>Ga0209271_10000356_pt1 | contig 15746 bp, 17 predicted proteins | sample tdAd002_FD_187123 | JGI IMG/M metagenome (GOLD analysis project Ga0209271, IMG submission 187123) | Marine sediment microbial communities from the Atlantic coast under amendment with organic carbon and nitrate - tdAd00.2 (SPAdes)... | ecosystem: Environmental > Aquatic > Marine > Coastal >... | reverse complement strand
TGCAACAAGAGCAACTGCAGCAAGAGCAGTCCCATAATGAATTTTCATGATAACGCTTTCTCTCATTTTATTCACCAAACATTACTGCCAAACCATACATCATTGCAATTGCTGCCAAAACTATAGCTGAATAGATACCCATCTTGTGCCTGGCGTTTTGAGATGCTGGGTCATATGGATAGTCAGGTCTTGCAGGTTTTCCTACTCCTACTCCTCCATGTCCAAGCATTACTCGTATTCCGTTTACAGTATGAAAAACACACATTGCAATTACAATTGCCAAAATAGCATGACCTTCATTAGTTTGTGTTAAAGCTAAAAATTCGTTCCATCCAACTTGTCCTTTTAAAATTGAACTTGTTTCATAAATATGGCCAATGAAATAAGCAAGTAATCCCAATCCACTTAATCTCATTAGCAAGTATGCTACTCGTTCTATCCCATATCTTCGAGGATTTATCATACCTCCAATACCTTCTTTGTTTTCGTCGTGATTTTCCATTTAGTATTTCCTCTCTACTGGTTGATAATTTGTAATAGTTACTGGGTGTGTTTTCATGATTGGTTCTTTTGGATCATAATATGCAAGTGTATGATGTAAAAAGTTTGCATCATCACGTTTTGGATAATCAGTTCTTGCATGAGCTCCTCTTGATTCTTTTCTATTGATGGCACCAATTAGAACAATTTCTGCAGTTCGAATCATAGAATCAAGCTCCATGACATTTATGAAATTAGTGTTATACTCTTTTGCACTATCATCCACATGTTTCCATGTTTGTTCTTTTAGCTGACGTACCTTCTTCAATCCTTCAATCAGGTTTTTTTCGTCTCTGTAGACATAGGCTCTTTCATTCATGGTGTCAGTTAGCTCTTGTTTAATTTCATATGGATTTGCATCGCCATTTCCTCTAAAAATTCCATCGTAAATTCTCTTTTCTTCTAAAGTAACTAGATGATGAGGCCAAGGATTTGAGTTTGTATTTTTTTCAATATAATCAACTGCAAGACTTCCGGTGATTTTTCCCCATACAATACATTCAGAGGTTGAATTTGCACCAAGCCTATTTGAGCCATGAACACCATTGCATGCCGCCTCACCTGCAGCCCAAACACCTTGCAATTCTGTTGCTCCATCAATATCAGTATGAATTCCACCCATCATGTAATGACAAACTGGTCGGACATCAAGAATCTCATCAGCGGGATCCATACCGGAAAACTTGATAGATATTTCTCGGATTCCTCCTAGTTTTTCTTTAATTTTCTCATCACCTAAATGTCTCAAATCAAGTTTCATGCAATCAACACCAGTTTCATGTTTGAATCCATTTCCTTCATTGATTTCTGTCATTATAGCTCTTGAAACAATATCACGTGGAGCTAATTCCATTTTTGCAGCTGCATATTTTTTCATAAAACGTTCACCCTTGTTGTTTAGTAGATACCCTCCTTCGCCTCTTGCACCTTCTGTGATCAGTATACCAGATGGCATAATCCCTGTAGGATGAAATTGTACAAATTCCATATCTTTTAGTGCCATGCCGGCTCGATAAGCCATATCTAAACCATCAGGTGTTGAGGATAATGCATAAGTAGAAAAACTGTATATTCTTCCAGCCCCTCCTGTTGCAATAATCAAAGCTTTTCCTTTTATTTGGTAAAAGTTACCAGAGGAGATTTCTATTGCGGTAAGTCCCATGAATTTATTTCCATCATGAATGATAGATGTTGCAAACCATTCATTGAGATATTCAATATTTTCAAATTTTTGACAAGTATCATACAAGGTTTGCATTTCAAAGAAACCAACTTTATCAGATGCATAAGTGGCCCGTGGAAAACTGTAACCACCAAAATTTCTTTGATCAATTCTACCGTCTTTTCTTCTAGACCATGGCATTCCCCAGTGGTCAAGTTGGCGAATCTCTCTTGGCATCTCTTCACATAGACGTTGAGCAACATCTTGGTCAGCAAGAAAATCGCTGCCCTTTACTGTGTCATAAATGTGGGACTCGATAGTATCTCCCTCATCCTCGAAAAGAACTGCGGCAGTTCCACCTTCAGCAGATACAGAATGAGAACGCATAACCTGGACCTTTGAGACAATTCCAATCTTTATTTTGGGATTTTTCTTTGCAGCCTCAATTGCAGCCCTCAAACCTGCCAATCCAGAACCACAAATAATCAAATCAAATTCGATAGACTCAACCATTTAGAGTGACTACTTGGAAGGCAGGTTAAATATGTAATAATGAGATAAAACCAAAGTGTTAATATATATCGCTAGTGATATCACTAGTGATGATTTCTGAGTGGTTCCAAAGAGTCGGCAGTTCAGTGCCTAGAGGATTTTCAAGATATTTTATTCTCGAGCTACTAAAGAAAAAAAATCGAACTGGAAAAGAGATCATAGATTATGCTGTTGAGCAAAGTAATGGAATTTGGAAACCATCGCCTGGGTTGATTTATCCACTGTTGGGAAGATTGCTAGATGAAGGACTAATAGAAGAATCCAAAGACGGAAAATACCAATTAACAAAAAAAGGCTCAGAGACTGCAGCAGATGTAGATAAGATTAATGATATCGTCAAAACTCAACTTGATGTTCTTTTTAGGTTAGGAAATGTTGGAAGATTTGTTGCAATGGATTTACTAGAGAAAATTTCCAGTATGGGTTCAGTTCTTAGTTCAAACATTACACATATGACTAGTGAAGAAACTGCAAAGTACAAAACATTTTTAGAAAATGAACTTAAAAAATTAAACGAGCAAAAAACCAAAAAGAAAGCAAAACAGATTAAAATAGAATAATTAAATTGCAGTATTTTTTGGCAGTTTTATCTTAAAAGTAGTTGGGTTATTTTTCACTGTTAATGTTCCATTATGAGATTCTATTATAGATTTACAGCTTGCAAGTCCAAGTCCTGTTCCTCCTCTTTTAGTTGTAAACAATGGGTCAAATATTTGTGAAATAATATTTTCAGGTATTCCTCCTCCAGAATCTTGAATTTGAATTAACACATATTGGTTTTCTTCTTTAAAAGTAACTGTAATACTTCCTGAATCTTCACCTATTGCCTGAGAAGAATTTAAAATTATATTTTCTAAAACTATTTCAATTTGATCTGGATCACAATTAATCATAATTTCATTTGTTGGTAAGGAAAGTTGAATATTTTCAGAGATATGAATTGATTTTTTTACATTTTGTAAAATTTTTTGTATTGAAACCATTTCATATTTGGGTTCTTGTGAGCGAACAAAGTTTAATACATTTTCAATTAAATATTTTATTCTAGAGTTAGCGTTGTCAATCATTTCAATACTCTTCAATTCCTTTTCAGTCATCTCTTTGTGATTTTTCTTCCACAAATCAACAGCTAATTGGATTACTGCTAGAGGATTTCTAATATCATGAGATAGACGTGATGATAATTCTCCTATAGCCAAGAATCTTTCATTTTTTATAAGATCTTTTTGTGCCTGATTGAGGCTTTTTTGCATTGAATTTATGTCTGATGCTAGATTCTTTATTTCATCACTTCCAGAAATTTCAATTTTTTCTAGTAGGTTGCCTTTTGCTATTTGTTTTGTGGTGTTTTGTAAACGTTGAATTGGTTTAGAGATTGAATTTGAAATCAGCAATGAAGTAATAATTGCAACCATAACAACAAAAATGACAGACAATAAAATAATAAATTGAATTTTTAATAATGGAGCTAAAACTTCTTGCTTGTCAAAAATTACAGTCAAGCCCCAACCGGTTTCTTCAATATATCTTGTAGCAGAAAGAGCAGTTTCCCCATGATAATCCACTGAATCTGAAAAAGTAGTTTGATGTTGCATTAGGGAATGAGTTATTGGATCGTTAAGATTTTCTTTTGGGATAATTATTTGTGTATGATCAGCATGTAAAAGAGGAGTAATAATTTGGGCATCACCATTATCATTTTTTGTGGATATAATTATCTCGCCTGAATTACCAAAGGTAATCGATTCTTGTGTTATTTTTTTTAGTAAATCATTATTGGTTTCTATTACCATTATCCCAAAAAAATCATTTCCCGACCTCAAAGGACCGGAAATATACAAAATAGGATCCTGATCCTCAGAAATTACAGTAATGGTATTTTCATAGTGAGAATTTTTAAAAATTGGTGAATTTAAAAAACTCTCTCCAATGTAAATATCCGTTGTAGAAAATATTACTAGTCCATTAGAATCCAGAATATGTAAATTAATAATACCTGGAATTGATAATTTTGCATCAACCAGATTTTCATTTATTATATCTTGGTCTTGAATATTTTTAGATTCTAAATAATTTTCTAAACTTATACGGAGTTGAGTTCTACTTTTAATTCCATCTAATCTCTCAAAATTTCTATCTACTGCTTCAGATACACGTAATTTTTCAATTGTGGCTACTGTATCAAGTTCATCGAGAATATCTTCAGTTATCTCTTGTTCTGCAACAATATAGGAATATACGCCTGAGAATACCAGAATTGGAACAGTAATTGCTACAATTGCAATAAATAATTTTATTTGAATCTTCAATTATTCAAACCTCTGAATTACAATATTTTCCACATGTTTTGGAATTTCTATCCCTAAAGCCTTTTGAGATTTAGAATTTACAAAAATATGATCTCCTTTTTGTTGTTCAGATAAAATATCAGATGGACTACCTCCGTGTAATATTATTACTGCTTTAATTCCTGCAAGTTTTCCAAGTATTTTAGGATCTGCTACGTTTCCTGCAAGACCACCAGATTTAATTCCACCCATTAAACAACTAAATGCAGGTTTGTTATTCTCGAGACCTAGTTTAATTGAAATATCTTCAGCACCACTTTGAACTAGAGTATCACATGCATTATACAAAACATCAATTTCAGAAATTACATTATTGATAGAACTTTCAACTTCATCTAAAGTAGATGGGGAAATTTCTATTACATCAATTCCTTTTAATTCAGAATATTTTTTCATTTGTTCAAACTGAATTTCTGAGTTTGGTTCTCCATCACGGTGCAAAAATCCAATTTTTTTGGGTTGGCTTATATCATAAATTAGATCTACTTGCTTTTCTACCGAAACAAAATTAGATGTCCCAACTAGATTATTTCCTGATGATTCAAAGCTTTCAATAATATTTGCCCCAACTGGAAAGGTAACTATAGAAAATACGATGGGAATATCCTGTGTCATCTCTTTTGCAATCAAAGTACCAGGTGTAGTTAAAGAAAAGATCATATCTACATCTTTGTCAATGAATTCTTGAATTATTTCACGTTGTTTTGATTTGTCTCCATTTGGATTTTTTTCAATATACTCAGTATTTACTCCCTCGATGAAACCATATTCTTCTAATGATTCCTTAAATCCTTGGATATTTTCATCGAAATCACTACTTTCTACCCACCTTGCAATTCCAATTTTTACATTCTCAGTTTGTGCATCAACTTCTGTTTGAGCAGTAGTAATGTTACCATTAATTCCTAACAATAAAGCAAATGAAATGGTTAATGCGATTTTTGATTTCACACCTATTTTGAGTGTATTTGGATATTATTGAAGGATACGTAAATTGAAAAGACATACCCGCAGGTGTATTTCTTAAAATTATGAATATTTGAGACCCAAGTTTCTCTCATCAGTAAAATTATTTGTAAGATACTGAACAAACACGATGATATATACAAAAAATAACCATGAATTTCATGACGGTACGAATTATAGATTCTGAAGAGACTGGAACAAAAGTTGTAGCCAAAGTTCTGAAATCAAATGGAATTGAAAATGTGGCATCAAAGGTTCCTACTGAAAAATCTGATGAAATAAAGAACACAGATTCTATTGATGTTTTCAAAATGCGTCAGATTGAACAAAAACAGGAGTTATTAGTTGGCCTTACAAACGTATTGTTTAAAAAATTTGAAGACATACACCCAACAAAAAAATTTTCTAAATTTGAATTCACCGATCTTTCATGGTATAAAAAATTGGGAACTTCTCAATAACTAAATTACAGAAATCTTTGTAACTGACCAAATTAATTCTCCTAAACCCATTATCTAGAGATACCTTGGTATTTTATTGGAATTTGCACGATCATATTTAAAGAATTTTTTTTGTTATCCAAAATATAAAAAAAGTTTTTGTTCATGGTTCAATTTCATAATATTTGAAGAAAAATGAAAATTCTGTGTGTAGATGATGATGTTGATATAGCAACGTTGCTGGACAATATTTTATCATCTGAAGGGCACCAGGTAACTACTTGTCATAATGGAGTAGATGCATTAGATCTTATTACAAAAAATGATTTTAATCTTATTTTACTAGATTTGCAAATGCCAGGATTGTCAGGGAAAGAAGTTATTGATTCCCTAGCCAAAGATGGATCACTTGGTCAAAACAAAATTGTGATTTTTTCTGCCAATGATTTAGAGGAGTCAGAAATTTTAGAATATAATCAAAAAGGAATTAAAGAAATTTTACAAAAGCCGATTAATCTAGAAGGTATTCTTGATTTGGTCAAAAAATTTGAATAATAAATTATCTTACATTATAGTTATTTACTAAATGAAATTCTAATTGAATTACACAGACATCTCTTAGGTTCATGTCAAACATCTTAGGATGTTAACCTAATTTTACAAGTTTTTTGAGTGTCTCGAATTAGCATGATTGAGAGTTTTTTATTTTAAATCATAAATAATCCTAATTTAATTTCCTTTCATGGTTAATCTCAAAAAAATGCTAAAATCAAATAAACCGATTGTGATTCCCGGCGTTTATGATGCCATTGGGGCAAAAATTGCAGAAAAAGTTGGTTTTGAGGCAATGTTTCAAACAGGATATGGGACTTCAGCTACTTTGTTTGGAATGCCTGATTATGGATTTATCGGAGCAACAGAAACTGTAGATAATGCAAGAAGAATTTGCAGGTCTGTGTCTGTCCCGGTAATTGTTGATTCAGATACAGGATATGGTAATGCTCTAAGTGTTTGGAAATTAGTACAAGAATTAGAAGCTGCAGGAGCTTCTGGGATTTTTCTAGAAGATCAAAGATGGCCTAAAAGATGTGGACACATGCAAGGAAAAGAAGTTATCACTCAAGAAGAATATACTGAAAAACTTGGTGCAGCAATTGATGCAAGGCAAAACAAAGACTTCATAATTGTAGCAAGAACTGATGCAAGAGCTACTGAAGGATTAGATGGTGCAATAGAGAGAGGACTACAAAATAAAAAAACAGGAGCAGATGCTGTATTTATTGAAGCACCTAAATCAATTGATGAAATGAAACAAATTGGAAAATCAATCAAAGCACCATTGGTTGCAAATATGATTGAAGGTGGTGCTACTCCACTAAGTTCTGCAGATGCTTTGCATAAGATGGGATTTAAGATAATTTTGTATCCACTATCGGTATTATTTGCAAATACTTTTGCAACAATGAATATACTAAAAGAGCTAAAAAAGACAGGAACTACGGCAAAATTCAAACAAAAAGTTGTAAATTTTGATCAATTCAATGACTTGGTAGAACTGCCAAAGTTTAGAAAACTTGAGAAAAAATACGGATTTACAAAAAGAGAATAAAAATAAAAATTACAAGGTGGAATCTAGATTAGTTTCTTTTGATTTCAATTTCTATAGTTGAAACATTTCTGGTTCTACCATCTTGTGACTCTAATGATTCAGAGCCGATTTTAATATCCCCGATAGCGTAGCCTGCATTTTCTGTTTTGCGTGCAATGATTTGGGCAACATCTACAGCACGTCCAATGCTGAGACCCCTAGCTTTGATGTGAACGGAAGGTAAGTTTGCCAATTGAATTAGGGCAGATGTAACATATGCCATCAACGGTTTCTTACCAATGAATACTGTGTCTCTTGTTTCGGTTGACATGAGGGTTTTGATATTTAAGGATAATTTAAAGCTAGGAGCAGTTTTTTGTTCTAGAAAAATAAAATCTCAAAAAAATGTAATTATTATTAGTATGATGTTGCCATTGTAATAATAATTTGGGACAGGAAGTTAAGATTCTAGAATCTGGGACAAGTGAAGAAAAAATCAAAGTTTTAGAGAGTCTTGAATCTGTGGATAATTTTGAAACTATAAAAAAAATAATTAATTGTTTAGATGATCCAGATATCAAAGTAAGAGGAGAAGCATTTAGCTCTTTGGTTTTAAATAAAAATAAAATTTCAAATTTGTTAATTGATAGTCTTAAGGATTCTTGCAAAAACATTAGGGGGTATGGAGCTTTGGTATTAGCAAATAGAAATGACATTGATGCTATTCCTGCAATTTTAGAACTTGTAAATGATGAACGTTCGATGGTAAGATCTTGTGCATTGGGAGCTTTGGGTTATCTTAGAGCAGGAGAAGCAAAGGATGTAGTTCATAATTCTATTTTTGATTCTAATATTGAAGTGAGAAAAAGTGCGTTGCAAGCCATGGTAAATCTTAAAGAAAAAATTTCAGAGAAGGAAATTTTAGAAATTTTAAAGGAAAAAGATTCTGAGCTGGAGCAAATAATCGTTAAATTAAAAAAAAGTGGACCGGAAGGGATTTGAACCCTCGATCCGATGCATGCCATGCACCTATCCTACCGGACTAGACGACCGGCCCGCTTGTCAGTATCCTGACCGAATTACGTTTTTCAAATTGGTTATTAACGTTTAGCTGTTGATACAAATTCTTTGCAAATAATTAGCACAAGATATTTAACCATACATTCCCTTGATTGTACCGTATGGTAGTAGATAATGAGGCAACTATTACGTATATTCAATTACTAAAAGAAGATCTTCTAATTATTCGACTGGTTCCAGATGATGGTCCTGTACCAGAATACAAAGCAGGACAATTCATTACACTAGGATTACCAAATCCTGCGGAGAATGACAAAATTGTTAGAAGAGCATATTCAATTGCATCTCATCCAGAAAATCGAGATTACATTGAGCTTGTAATTAGATGGGTTAGAAAACCACTTCCAGGTAGATTGACCACCCAATTATTCAATGCAAAAGAAGGTGACAAGATAAAGTGGTTAAAGCCTACAGGTTTGGCACTTTTGATTAATGATACACTGCCAAATGGAGATGCAGATACCAGACGTATCGTTTGTATTGGTGGTGGAACAGGTCTAGCACCATTTGTTAGTTTTGCACAGCATTTTCATGCTGTAGGAGATAAAAGAGAAATTGTTGTTCTTCATGGTGCAAGTTATGTCGATGAGTTAAGCTACAAAGATTTGCTAACTGATTTAGAAAATGAAAGTATTAGAAGAGGAAAAGATGAATGGAATTTCAGATATAGAGCAGCAATAAGTAGACCTCAAGAATGGTTTAACAGATCATGGTCTGGTCAAGTAGGAAGAGTTGAAACATTCCTTAGACCAAGAGAAAACGGTATTTCACCATTAGAAGAATTAGTTGGTGACAAAATTACAAAAGAAAATACAATCTTTTATTGTTGTGGATGGCAAGGAACAATAGATGGTGTAATGGACTTTTTAACACCACGAGGATTTGTTACATATCACCATAAACGTGAAGATGGAAGCTTTGAAGTAAAAGACGAGTCCTACGGATAGTCACATTCATTTTCAAAATTAATTTTAAACCCTTTCTAAAAAATCAAGTCTATGCTTGTTGCTAAATTTTTCTTATCAAAATGATAAAAAACTCAATCATTGAAATATGACCCCTTTTAAGCCATTGATGGTTGACTACAATCCTATATCTGGCACATCTAAATCCACTAACCAATGCACATATTGAAATTATTAATCAGCTAAAAAAAGAAGCAAAAATTGTAAAGGTGATGCCCGTAATTTTCAAGTTAGGGCAAAAAGAGGTAACAAGTAAAAGTTTTCCATTTAATTTTGAGATTAGAAAAAAAATGATAGAATCTGTATTTGGTGATTCTGTCTTGATTACTGAAGATTATACCTTTGATGCACCTTTCAAAAAATATTTGCCTCCACTCTTATCTCTCAAATCTTGGAAATTACGAAAAAAAATTCTAACAGGAGTAAAAGGAGATTATTTTTCCTACACAGGAGATAAAGCTGAAGGATACATGCTAAAATTATACAGATTAAAACCAAGAGTAGGGGAGAGAAGATCACTTTCTGCCGCATCTGTAAAAGAAAAAATGTATGATTCTGTGAAAGATAAAAAATCAGATTGGAAGGAGGATGTCCCTGAAGGTGTGGGAAAAATTATTGAGGATAATTGGGATGTAATTGAAAAATATTCCAAACTCGAGGATAAAACTAGACGAGTGTTAGGTATGAAATTTCCTATTGAAGGTTGGTCCGAATAGATTAAGTACTAAAGACATTGAGTTTTTTTTGTGAGTCTTCCACTTTCAAAGTATGTTTGGTTTGATGGAAAGTTTGTTACAATTGATAAGGCAAAGGTTCCAATTACTACACACGCTATACATTATGGCACATCAGTTTTTGAAGGGATTAGAGCATATTGGAATAAAAAAAATCTTTTTGTTTTTAGATTAGATGATCATGTAAAAAGATTTAGGAGATCAGGACAATTTTATAATATTTCACTTAACTTTTCTGATAAAGAAATCAGTGATGCTATAATTGGTATTTGTAAAAAAAACAAAATAAAAAAATCTTGTTACATTAGACCATTTTATTTTGTTGGAGATTATGGGATAAATCTACATGTTACAGAAAAAGCTCCTACCAATGTTGCTATTTTTTCATTTCCATTTGGTGATTTATTTAATAAAAATGGAATTACAGCAGGAGTGGTATCATGGAGAAAATTCTCAGACATATCTACACCGCCACAGGCAAAAATGGGAGGAAATTATCTCAATTCAATAATTGCAACTCAAGAAGCAAAAAGAAACGGATTTGATGAGGCAATTTTACTTGATCATAATGGAAATGTCAGTGAGGCACCTGGAGAGAATATCTTTATTGTGAGAGAAGGTCAACTGATCACCCCTCCTTTATCTTCCTCAGCTCTAGAAGGAATTACAAGAGATGCAGTAATAAAAATCGGGAAGGATCTTGATATGGACGTATTAGAAAGAGATGTTACCAGAAGTGAATTACTGATGTCTGATGAAATTTTTCTTTCAGGAACTGCAGCTGAGATAACTCCTATTATCACCATGGATGGAAAAAAGATTGGCAATAGTAAACCTGGAGATATTACAAAGAAGATAATGGATGAATATCTAGACATTGTAATGAACAAAAATGATGACTATTCTCATTGGTTAACTCCGGTGTATTAGATGAAAATTGTTCAAATAGGAATTTACGAAGAAAATCATTTAAAAAAATTATCAGACCTAGGAATATTATCTGCTGTTTATGATTCTAATTCGGAGAAAAGTAAAGAGTATGGTGAAAAATATTCTGTAAATTATTATGATTCTGTAGAGAGTTTAATTACATCAGAGGATTTTGATGGTGCTATTATTGGTACAAATGTGCCAAGTGATATAGAATTAGTAACAAATCTACTGTATGAAAAAAAACATGTATTTGTTGAGAACTTGATGAAATATGATTCCGTTGAAGGTGATAAATTAAAAGAGATATCACAAAAAAAGAAAATTATTTTTACAGGTGCATTTGATGAACGATTTAATTCCACAACAAAACAAGTAAAAAATTTTGTAAAAGAAAAAAAATATGGTGATCTTATAATGTTGGAATTTTTTAGTGAATCTAAATTACCATCACAAAACAACAGGGGGATAATTTTTGAGAATGCAATAAAGGATATTGATATTGCAAACTGGTTATTTGATGAAATGCCACTAGTAGTTTTTGCAAGATCAGGTACATTAGACATTGAAAACAAAGATTTTGCATGTATTATGTTAGGATATAAAAATAACAAAACTGCAATTATTTCATCAAATAGTTTTTCATCAAAAAATATTCGAAAACTCCGAGCGGTTTGTTCAGGAGGAGATATTTTATCAGATCTTATTTCTCAAAAAATTAACCTAGAAAACGAAGAAATTCAAGTTTCTCCCCTAAGAGAAGAGCCAATTTTATTACAAATTCAAAATTTCTTAGATGTAATTGAAGGAAAAAACGAGCTTGTTGTAAAACCACAGGAAGTAGTTAATTTAATAAAAATTACAGAGGCAGCACTTTTATCTGGTAAACAAGGTGTTCCAATCTATCTGGATCTAAAATGAATAAAACAATGATGGATATTTTGGCATGTCCAATTGACAAAACCCATCCATTAGAACTGCATGAAATTAAAGAGAAAGACAATGTTGTGTCAGAAGGAGTTCTAGTATGTACCAAGTGTTCTAGATTTTATCCAATTATTGAAGAAATTCCAATCATGCTACCTGATGAGTTGCGTGACAAAAAATTAGAGATAGATTTTCTAAAAAAATACAAAGAGAACCTGCCTGAAAAAGTTGTTAAAAATGGCTTACCGTGGCATATTTGATTTTAATGTTTTAGATAAAATTAAAAATTAAAAGTTTTTCTAAATATCAAATTTTTCATTTTAGCTAAGATCAAAACCCAAAGAATTGACAAGCCAATAGCAACCGCACCTTTAACAATTGAATTTATCCAAGGATCAAACGTACCATAACCTGAAATTGAAATTGGTCCAAGAATAATTACTGCAATTGCACCTCCAATTATTATCAAAACCCACATCAAAAACAAAAATCCAAAAAGGGGACCGTGCATCATATTCTAATCTCCATCATAAATGCTGTAATTATTGCAAGACCAGCAGAAAACAAAGCCAGTTTAAAAATGACATTACCTACTTCTTTTTCTGAAAGTGCCGTGTTTGCCACAATTAGACGTACTAGAGATATTCGCGCCTTTTTATTTTTAGTGGATTTAAGTTTGAAATCACTGGTAAGTTCGACTGGTTTTTCATTTAGCTCTCTATGGTCTACAATTTTTTTTACACTGGCTAGGAACAAAAAGGAGTTTAAAATAGCAGGTAGCAAGGCTATTGCTGCAATTACTTCAACCTGACCAACAATGGCAATTGCCCCATACATAACACCTAGAGTTAGAGCTCCAGAATCGCCAGGAAAAATTTGGCTTGGAATTTTATGATATTTGTAAAAGGCCAAGGAAACAAAGATTAGTGGAAGACTAGCTATCGCTATTTCATAATTTTGCAAAATAAACAAAGCTGCACTTAACGAGATACTGGCAATAACCATAAATCCACTTGCAACTCCATTTGCAATATCGATGGAATTAATCGTGTTACCAGTAATTATAATCATGAAAAATATTATCGCAAGATAAAGAATAGGAATTTGTACTGCTCCAAATAATGGAAACGCAAGATCAGAATCATATGCACCAAGAAAAATAATTGGTAATGCAGCAAGTGCAAGTCCTAAAGGTTTGAACCATCCACCCATTGTTTTTCTATCATCCACATAACCAACTACAAATGCAAGAAAACTTGTGATCAATATTGCAAGAATTTCATTCATTTGTAAAAATGCGTATAATACAATTTCTGATGTAATTATTCCGGCAATTATTGCAGGACCACCAGGCCTAACAATCATAACATCTCCTGGTTTGTGAATATCCTTAACTGCAAGATTCTTTTTATGCAAATATTTGATTAATGGTGGAGTCATAAAATATACTGTAAAAAATGCAACAACACATGAAACAACTGCTGGAATAATTAATTCAGTCAATATCTAACCTTTTTTAATTCTGCCTTTATCTTATCTGCAAGGGTTAAACCAATTTTATCAATTTCCGCTAATTTGTTTACTGGAATCTTTGCCAAATCATCTAGTGTCTTTATTTTGTGTTTGAACAAAGCCCTTGCCCTTACTCTGCCGATTCCCTTGACTTTAACTAACTCCAAAAGTTCTTCTCGTATCCCATATACAATTCGCCTTCGCATATTTTCAAGATCTTCTAGTAAATCTGCTCTTTCTACATGCTTTGCAATCTCTCTTAGGCAGTATGTCAGCCAGTTTGCGTTCTCGACCATTCTATGCATGTCTCCAGACTCTATTCCGAGGCCATCGGAAAGAGAAGTTTCCGAGGATTCTGTAATCCATGACTGTAAGGCAAGAAGACTACGTGAGCAATCATACTCTGAAATAGGCTCAAGTAGTTCTGATGAGTGATTTTCTATCATTAGACTTGCAGTCTCAAAATCTTTGTTTCTCAGTGAGAATTTTGGGAAAAATTCCTCAGAGCTTGTAATAACATGTAAAAATCCAAAAGTGTGGTTTTTTTTCTTTGAAACATTTTCAATTGAATCTCTGAAAAGAGTTGCAGTTAATGGATCAATATACAACATTGATGTCTTTTTTCCAAATTCAGTAGCTGCATATCGCTCACCTTTTTTAATTATTAGAAATTCACTTGAGAGAAAACGTAGTGCAATATCAATTGCAAACTTTATCGTTGCTTTTCTTGATTGCAATCCACCCAATGTTTGCAAAAAGAAATCCAGAATTTCTTCTTTTTTAATTCCGGGATTGGTTACAATCACACTTAGAATGTGTATTCTCAGGGACTTGTCATCAGTTATTTTTGATTCAATTGGTTCAGGCTCTCCCTTTATGTAATGCTCAATTATCTCCTCGCCATTTCCTTTTCCAACAATTATTGATTCACCATACTTGTCGTATTGTGGTCTACCTGCTCGTCCACAAAGTTGTTTATACTCTAAAATGCTAATTGGTCTGTTTGCTCCAACCTTTGCATTGTATCTGTTAATGTTTGAAATTACAACACGTCTTGCTGGAAGATTTACACCAGCTGCTAAAGTTGGGGTAGATGATAGTAGCTTTATCGTTCCTTTACGAAATTCAGTTTCAATAATTTGCCTACATGTTTGGTTCAATCCTGCATGATGAAACCCAACTCCTTTTTTTACTAATATTGCTAGTGTCTTTACAAGATCAGTGTGTTCGTTTGTCGCTAGAATTTTTTTTGAAATTTTTTCTAGTTCAACTAATTCTTTTTTTTCTAAAAATTGCTCAATTACCTCCATTGCCTTTGTTGCCAAAGACTTGGAGCGAGCCCTAGTTTCTGCAAAAATAAGAGATTGTCCTCCTTCCTGCACGCATTGCACGCCTAGATCAATGGGGGTTCCACGAATTGTGTTATCCACCTCAAAGGTAGTACCATCACTCATAGTTACCACACCTCCATCATGAACTCCTTCAGATAGAGGGACAGGTCTCCACGTATTTTCTACAAGTTTACATTCTAGCCAATTTGCCAACTCGTCAGAATTTGTAATGGTAGCACTTAGACCTAAAATTTGTGGTTTGTTTTCTAGTCTTTTTAGTTGGGTTAGAACCATCTCAAGTGTTGGTCCACGTGATTCATCTCCTATCAAATGTATCTCATCAGAAATGACAAGACCAATCTCATCAATCCACTCAGCACCTCGCCTGATTATAGAATCCATTTTTTCATTTGTTAAAATTAAAATATTATTTTTCTCTAATTTTTTTTCAACATTATCAAAATCCCCAGTAGAAATTCCTACTTTGACTTTGTTTCCTATAGAAAGTTTTTCTAATTTTTTAAACTCTATAAATTTTTCAGCTGCCAATGCTCGAAGTGGGCTAAGATAAATTACCTTGCCTTTGTTTTTTGAAAGATAACTAATAATTGCCAAAGTTGCAATTAGTGTTTTGCCACTTGCAGTAGGAGCAGATACCAAAACACCTTTTC
>Ga0209271_10000355_pt1 | contig 15777 bp, 17 predicted proteins | sample tdAd002_FD_187123 | JGI IMG/M metagenome (GOLD analysis project Ga0209271, IMG submission 187123) | Marine sediment microbial communities from the Atlantic coast under amendment with organic carbon and nitrate - tdAd00.2 (SPAdes)... | ecosystem: Environmental > Aquatic > Marine > Coastal >... | reverse complement strand
ACCACCGATTCATGCAGGAGGGCTCCGGTATCACGGGATGTCTCCTACAGTGAGCCAGCTTGTTAACGAGGGAATTATCGAAGCAAAATCTGCAACCCAGCTGGATGCCTACAAGGCGGGGGTTATTTTTACAAGGACTGAAGGGTTTATACCTGCTCCGGAAACAAACCACGCTTTGGCCGGGGTCATTGATGCAGCAAGAAAAGCCAGAGAAGAGGCCAAAGAAAAAGTGATCCTGTTCAACTGGAGCGGTCACGGCCTCATCGATCTTACAGCCTATGACAAATACTTTTCCGGGGAGTTGCATAACTTTGTCTTGACTGACGCCGAGATGTCGGAGTCGGAAAAGGTGTTCGAAAATTTTCCCAAACCGCAAACCCTAAAAAGCCGTTGATCAATGAATAAAGTTTTTGATGGTCTTGAGCGAAGATGTCCCAGGCTGGGCGGACCTGTTTCGTTCAGATACTGCAGAACAAACGGCGAAGACGGTTTGCCCTGCTGGAAGATATTCGACTGCTGGTGGGAATCCTTCGACGTGGTGGAATATTTAAAAAAATCCTTGCCGGAGGATACGTTTAAAAAACTTGTTAATGCAAAGCCAAAACCAAAAATGGTAAGTCTTGTTGAACTCATCGAGCAAGCAAAAAATCGGGCTCCGTGAATTTTATCTTCTAATTTTGGAAGAATATTTCCAATAACAAATATTTCCCGCCATCACGTGCAAGGATGGTATCAACTATCATTGGAGGCTATTTTGATTATCAAAGAACTGGTCGTTGGACCGCTTATGGCAAACTGTTTTATCTGCGGATGTTCGAAAACAAAAGAAGCTGTTGTCATCGACCCGGGGGGTGATGCAAACACCATATTGCTTTCTCTGGCCGATTCTAAGCTCAAGGCAAAATATATTATCAATACCCACGGACATTTCGACCATGTCAGCGCCAACGGTAAAATGAAAGATGCAACCGGTGCCGATATTCTGATTCATCCTCTTGATGCACCCATGCTGGAAAAACTTTCCTCAAATGCAGCTTTTTTCGGGGTTTCTGTGGAAAACTCACCACCGTGTGATCAAACCCTCGAAGAAGGGGATACCGTTTCTTTTGGTGATATTACCCTGAAAGTTATCCATACGCCCGGACATACGCCGGGCGGTATTTCACTGTATACCAACGGGGTTGTTTTTGTTGGGGACACACTGTTTGCCGGTTCCATTGGCCGAACCGATTTTCCGGGCGGAGATTTTAACACCCTGATATCGAGCATCAAGACCAAACTTTTTAAGATGGAAGATGATATACGGGTCTTTTCAGGGCACGGTCCGGAAACAAGCATCGGCACAGAAAAGCGTCATAATCCTTTTGTGGGGCAGTTTTAATTTTTTGATTGATGAAAATGAAAGAAGTTTTGTTGGATCTTAGAGTGGTCTGAATCGAAGGTTCAAGGCAGACGTCAATCCATGGAACCCGACATCTTGAAGAGGAAAGGCAGTTGCTCTAAAAATAAGTTATAATATTTGTAATTTTTGAACAAGCGCTTGCAATTTCAATCACAGAAGAAATTGCAAGCGCTTCGATTTACCATCTGACTGACTGGTCGGTCTGTTATTCATGCTCAGATTTAAATATGTTTAATCAACTGGTTTTATATTTTTTATTAATTTGGATAGAGGGTCACTTTGTCCATCCATAAAAAGAGAGGGAAAATCAGATCATCGCAGCGGCAGCCCAGGTCTTTGCCCAAAAAGGCTTTTCCGGCACGGTCATGGCTGAAATTGCTGCCTGTGCAGGAATCGGAAAAGGTACCATTTACGAATACTTTAACAGCAAAGAAGACCTCTTTTTTGCCGTGTTCGAGTGGTATATGAAACAGAGCGGCGCAGCCGCCACGGTCAGCATTTCAGTTTTAGGAGGGTCAGCCGCATCCCGGCTTATGGCTTTAAGCGATTCGCTGATTAGAACATGGGTAACCATGATGGATGTGTACCCCCTGGTCATGGAGTTCCGGGCAGCATCGGCTTCATCCCAAATGCGCAAACGATTTAAAGCGGCCTTTCGGCACGGGTATGAAGATTTTCGCAACATTGTTTCGTCCTTGATCCAAAACGGGGTCGAGTTGGGTGAATTTCGCTCAGACATAGACTCTGACGCCACCGCAGCCGCTCTGGTGGGAACCTGGGATGCCCTGCTCCTGCAGGCGTGGTTTGATGATAATTTCGATCCAGTGACAACCGCTGAAATTTTTATGACGGTTGTCATCAACGGTCTTGTCCGGATCCACCATGTTGAATGATCCAACTCGCTGCAAAGCCATAAAAACGGCCGTGATACCCCTAATTGAGCAAGAGTCGAGGATGACAAAAAAAATAATTCCCATGGCGTTGTTTGTATTCATGTTCGCGCCGCTTTATTCCGGTGCAAGTTCACACGACGCCAAAGCCCTGGTTGAAGCCGGTTTTCATTATATACGGGACAAGGCCTCTGTCTCCCGGGTCGATATGACCATTCACCGATCTGACTGGCAGCGGGTTTTTACTCTAAAGGCATGGACCCTGGGAGACAAGGAGAGTCTTTTTACCATCATCGCTCCGGCCAAAGATGCCGGCAACGGCACCCTAAAAAAGGGCCGGCAGATGTGGATGTACAATCCCAAAATCAACCGGGTGATCAAGCTTCCGCCATCGTTAATGTCACAGTCCTGGATGGGTTCGGATTTTTCCAACAACGATCTGGCCAAGTCTGACAGCTTGATCAACGAGTATACCCACACGATTATCGGGACAGAACGCCATGAGGGGAAAAAAGTTTTCATTGTCAAGTCTATACCCAAACCCAAAGCTCCGGTAGTATGGGGCATGCAGGAACTCAAAATACGTGAAGACAACCTCTTTCTTGAACAGGCCTTTTACGACGAGGATCTAAAGCTTGTAAAAGTTTTGAAATTTCTGGAGATCCAAATGCTGGGGGGCAAACTGTATCCCAAGAAGTTGATCATGCAAAAAGTGGATGACCCTGAAAAATATACGGTTGTGGAATATAAGACACTTTTGTTCAAAGAGAGCCTGCCGGCCGGTCTGTTTACGCTGTCCAATCTAAAAAAACCCAAAAGGTAAAAAATCGTGTCCATGGACGTTAAAATGGCCTGGCGAAATATCTGGCGAAATCCCCGGAGAACCATTCTAACCATATCCGCCGTTGCATTCGCCAGCATACTCCTGGTCTTTATGCTTTCGTTTCAGTTCGGCAGCTATGATGCCATGATCAATTCATCGGTAAAGATACAAACCGGACATTTGCAAATCCAGGCCAAAGGGTATCAAGACAAACAGAGCATACAGCGGGTGGTCCCCCACCCGGATGAAGTCGGTGAGATTGTAAACAGTTTGCCGGAAGTGGATGCATACACCTTTCGGGCCAAAGCCTTTTCGCTGGTCTCCTCCAAGGAACGCACCTATGGCGTCGTTGTGACAGGAATCGACCCGGCCGGGGAAGCTGAAGTCTCCACCCTGAAAAATTCTATCCGCCGAGGGCATTATCTTTCCCAGGATGACCAAAATCGCGAATCTCCACAAGCCCTGGTTGGAAAACTGCTGGCAAGAAATCTTCGGGTAGGCCTGGGCGACGAATTGACGGTTCTGGGACAGGGACGTGACGGATCCATTGCAGCCACCGTCGTTAAAATAAAGGGTATCTACAGCTCCGGCCTTGATGCGTTTGACCGCAACGCCATCCACATACCCCTGAAGCTTTTTCAGGATATTTATTCCATGCAAGGGGCGGTTCATCAGGTGGTGGTGGTTGCAAAATCCCTAAAAGACGTCTCTGAGATAAAAAAGACCGTTTCCGCCGGAATAAAAAATATCGACACGAAGCATTTCTTGACGGTACTGGATTGGGAAGCGCTGATGCCCGGCTTGCGCCAGGCCATAGAGATGGACCTGGTCTCCGGGATTATCTATTATCTCATTCTTATTATGGTTGTGGCCTTCAGCATTCTGAACACCTTTCTTATGGCGATTTTCGAGCGGACCCAAGAGTTCGGCGTTTTGATGGCCATAGGGACCTCGCCGGGGCGTTTAACACGGCTGCTTTTGATCGAATCTTTAAGCATGACCATGATCGGCATTATAACCGGCGTTGTTATAGGATGTCTTGTCACCGGATATTTTCAGATTCACGGAATTGACATTTCAGGTGCTTCCGAACTCCTGAGCCAGTATGGTATCTCCGGACGGTTGCACCCAAAACTGTCACTCCTTTCCGCCACCAGCGGACCGGCCGTGGTGCTGATGATAACATTTCTGGCCGCCCTGTATCCGGCCCTTAAGGTACGGGGACTTAAGCCGGTTGAAGCGTTAACATATGTATGACAATTCTCGACGGACGATGGTCCATTGAACATGGATGGGTTCGTCAATCTTCCATGGAGAATGTTCTATTACATGAGGTCCTCACATGTATCTACAAATGGCCTGGCGAAACATCTGGCGCAATCCAAGACGTACCACCATTATATTGCTCGCCATTATTATCGGTGTCTGGAACATGATCTTTCTTGGAGCGCTGACCCGGGGAATGGAAGCAGGAATGATCAAAAACGGCATCTCTACACTCACCGGCAACATCCAGATTCACCACAAAGACTATAGAACCGATCCTGTTGTTGAAAACAGCATGGCCGACCCCGGAGCGATGGAGGCGGCAATAGAAAGAATACTGCCCCGGGGCGCCCGTTGGGCAGGCAGGGTTCGGGTCAACGCCATTGCCAGCAACGCCAGAAATTCGAGCGGTGTTACCCTTGTTGGAATCGATCCGGAACGTGAAGCACAGGTATCCTTTATCGGACAGGCCGTAGAGCAAGGGCGTTATCTTATGCCGAAGGATATGTACGGTATTGTTGTCGGTAAAACCCTTCTGGATAAATTTGGAACCAAAATAGGCCACAAACTGGTACTCATGTCACAGGATATGGACCGAGAAATCTCCTCACGTGCCTTTCGAATTGTTGGGGTCTATAGGGCTGAAATGGCGGCCACGGAAAAAGAGTTCGTCTTTGTCACCTTGCCCGCAGCACAGCAAATGCTGAAGATAGATAAAGGAATTTCCGAAATATCCATCATACTGCCGGATCAGCAGGATAACCGCCGGACGGCTTCAGCCCTTAAAGATGAATTCTTTGACGACACATATGAAATTAATACCTGGCGCGAGCTGTTACCGATTCTTAATGCGTATTTGAAACTTTCCGATGGCTTTATGCTCATATGGTACCTTGTGGTCTTTATCGCCATGGGTTTTGGCATTGTAAACACCACGCTTATGGCTGTATTCGAAAGGATGAGAGAGTTCGGCCTTCTAAAGGCGTTGGGAATGAAGCCATGGTGGATCATTCGGGAAGTCCTTTTGGAATCCGTTCTACTCCTGTTGATGGGAATGGCCATCGGAAACATCTTGAGTTTTTTGAGCATATCCGCCCTATCCGGCTCCGGAATAGATCTCTCGTCCTTAGCAGCCGGTGCAGAGTACGTGGGGATATCCCGGATACTATACCCGGCCATCTACGTCAGAGATGTCGTCATAGCCAATCTGGTGGTCTTTGTTCTGGGCCTTGTGGTCAGTACGTATCCTGCTGCCAAAGCAGGGAGGTTTACGCCGGTGGAAGCTCTGGCACATACGTGACGTGTTTGTTATGGGTCATTTGCACGGGTCATTTGGGAGATAAAAAATGCACATAGTAGAATGTGTCGATATAAATAAAACGTATCATCAGGGGAAGGTTGAAGTCCTGGCCCTCAAAGGCGTGAGCTTGGCCTTTGAAAAAGGAAGTTTTGTGGCCTTGGCCGGCCCGTCCGGCTCCGGCAAAACGACCCTGCTGAACATCATCGGCGGTCTTGACCTGGCCGATTCCGGCCGCGTTGTCGTGGATGGAAACGCCTTTGATAAAATGAATCGGTCTCAGCGAGCCGATTTGCGTCTGAACAAGGTCGGATTTGTGTTCCAGTCGTACAATCTAATCCCGGTTCTTTCAGCATTGGAAAATGTAGAATTCGTCATGCTTCTCCAGGGATTGCCGCCTGCCGAACGTCGGAAACGGGCAAAAGACATTCTGGATGAAGTCGGCCTTGAGGACATGTACGACCGCCGGCCTGCGGAACTTTCAGGGGGCCAGCAGCAACGGGTGGCCGTAGCCAGAGCCATCGTCTCCAATCCTTCCATTGTGCTGGCCGACGAGCCCACCGCCAACCTGGACTCTTCCACCGGCAAAGGTCTCCTGGAAATCATGAAGCAGATGAATGAAAAGAAAAATGTCACTTTTATTTTTTCCACCCACGACAACATGGTCATGGACTACGCCGACAGGGTTATATATCTTAGAGACGGAATGGTGGCGGACGACCGGGTTAAAAGATAGGCTATCACGCCAACATTCCGACACCGAAACAATGCGCAATTTTCAACGGTATGCAATTTTTCTGTTATACGGCATCCTGGCTCAAACCTTTATAGCTGCGCTGCCTGTATCAGGGGCAAAATTCGCTTATGGCGCCGTAGAAACCAGGTGGGCCGGACAACTCAGGGTCATTGGAGAAGTTTCATGGCCTGACCATGAGCCATTACCCCAACCTGTAAAAACCGGTCCGTACTACGACGGCCACGGTAACTTCCGTCTCATGAACACGACCTTCTTTTCCCCCGATGCTTATTTTGAAACCCATTATGAACTCATATTTTCCGGTGGCGATACCTTTCGAGAAAACAAGGCACTGGAACAACTTTATCCGGATCTATTCAAATATGGTGTGTTGGCAAGGGGAATTTTGAGCGATGAACGCAGTTTTTTTGACTTCGGCAAAATCATTTGTGAAGGCGATGACTATGTCCTGTACCACCGTCTCGACCGTTTTCTTGTTGCCCTTCAACCGAAATGGGGTTCTGTCCGGATTGGACGCCAGGCCCTAACCTGGGGTAACGGACTCATTTTCAATCCCATGGACCTCTTAAATCCTTTTGCGCCAACCAATTTTGTCCGGGATTACAAGGTCGGTGAGGACATGATTGCCACCCAATTTCCCGTAAGCAACGGCGGCGACATCCAGTTTGTATATGTCCCCAGGCGCGACCCGGCTAACGGCGACGTGCAATTCGATCAGTCATCTCTTGCCGGAAAGCTGCATGTCGCCTCCGGAGCCACGGAATTTGATATCATGGTTGCCAAGGATTACTCTGACCAGGTGATCGGTTTGGGAAGCACCGGATATTTTAAGGACGCGGCATGGCGTCTGGACGCAACCTATACCTTTCTCGACCCGGACAGCAGCCGGAACGGTTTTCTCTCCCTGGTGGCCAATATGGACTACTCATGGGTATGGTGGGGAAAGAACTTTTACGGCTTGATGGAATTTTACTATAACGGCCTCTGCAACAACCGGTATTCGGAAGAATTGGAGGATCCGGATATTATAGAACGTTTGATTCGGGGAGAGATGTTCACGTTGGGACGAACCTACTTGAGCGGATCCATCGAAATCGAATTACACCCGCTTTTCAATATCTACTTGACCGTAATCAACAATCTGGCCGACCCTTCAGGTATCATTCAACCCAGAGCCATATGGGATATTGCAGAAAATTTCCAGCTAACGTTCGGGACGAACATTGGTTATGGCGGAGAAGGAACGGAATTCGGTGGTTTCAAAGCGCCGCAAACGGATTTCATCATTAAGTCCCCGGACAATGCATATGTCTGGGTGACCTATTTTTTTTAGCCGGTTTCATTAATCAACCAGGGGAGGCAACAGCATCACAGGCAAATATCTTGGCGCCTAAATTGACCCCCGTCCCGACTGGATTCCGACGGAACGGGGGAAACACTTAATGCTGAAGTTCATCTTCATGGCTTCTATCTGCCATGACCCTGGTCGTAACCGCGATGCCGTGTTTCTTTATAATGTTGGGGACGCCATCTTTTTCGGGCCTTCCAATGTCCTCGATGATGTCTCGGCGGTTGATAATATCCGTAACGTGGCGGACAGGGCTGTCTGTAGACCACTCTCGGCGCCGGGCACGGGTAAATACAAGCATTAATCAGTGCACCCCCTAAAATCACCGCACCAGCGCCGATGGCGGCACCCTCCCATCGATACTGCTGAGGGCTCCCCGCCCAGGCCGAAGGCGAGATAAATAACAGTGTGAAAACCATTGCCAAAAGAACGATTGTCAGATTTTTCTTTTTCATTTTTTTATCTCCTTTCTGGGATCTTTTGTATCCTTAGACGTCGGAGATCGAAAAAAGTTTAAATCAAGATGAAATGTGCCCGAACGAAAACTATAATTTTTCGTTAAGACCCGGGAAAGCGGATATTTTAACCAGATTGATACGGGTAGTATTTCGAGGATTAAATTTTGACAAACTCGTAAAAAGTCTTTTGTGAGCGATATCCGATCATTTGGGGAGCAAGTGTTTCAAGCGTTGATGCGTTAAAATTTTAAAGTTGTTTGAGGAGCTTGCGACGAGTTCCTGAAATTTATCCGCCTCCGGCGTGATTTAGCAGCACCGCTTGAAACGTCCCCAAATCGTCACTGAGCGAGCAAAACTGACTTTTTACGAGGCCATCAAATTTTAGTCGCAGATATTGGGGGAAAAGACAGTTTTCGTACAGGCAAGAATTATCCGGCTGCGATATGCAGCCATATGGAAAATGTTACAGCAGACAGTATGGTGCAGACGGAAACCGCTGCCACAGCAAAGTCTTCATCACCGTTCATTTCTTTTGCCATAATATAGGTTAAAGTGGCGGTGGGCGATGCCAGAAGGATAAGGCCGGGGAGATAGCCCTGGGGATCTATATGGAATAAACGATAGAAGATAACGCCCAAGCCCGGAAGTAGAATCAGCTTCAAGAAACTCGAAGAAAAAAGTTGAAATATCTTCAACTGCATCAACTTAAAAGAGAGAGAAGCCCCGATGAGGAGTAACGCCATGGGAAGGGCGAGTCCGCTCAAAATCTTCAGGCTTCTGTCCATAACCAGGGGCAGCCGGAGTCCTGAAAAGGAAAATAAAATACCTGCAAATGCCGAGAGAATAACAGGATTGCCCAGTATTCGTAAAACGACCGCCCATTTGTTTTTCGAGGCCGAAATATCGTCAGAATTCCATTGGAGGGCGACCACGGCAAGAAAATTCTGCAATATCATGACAAACCCGGCAATAATACTGGCTCGCACAAATCCATCATTGCCGAGGGAGTAATATGCAACGGCAAGACCGATATATCCCAGATTCCCATGAAAGGAGGCCTGAATAAACGTTCCCAGGGCCCCTTTCCGGATCCGCCAAAGTAAGCCCACGCACCAGGCCACTGCAAAAACAGTGAGAACGAGCAGAAGCGTAATCAACAGAACGGCAACGTCGAAATTGGCCCTTAAGGAAGCTTTAGAGATGGCGTGAAAAATCATGGCCGGGATTGCCAGGTAATAGACCAGACGATTTGCCGGACCTAAGAATTCCGGCTGAATAAACCCTTTAAATCGGACAAACCATCCAAGGGTGATTATCGAAAATATAGGAATTATCGTATTGATAATATTCATAATAAAACGGTTATTTCAAGTTGGAGATCCATCCCGGATATTTCACGGGTTTTTCACGGCAATATATTTCAACATCTGACCGATCACCATTGCGATAATATCTCTCGGCATAAAGCCGTCGGGCACCCATTCCATAAATCTGTCGGTTATCTCTTGGGTGCTTTTTTGAACATCTTTGGTTTTACGATAAGACGCTTCCAGAATATCCCTTGTTTCCTTTGCGGCATTTATGGATTGCTTCAGGTAAACCCGGGCGTGATCACCGGTCCTGGCCCCGAAATGCTCGGCCAGATAGACGTCGATTTCATAACCGGCCATCTTTTCAAGACTTTCTTGGTATTTATCGAAGTTTGAATTGGCTGCTGTAAAAACCTTATCTCCAAATGGAACGCCTCCGGCATCAGACGCAAACATGGCTTTCTCCTGAGGAACATACACTGCAATGGAACATGAAGAATGACCCGGGGTATCGATCACCTTCATGGAGAGATCGCCGCAGGGAATGACGTCTCCTTCTCCGACAATATCTTCAACATCTATTTCGCCAAACTCCAGTCCCAGGGTTTCGGCCTGTTCTTCGAGTCCATGTTCAGCCAGCAGCATTCCATTTAAGGATGAAATGCTTTCGATGACGTTGGGTCTGTCCAGAAGTTCTTTTGTCCTTGCCGATGCCGTTATTTTTATCCATGGCCATCGCCGTTTGAAAAAGGGAACGATCCCGCAGTGGTCAAAATGGGAATGAAGTATCACCATCTGTTTTATCTTTTTCTCTTCTATATTAAATTCCTGTAGCTGCCGGATCACATCGGGAACGATGTAGGTCATTCCCCCGCCAAGGATGGCATACTCGCCTTTTCCCTTTAAAAGATAAACACATGACGTTTTTTCACCGAGGAGCAAGATTCTTTCGGTCACATTTCCGGGGTGGTCGATAATCATTTTATTCTCCTTTGTGGAACCGTCAGCCCCTTGCGCTTGATACATTAAAAAATCTACAATGATTCGAGTCGAGCATAAACAAAATTGGGATTCCCTGCAAGCCAATACAATACAATGCAATGACTTTAAGGATGAAAAACTATCGACAAAACAATAAATGAGCAATAAATTTATGAGAAAAATTTGAAAATTCGCAATTACAATGTTAATATCTTGATTGAGCGAAAGTCGAAGATGCCCCAGATTTAAAGTGGGGGCAGATTAATAGGGTTTAACACTTTTAATATCAGAGGGTCGAAGATGAAAGTATCGAGCATCCAACTGGGAATTGTCGATCAATCCAAACAGAATAACCTTGAACACGCGCTAAATATGGTGGAACGAACACCCGAAAGCGATCTTATTTTACTACCTGAAATATGGCCGTGCGGTTTTTTTTCTTTCCACAGGTATCAGTCTGACAGCGAACCGGTGAATGGCCCGACGGTCAGTGCATTCAAAGAAAAGGCGCGTGAGCGAAAATGCCATATTTTGATGGGTAGTTTTGTCGAAAGAGAAAACGATAATTTGTTCAATACCACGATTTTGCTGAATCCAAACGGTGAAGTTGTTGCGAAATACCGCAAGATCCATCTTTTCGGCTATATGTCGGAAGAGGCCGAACTTTTGACCCCGGGCAAGGATGTTGTCGTTACGGATACCCCTTGGGGAGAAAGCGGATTCTCGACCTGCTATGATCTGCGATTTCCCGAGCTTTTTCGCAGAATGGTCGATAAGAACGCGAAATTTTTTTTAGTTGTATCCGCCTGGCCCCTTGCACGCGTTGAGGCCTGGCGATTGTTTAACAGGGCCAGAGCCCATGAGAACCTGGCGTATCTTTTCTCCTGTAACTGCGCCAGCACCAGCGCCAGCGCCGGCACCCGTTTTGCAGGCCACAGCATGATTGTCGACCCTCTGGGACAGGTTCTGGCCGAGGCGGGGGAGGAGGAAGAAATTATCACCGCTGAAATTGATCCCGGCATGGTCGATTCGGTGCGGAGTCAATTTCCGGCGCTTGTGGATCGGGTATTCAGGTAGTTGACAAGAAAAGATCAAACTAAGTCTTTGCCACAATGGCTTTGGCCGGTATCAGTCCGGTGGCACTGGCTGAGACAATGTTTCCTGCGACACCGGGCCCGTTTCCGAATACTATAGGCTTCTTCCAAATCGGTGGGATAAACACGGCCGTCCATGCCGAATCTGTTGAATATCTGTTCCGTCTCATGGATAAGTTCCTGGGCCTTGCCTGCCGACATAAACTGGGTTAAATCGGTCTTGCCCAATTTATGGATGAAGTTCAGTTTACCGTCAGAGAACAGACCTGCGCCTCCGATACCGCACAGGATATTGCAGGGCTTACATTTCACACATTTGTGGTTTTCAGTGATCGGGCATTTGCGTTTCAGGGGATCTTTTCCTTTATCGACAATAAGAACTTCCAGATCAGAGTGCTTGCACAGGTAATGAGCGGCAAAGAGTCCGGCAGGACCACCGCCGATAATGATAACATCATAATCTTTTTTCTTTATGCTGGATTGGACTGCACACATGTTTTCTCCTCATGTGGAACGGTCTTTTATTACCAATGGGGTGAAACCGACACCCTGTTCTAAGCACCCGAAAAAAAAAGCCCTGTCTTTTAAGACAAGGCTTTTTAAAGGATCATGGGATGACCGTCAATTCGGATTTATTCTTTTGATCCGATGTCTTCCTTTTTATCTTCGGTTTTTTCAGGTTCAGGCTCAGTTTTTTCAGTTACTTCCGGCGCAACCGGTTCCGCGACCTTCTCTTCAGGCTTTTCGGCTGCGTCTTCGGCAGAAACCTCAGGTTCCAAAACCACCGCCTTATCTTCGAATGTATCTTCTTTTAACGCGATGTCTTCCTTCTCCTCTTTAACCTCTTCTTCTACGCTGATCTTTTCTTCAGCTGCTACTGTTTCTTTTACTTCTTTTTTCTCGGCAACCTGTTTTTTCACTACATCGGTTTTGGCCTTTTTTTTCTTTTTGGTTTTCTTCTTTTTAACATCTTCGGAAGAGAGCAGCTCAATCAAGGAAATCGGCGCGGCATCACCCGGTCGTCTTCCAATTTTGACGATCCGTGTATACCCACCGGACACGGCCCCGTAACGCTCGGCAGCTTCAGCAAAAAGTTTATGAACAACGTCTTTTTCCCGCATAATTGAAAGTGCCTGGCGCCTTGCATGAACATCTCCTCGTTTCGCCAGAGTAATTAAATTATCGGCCCAGCGTCTTAATTCCTTTGCTTTAACATCTGTTGTACGAATGCGTTCATGTTTGAAGAGCGACGTCACCATATTTCTAAACATGGCATCTCTATGGCTGCTCGTACGGTTTAATTTTACGCCGGCTTTTCGATGTCTCATGGGATTAATTATTCTCCTTCCTCTATATCTTCCTTAGGCAACTCAAAACCTTCCAACTTCATTCCAAGAGACAGGTCCATTTCAATTAAGACTTCTTTAATCTCATTCAAAGACTTTCTGCCAAAGTTTTTGGTTTTGAGCATTTCCGCCTCGGTTTTGCTGACCAGTTGAAAAATTTTTACAATATTTGCGTTCTTTAGACAGTTGGCGCTACGCACGGAAAGCTCAAGTTCTTCAACACTTCTGTAAAGATTTTCATTTACCTTGGGTTTCTCTATCTCCTCGGTCTTTACCAAAGGTTCCGGCTCAAGAAGTTCATCAAAATTGATGAAAATCGTCATCTGTTCTTTTAAAATCTTGGCAGCATAGGCCACTGCATCTTCAGGCAAGATACTTCCGTCAGTCCAAACCTCCAATGTCAGTTTGTCGTAGTCTGTTCTCTGACCGACACGGGCATTGTCCACCACGTAAGTAACGCGTTTAATCGGTGAAAAAACGGCATCGATGGAGATAGAACCCAGAGGCGCGTCTTCATCTTTATTTGCTTCAGACAATGAATACCCTTTTCCGATCTTGACGATCATGGTCATTTTCAATTTCGATTCAGATGAAAGGGTCGCGATATGCTGTTCTGGATTCAGCACTTCACATCTTCCGCCTTCGCTGATGATATCAGCTGCGGTAACTTCACATTCTCCTTCCGCATCAATGCGAACGGTTTTCGGTTCAGGGTCGGAAGTTCTAAATCGCAGCTCCTTTAAGTTAAGGATAATCTCGGACACGTCTTCAAATACACCTGGGATAACACTGAATTCGTGCATCACTTCCTCAAATTTTACAGATACGATAGCCGCTCCGTAAAGAGACGATAGAATAATCCTCCTTAAAGAATTACCAATTGTGATTCCAAACCCCCTTTCAAGGGGTTCACAAACGAACTTGCCGTACGTCGGCTTACTGGTTACTTGAACTTTTCCTGGCGTTATCATCTCACGCCAGTTCATGTACATAAGTTCATTCGACGCCATTATTATATCTCCAATTTTTTTTCTGCGGGTCATTAAGGATATGCAAGATGAGATACAGACGTTCGGTCGTCATGTACGCTCCAGCTCATATCCCGCATTTCGGTTATTTGGAATAGAGTTCCACGATGAGTTGTTCCTGGATCGGCATTGTCAGGTCTTCACGGGAAGGAAACCCCTTTACAATACCTTTCAGGTTCTCCTTTTCCAGATCCAGCCATTGCGGAATGCCTCTTCGCACCACTGCATCGAGTGCATCTTCCAACGCCTGAATCTTGCGACTTTTCTCCTGCACCTCAATCACATCTCCAATTTTAACGAGATATGACGGAATATTGACTTTTTGCCCGTTAACGAGAAAGTGATTGTGCCTTACAAAATGACGCCCTTGAGTACGAGAATTCACAAAGCCCATACGATAAACAATATTGTCGAGCCTTCGCTCTATAATTACCAAAAGATTTGTTCCGGTGATGCCTTTTTGTTTGTCCGCCCTTTGAAAAAACAGGTGGAATTGTTTTTCCGAAAGACCGTACATCCGTTTTACCTTCTGTTTTTCCCGAAGCTGAATCCCGTAATCAGAAATCTTTCTTCCACGACGCTGCCCATGCTGTCCGGGCGGGTAACTCCGTCGGTCAAAAGCGCATTTATCCGAATAACAGCGATCTCCTTTAAGAAACAATTTTAAATTTTCACGTCGGCATAGCCGGCATACTGAACCTGTATATCGAGCCAAGCGTTCCCCCTTTATATTGAAGATTGACTATTTTCAATCGGTCCGACTTCTATGGAATTAAACCGTCCAAAAATCTTCAAACTTCGATTTTAAATTTTCATTTTTTTTAAACTCTGCGTCGTTTGGGTGGTCGACAACCATTATGCGGTATGGGTGTAACATCTTTAATCACTGAAATATTTAACCCTGTAGCCTGAAGAGATCGAAGCGCGGACTCCCGACCTGCGCCAGGGCCCTTGACATAAACTTCAACATTTCTCATCCCGTGCTCCATGGCTTTCTTTACGGCATCTTCCGCTGCAAGTTGAGCGGCAAACGGTGTGCTCTTGCGCGATCCCTTAAAGCCCTGAACCCCTGCGCTTGACCAGGATACCACGTTACCGGCAGGGTCGGTAATGGTAACGATGGTATTGTTAAACGTTGATTGAATATGTACGACCCCGCTGGATATATTCTTTTTTTCTTTCTTTTTTGTACGGATTTTTTTCGCCATGAATTATGCTCCTGCCTAAAAGTTCGTTATTCGTTTTTCATTCATCGCACCTCAAATATCGAACAACGAACGAATATCCTATTTACTTTTTCGAACGCCACCTTTCTTTTTAACTGCAGATCTTTTGGGTCCCTTTCGCGTTCGTGCATTGGTACTTGTCCGCTGTCCACGCACAGGAAGTGACTTTCGATGGCGAAGCCCACGGTAAGATCCGAGATCCATCAACCTTTTAATATTCATGGAAACTTCAGTACGAAGTTCACCTTCAACTTTATATTCGCTGTCGATCACCTTGCGAATACTATTGACCTCAGTCTCAGACAAATCATCTGTATTTGTATTCGGATCAATATCGAGTTTTTGGAGTATACGCCTTGATATGGTAGGACCGATGCCATAAATATATGTCAGTCCTACCTCGATCCGTTTCCGTCTCGGCAAATCCACTCCCGCGATTCTTGCCAATGCTAATCCTCCTTTTATCCTTGTCTCTGTTTGTGGCGTTTATTCTCGCAGATGACTCTGACAACTCCTTTTCTGCGGACGATTTTACACTTGGCACACATTTT
>Ga0209271_10000354_pt1 | contig 15899 bp, 21 predicted proteins | sample tdAd002_FD_187123 | JGI IMG/M metagenome (GOLD analysis project Ga0209271, IMG submission 187123) | Marine sediment microbial communities from the Atlantic coast under amendment with organic carbon and nitrate - tdAd00.2 (SPAdes)... | ecosystem: Environmental > Aquatic > Marine > Coastal >... | reverse complement strand
ACCAGATACAAAAATTGTATCTCCTTCTGAATAGTTTGCTTTATCGGTGTTTATTGTAATAGAGTTAGCATCTTGACCATATACAGAATGTAATGAAATACTCAAAACAACTGACAGTATTACAAAGTGTGAAACCTTCAAGTGTCTTTTTCAGGGAATTTGATTATATAATAATAGGCTAATGTCATACAGAAGGGTTACAGATTTTGAAATAATGTCATATTGTAAAATTACTTGAAAAGATTTTTTGTTAATTCCAAAAATTAATTATTTTTGTTTACACCAACAATTTTTACTGCATGAAAATGATTCTAAATTATCAGATTTAGTTTCTTGAGTGATTTTTTCATACATGCAAAAATTATAATTTATTGTAATTTAACTTCAAATCTGTTTATTTTGAACATACATCTAGGTACAAAATCATCTTAGTTTTGAATTTGTGAATTCAATTGATTTTGGATTTCATCAACAATAGAGATTTGGCTAGTGGATTCAAAAGGTATTGGAATACGTTGTCCCAGTAATTCAAAAAAAGCAGTTCCGCTAACACCAACATCTATCACACCTTCAGTGTTAATGATGGATTCAATTGCTGGACTAAAGCTATTTTTTTGAAGATTTTGTAATATCGGGATTTCCTTTGTTTCTCCAGGGTTAATTGTGGTATTGATTTCACTATGTCCTGTTCCTATAGTAATGCCATTGATGGAAAGATCATATGACAATTCAGGGATGTACACTGGTAGTAGTCCATTGTTACTTAATCCAAAAACCAGTTCTAGATTTATTCCTGCAATCACATCTATTGCAGCTGCAATCCAATTTCCAGATAAAACATCTAAACCTAATTTTATTAGATTAGGCCAAGACAGGTTCTCTAATTCAATACCAACTGATGAAATTTCACTTAGAGATACATGAATTTGAGTATACGAATATGCAATTAATCCAAATAAAATTGCAATTATAGATAAAATAATTGCAGCAACAATAATTATTGTCTTTTTCAATATTCTAGAAAAAAATATGAAAAAATTAAGTGTACTGAATAAAATATAAAAGAAATCAAGCCCAATCAGAGGGGTAATAGAAGAGCAGACCTGATTTCTAAAGTAATTTCAAAGATATTATATTTATTAAAATCCCCAAATGTATACCAAATTCTAGAAATATTCAAAAAAAGGTGTACGAAGTAAAATTTTTCTTCCTATCAAAATTAACACCTTTTAAGGAATTTTTGTTCATTTGAACAATCTCAATTTCTTATTGTGAAAAACCAATTGGAGCTATGGCAATAACCATACACATGGTAAATAGAATCCGAGAAGGGCTACAAGAAAAAGAATCATCTGATTTTAAAGAAAAATAGAATCAAAAGGATGATCACTTGTAAAGTAATCACCTATTGTAGAAATTAATAATTACCAGATTTAAGTTGCTATTTTGTTTTAACAAATTCTTTTATTTTGTTAAGATTGACCACATTTGATTCATGAAACATTATCAAAGTTTCAGCCAACGAATCAGGCAATACCTCCTTGAGATGATCAACTAAATCATCACCACCAGATATCATATTTTCAATTAGCTCTTCAATTTCATTTTTCTTCTCAGCCATGACTTCCAATATGTAAACTAGTATTCAATTGATTCTATTTCAAGTGAAATTAAAAACAGTATTTTTAATGGAGTTCACGCAAGGCCTAGAGGGGGCATAATTAGAGCTCTTGCCGTGAACTTCCTTGTTAGGTATAGTTTTGAAAATTAATTAAAAAAATGCTTGTTCAAAAATAACAACAATTATCCAAATAATTTCTTGAACTAAAATATTGATTTTTTAAAATCACTTAACGAAGTTAGTGTGTTTTTTGTCTCATGCCCAATATCATGAATGGTAGTTCCATTGTATTTTTTATCAAGATATCTTCCAGCTACAATCATAGGACCGCCAATGGCACAAGTTACACCAGTAGGTTCAGGTACCCAAAGCATAAGAAATCCAACTTTTTGGAGTTTTTTGCCAGGTGCAGGAGCTTTTTGGAGACATCCCAAAGACTTTGTATGACTATCATCAAGCTTTGCAACATCAGAATAAAGACTAGCCCTTCTATGGGTTGTTTCGTGCATTTTACGTAATTTATCTAGTCGAGCCTTTAATTGGTCTGCCATACAATAAAGCATTTAGGAAAAATTAGTTAAGATTCAAAGATCAAAACCGACCACCACCAAGTCAATTTCAAATAGCTAGATTTTGTGATAAAAGAATCCAATTATACTAGATAATCTGTAAAAACACGATATTGAAAAAAGAGTCCAAAAGATTAGAGTCAATTAAAGCCGCTCATCAATTAGAAAGAACCAATTTCAGCACCAGAATGGAGGATTATTTGGAAATTATATCAGAATTAGTAGAACTCAAAGGATATGCAACCACTTTGGATATCTCCAGATACATGCATGTGAGTGCTCCAAGTGTTACCAAAATGCTTCAAAGATTAGATGAGAATGGATTTTTGGAATATGAACGATATCATGGAATTAATCTAACTAAGAAAGGGATTCAAGTTGCAGAAGGTATTCGTCAAAAACATGGAATTTTACTAGAATTTTTTGAAATCCTTGGCGTAGGATACGAAACTGCAAACCAAGATGCAGAAGGAATTGAGCATCACCTAAATCCAAAAACCATCAAACAATTAAGGAAATTCATAACATTCCTAAAATCAAATCCCAAAATCTTAGATAATTTTAAAAATCTTTAAGATAAATTCGAATTTCATCTTGCGAGTTTGCAAGTTGCATTAGATTTTTTGCAATATCAGAACGTCGAGGAATTTTAATTTGGCCTTTTTTTCCTATTCTAGTTGTTGTGACATATTTGTCATTGACAAAAATATCTGCATGTAGTGAAGTAAATTCTTTACTTACAGTTAAGACAAGCGAAGTCTTAGACTCTGAAAAAGAAAATGGTAAATCTCCAGAACCAGTATAAGATGATGAATCACGTTCAACTACGTCGATGTGAATGTTTAGAGATTTTTCAATATCATTAATGTTAGAACCACCCCTTCCTATAATGGAGGGAATGGCCTGTTTGTCAACTGACACTCTAACTCGATTATCAGATAAAATTTCTACTTCAGATTGAGGATCATAGCGTTTGAAAGTTTCTCTAATTTTGTCTTCAGCTAGTTTTTCAATTCCAACCTTTTGAGGTTTTTTACCAATAGGAACAATAACATTTTCCTCACCAAAGGTGTAGATTTCATGCTCAAGTGCATTGTTTTCAAAATTCCTAATCTCAATTACAGGCCTTGCCAAATCAGATTCTGTCATTCCTGTAGGTACTTTGACTTTGAGCTCCAAGTCATACACTTTTTCAATTTGTCCATCTTTTACAAATACTACAGTATCAAGTACATTTGGAATTATTCCAAGCTCAATTTTTCCGATGAATCTTTGGATTGCATCTAATGGGGAATTTGCATGAACCACTCCAACCATTCCAACGCCAGTTAATCTCAAATCAGAATAAGTAAGAAAATCCTCCCTTCTCCTTACTTCGTCAAAAACAGTATAGTCGGGTCTGACCAACAACAAAATATCAGCAGTGTTATCAAAACTACCATCAAGTTTACTATACTGAGTAACTCCCGGATCAACTTGCAAATCTCGTGGAGACTCGAATGTCTTTACAATTTTTCCCTGGCCATGGTAGAAATTTGCAAGGCCAGAGGCCAAAGTGCTTTTTCCTGAACCTGGAGGGCCAGAAATAACAATTCCTTCAGCTCTATCTGCAAATCGCTCCATCAATTCTGCAGAGATGGTATAGTCATCCAAGTTTAGTTTCACAATAGGATGAACAACAGTAATCTCATAGGATTCAGAAAAAGGAGGAGTCGTAATTGCAATTCTGTAATCCTTGTATTGAACTACAGATGCACCGGTTTTAGAAATCTCAATTGTGCTAGACTCTAAAGATTTTGCAGTGTTTAAGATTTGTTTTGCCATAAAATCCAAGTCATCACGTGTCAGTAATTCATCGCTTATCTTAGTCAATGCAAAAGAACCAGGTTTACCTTTCTTTGCCAATGGAGAAAGATTTTCTTTCAAGTGAACACTCATGGTTTCAGAGTCAAAATATTTTAAAAATTCAAGTTCTTCTTCTTTAAAAGCAGAATGCAAAAAGACTGAAGTGACTCCCTCAGTTTGTGCTACTAAATGCTGGACATTATCAGAAGTGTATAGAGTAGCCTGATTTTTCTTTGCGATGTCTTTGATAATTGAATCAATTTTTCCTAGTCCAGCCATGCGAATCTCTTCAGAGGAAGGATGAGTACCTTGAATGATTATTTCCAATCCAAAATTTTTTGATAAATCTTTGAGGTTCTTTATTTCTCTTAATCCTGAAAATCCTTGATCTTTTTTCTGGGATGCTTGAGATTGTAATTCATCAATTACAGCCTGAGGTATTATTATCTCAGAATTTCGAATGTTCCCAGATTCTACTTGTGCTGTAAATAATCCGTTAATGATTACACTTGTATCAAGAACAATTTTAGCCAAAACTTTTCTAATTTTTATAATAATATTAGCCCTAAATTAGTTTGCTTGAATACTAAATTTCTAATTAAAAGTTTCATTAATTTGATTTAAGACTTCCTTAAAATCAAAAGGTTTTGAGATGTAAGATGAGGCACCAATTTCTAAACACTGGTTTATTATTTTTTGATCATCACTTGCAGTTATTAAGACAACCTTTGCTTTAGGATTTTTTTCTAAAATCTCTTTTAATACAGTTAAACCATCTTTTTTCGGCATTGCCAAGTCAAGTAATAATAAATCAGGAGATGACTTGAAAAACAAATCCACAGCATCATCTCCATTGGTTGCTTCTGCTACAACAGTATGTTTTCCAATAGCCAAAATATCTTTTAAGACTAGACGGATTGCATCAGAGTCATCTGCAATCATAATATTTGCCATTTAGAATATCTCACAATTTACCATATTAAAAAATAATTAATCAATAATTTTTGAAGCAATATCAGAAATTTGCACCTGTACTTCACCTAAATCATGGGTTTTCTCCATAGCAGTAGTCATTTGTTTAATTGAAATAGAAAGAGGCTCAAAGAATCCATCAACACGGTATCCTGAAACAATTTTCTTCAATACAGAATCAAGGGTTTTTGCCAAATTTCCAACGTTTTCTTTTCCCATCATAGGGGCCAATCCCTTGATTTTATGCATGTGTTGTTCAATATTGTCAGAATTTTTTGAGACATCAGCGTCATTTTTACAAGAATCTAAAATTTTGGTGATACTAGATAGTTCATCGTTTATTTCCTGAGTTGCAATTTTAAGGAATTCATCAGACATGACTGTTCAAGAAATAACATCTCCTATTTTTATACTTCATGCCTAGCTTTTCTAGGTATGAAGATAGTAAGTAAATTGTACATGTTAATTGGGATTTTAATTGTAGCTGCGGCTTTTAACTTGTTTTTACTTTACCAAGATGACAAAGCAGGAATATTTGGTCCAGATTCTGATCAACAAACAATAATTCAAATCTTGTTGGCAGTAGACATTGCAACATTTTTTTTGGTCCCAGTAGTTATTAGACAATCACTGTCACCATTGAAGACAATCAACAAAGCCCTATCAAGAGTAAAAGAAGGCACCTATGGTGAGAAGATAAAGTATACTTCAGATGACGAGATTGGAGAATTAGTTGATTCATTTAACATAATGTCTGATACCATTAAAGAAAAAGAAGAACAAGCAAAAAAAACAGATATTGCAAAAGATGAGTTTTTGGCAATGATTACTCATGAATTAAAAACACCACTAGTCCCCATCCAAGGATATTCAGATATTTTACTTAACGAACATTTAGGAAAATTAAATCCAGAGCAAAAAAATAGGCTTTCAATTATCAAATCAAGCTCAGAGACCCTATTAGGGATAATTTCAGATTTGTTAGATGTCCAAAAATTAGAGATTGGACAATTACGAATGAAAAAAGAAAATTCAGATATTAAAAGTTCTATTTTAAAATCAGTAAATGCTTTGGCACCACAAGCTGAGAAAAATGAAATTAAGATAACAACAGACGCTGAATCTTTAATGGTAGTACACGATTCTGAAAGAATAAAACAAGTTTTGACAAACCTAATCAAAAATGCAATGATTGCTGTAGAATCAAAGACAGGTAAAATTGAAGTAACTATGGAAGATACTCCTTCAGAAATTCAAATTAGTGTTAAAGACAATGGAATGGGAATTCCAAAAGACAAACAAAAAGATCTCTTTAAAAAATTCTATCAGGTAGATACTACTCTAACCAGGGAAAGAGGAGGAAGCGGGTTAGGATTAGCAATATGTAGAGGAATTATTGACAACCATGGAGGCAGTATTTCTGTACAAAGCCAGGAGGGTGAGGGTGCCAAATTTACCTTTAGTATCCCAAGGCAAGCAATTGCTCTGGCTTAAAGAAAACAAACTCTCAGAACTAATTTCTCTCACTCTTGTTAAAAAATGGGTTTTTGGGGAATAATGAGTATGGAAGAAGGTCATGAGGAATCAAAAAACGGTGAATTTTATTCAAACTCTACTGCATATTTTGAATTCCTTCGCCAAAAAGGAGAAACAGACTATGAGTTTGAAGATGAATACTACTTTACCATGCCTGCAATTTCAAGCAACTAGTCCTACAGAAGACTTAGGAAGCCCATTTATTCTTTAATTTTTATGGATTCTAGTTTAAGTGATTTAGCTGATAAAGCCATTCAATATGCCGCATCGCAAGGAGTCGAGTACTGTGATGCAAGAGCAGAAAAGCAAAATGCAAAATCAATTCTCATAGAAGATGGAGAAATCGAACATGTCAGAGACACAGCAGATCAAGGAATTGGATTTAGACTTTTGAAAAATGGTGCATGGGGATTTTATGCAATTTCTAATCCACAGTCTTTTGATGAGATTAAAGAATCAATTCAGCACGCAATTAAAAATGCTAACCATTATTCTCAGAAAAAAAATAAACCTTCAAAATTATTTCCTAATAAAATCAACAAAGATACAAAAAATTATCCAGTGTTAGAAACGCCACAGTTAGAAGACTTGATCAGAGTTGGATTAGAGTGCAACAAAGCAATTGAAGAAAAATCACGAATTAAAAAATCAACAGTAAATCCCTGGTACACAGTAAATTCTAAATATTTTGTGAGTAGTGAAGGTTCGAGAATTTTACAAAATTTTACAGATGTAGTAATCCACATGACTGCAACTGCTCATGAATCAGGACTGACACAGTCAGTAAATATTACTGAAGGTGGAAGAGGGGGAATAGAGCAAATTACAAAAGACTGCAAAGCACAAAACAGTGCAGACTTTATTTCTACAAAAGCTTCTCAGCTTCTTGATGCAAAACCTGCAAAAGAAGAAAAAGCAACTGTGGTGATGAATCCAGATTTTGTTTCATTGTTGACACATGAGATTTTAGGTCATCCATCTGAAGCTGACAGAGTTTTAGGAAAAGAGATGGCATGGGCAGGAGGAGCATGGTGGAAAGATAAATTGGGAGAAAAAATTGGCTCTGAGCATCTAAATGTGTTTGATGATCCTACCATCAAAGAGAGTCTTGGATGGTATTATTATGATGATGAAGGCGTACAAACCCAAAAATCAAGATTGATTGAAAATGGAATCTTGAAAAATCACATGCAGAACAGAGAGACATCAACTGTTTTTGATACACCACCAACTGGTAATATGAGAGCCACAGACTATAGATTCATGCCTCTAATTAGGATGGCATGTACATGTATTGGAGCAGGAGACTGGAAGCCAGAGGAGATGATAAAAGATGTCAAAAATGGGTATCTCATCTCAAACTGGAAAGTCCCTTCAATTGACATGAAAAGATACAACTGGAGTATTTCGGCACAATTTGCACAAAAAATTGAAAATGGGGAGTTAACTGATTTGTTAAGAGATGTAATTGTGGTAGGAACAGCTCCTGAATTTTTTGAATCAATTGATGCATGTGGAAATGATTTCACAGTAAGACCAATCACCAATTGTGGAAAAGGAGACCCAATGCAATCAATGATAATGGGTAATGGAGGTCCATCCATCAGAGGAGAAGCCACAGTAAAGAGTGTGAATTAGATCATGGATTTAGAAACAGTAAGAAAAAATGTAATCGAATGTACAAAATGTGATCTTTGTAAAACCAGAACTCATTCAGTTCCAGGAAAAGGAAATTTTAATTCTGATGTGATATTTGTAGGGGAAGCACCTGGTAAAAATGAAGACTTGAAGGGTGAGCCTTTTGTCGGGGTAGCTGGAAAAAAATTATCACTGGCACTAGAAAATATAGGAGTAACAAGGGATGAAGTATACATTACAAACACAGTAAAGTGCAGGCCACCTAAAAATCGAGTACCAAGTGTTTTAGAAAGAGAAGCCTGTCAGGAATATATTCAAAAAGAAATAGAGATTATCAAACCAAAAATTATTTGTGTTTTAGGGAATACTGCCTTTGGTTCAATTCTTGGAGGTAATGAGATTACAAAGTTTCGTGGAAAGGTTGGAAGAAAAGATGGACAGTTGTATTTTATAACAATTCATCCAGCGGCTACAATTTACAATCAAGGGTTAATTGAAGTACTCAAAGAAGATATCAAAAAATTATTTGAGATAATCAGAGAATTAAAAAATGGTAAAGAGATTTCAATAGATATTGAATTCGCTTCCTAGATCATTTTATGCCCGAGACACTGTGACCGTAGCCAAAGGATTGTTAGGGAAAAAAATAGTAAGAAAGGTAGGAAATCAAAGAATATCAGGCATAATCACTGAAACTGAGGCATATCGTCACAAAGATGACCCTGCAAGTCATGCATATAGAAGAAAAACTGAAAGGAACAAAGCTATGTTTGAAGAGGTTGGAAGAGCTTATGTCTATTTCACTTATGGAATGTATTTTTGTTTTAATGTGGTTGCAAAAAAACCAAAAGCCGAAGCAGGAGCTGTTCTTATTCGAGCCATTTATCCAGAAAAAGGAATAGAAATTATGAAAAAAAATAGAGGCAAAACAGAAGAAAAAAATCTTGTAAACGGGCCTGCAAAATTAACCCAGGCATTAAATATTACAAAAAAACAGTATGGAGTTGATTTGACGAGTGATTCAAATTTATTTATTTCAGAAGGATTGGGGAAACAAGGAAAAATAATCGCCACTCCCAGAATAGGAATAAAAACTGCTTTAGATAATCTTTGGAACTTTAAAATTCTAATAAATTAATCTTCATCGTTATTGTTCTCATCAAGCGTCCATGGAGCAAATCTTCCCATTATTCTTTGCCAGTCTAATTTGAGAAGTAGAATTACAATAGATGTCATCATTGCAGCAAAAATAGCTATTCCAATATAGATAGTACTTACATCTTCTACATCTTCAAGAAATGGCTCAACCAAGGACAATCCCATATAGTGAGAAATAAACACGATGGCATAACTTAAAACGAGTTTTCCAGTTAGTGTTGCAATGAAAAATCTTTTTGGATTATATTTTGCCAGACCTAAAGGAACATAGATTAAATCATCAGGCATTGGGGTTGCTGCAGCAAAAAATGCAGCTCCTGCACCATATCGTTTTACAAGTCGCTCAAAGGGGCGCATTCGTTTTCTCGATTTTTCTCCGATGATTTTCCTTCCCCCATAACTTACTGAAAATACAATTACTTTGGCAGCAGTTGCAGTAACTGCAGAAATTATTGCTAACATATGCAGGTCGAACTGATCACCGACCGACATTGTTGCCAGTAGAAGAAACGAAGGTAATGGAACAAAAGGGATCAAAGAGCCAAAAAAGCTTACCAAAGTTAATCCGATATAACCTACTTCAGGGGCAAACGGAAAAATGGCCGCAAAATCCACAATAAAGGCACATGTTATGGATTATTTAACAAAACCGAAGTGGGGAGGTGTTTTTGTATTGTTTGATTTTAAAATCACAATCATTAAAATATCATATTTTTAAACGAAAGACAATTGGACTATAAGGATTCTAACCAAGTTTGCGACTCTATTGCCACCATAAGCCCATACATCAGGTTTGTAGGGGTAATTGGTGAGCGTGGAGACCTAATTTCATATAAAAGAAGAGAGGAAATGGACCCCCTCTTAGACGCTAAAAACACAAAATACCAATTCTCACATATTGCCATTAAAACGGACTTGGAAAGTTTCTTTGATGAGAGTTTGGGAGAAATCGAATTTGCATGGGAAGAACGAAAGAAGGTTCAAATTATTTCCTTTGCAATTGGAAAATTGCGCATATGGATCTCGATTGATAAAAAAGTAATTAGATCAGAAATGCTAAGGATTATTGACTCTTGTTTGCCTTTCGTGAAAAAATATTCTGAAAGCAGATAAAATCTTGAAATGCCCATACTGTGATATTGATTTAGATTCACTTAGTATGACAGATGGCCTTAAACATATTTTAGAACATAAAAAACAAAATCAAGATTAGCGTTAACTTTTTTTAGAATAATCATTTCAATAAATTTGTGAGTGTTGAAGAAATTCGCAGGTTAATCGAAGAAATGAATCTCAGAGTATCAAAAGACTATCTGAAAATGAACATAGAGCAGTTAAGTAGAGAACTCAGAGAAACAATGCAATTTGAAAGTCAAACTTTTCAAAGAATTGATGAGCTTGAAAAAAATGGTGTAGAGTCAGACCTAGCAAATTATGCAAGAATGATTTGTAAAAATACAGCGAGTAGAGAAATAGTTGAGATTCAAGAAAATTATTTTAAAAAGATTGACAATGAATATTTAAATTCTAATTAGAGTATTTTTCATCTTCATACAACCAACATTGAACGTAGCCAGTTTTTGTCTCAAATTTTGGTGGAAGTTTTTTACATTTTTCAATTGCAAGAGGACATCTTTCTAAAAATCTACATTCTGTTGGTGGCTCTAAAAGACTAGGAGGGATTCCTTTGATGTATGTTGGTGTATCTCCATGTAATGTTGGAATGGATTTTAGCAATCCTTGAGTGTAAGGATGTTTTGGATTCTTGTAGATTTCATATGAAGAGCCTAGCTCTACCATTTGTCCTCCATACATTATTCCAATTTTGTCTGCAATTTCAGATAAAACAGCCAAATCGTGAGTAATGAGCATAAATGACATCCCTCCTTTTTTTAGATTTTTTAGTAGGTTAACAATTTGTGCCTGTATAAGTACATCAAGAGCAGTTGTAGGCTCATCAGCTATAACGAATTTTGGTTTTAACAGTAAAGCCATAGCAATAACCACCCTTTGTTTCATTCCGCCACTAAGTTCATGAGGATATTTTTTTAAAACATCATCATCAAGTCCTACAGAATAGATAGCATCATGAATGGTTTGGGTAAAATCTCCTTGAAACTTGTGTTGCTTTAGGACCTCTACAAATTGATCATTTATCGTAAAAACAGGATCAAGTGAATTCATTGCACCTTGAAATATCATAGATATTTTTTTCCATCGAAATTTTTCATCAAATTCTGATTCAGAAAGATCCAAAATAGAATCATCATCTAAAATAATTTTTCCTTGAGTCTTGCCTCCTGAAAGCATTCGAATCATAGAAAGTCCAAGAGTACTTTTTCCACAAGCGCTTTCTCCTGCAATGCCAAGAGACTCACCTTCATTCAAATCAAAATTGACATCTTGTACTGCATATACAGGACCACTTGAAGAGGAGTATCGAGCTACAAGATCTCTAACAGACAACTTCATTCTTTTCATTGATCTGTCCTAGCATTTTTGCTTTTCATTAAAGGATATAAGCAACTTTGCTAGACTGTATAAAGTCGGTTCAAATGAAGCTTCCAATATGTAATTTTGATGCAAAAAATTCAATTCTTTGTCCTCAATGTGAACGAAGGGTAGAAGAAGGTGAATTGACAAAATCAGATGTCGATGCCTCGATCAAATTAGCACAGTTGGCAAAAACAAACCAGGAAATAGACAAATTTACCCTGTATTCGTGTAAAGAATTTGATGGAAATTTTGTTCTTGCATTCTCCAAAAACGACATCATGACAATTAGGCAAAGCAGGGTTCTTTACAGACTTCTTCAGGATCAATTTCAAGGAAAAATTTGGCTAGTAGAGGCAGAAGAAAATGACAAAAAATTCATCGAAGATATGTTTTTTCCAACAAAAATTTTATCAATTAATTCAGTCTGGGCACCTGGAGGAGTACAAAAAACAAAAGCAGTGGTGTCAGGCAAATGGACCCCTAGATTCCCCATAAATACAGAAACAGTAATTCAAATTGTTAAAAATGCCCGAAACCTTGACATTGAGATAGAATTTGAAAATAAACGAGCGTGATTTGAGTGGGATTTGTTAAAACACATGATATTTCAGAATTAAATGTCGATTTAATTGGAAAACAAGTCACCCTAGGTGGATGGATTGAGGATCTTCGAAAGCTAGGAAAAATGACTTTCATTACACTCCGAGATGTTTCTGGAATTTCGCAAATTATAGTCAAAGGAGAACTAAATGAAAACCTGGAGGAATTGAATCGTCAGAGTGTCGTTAGCATCAAAGGGATAGTTCAAGAAACAAAAGCTCGTGATTTTAATTTTGAGGTAAAAGCAGAAGAGATTGACGTTTTAGCAAAAGCCATACATCCTTTACCAGTTGATCCTATTGGAAGAGTAGAAAGCAACATAGACACACGACTTAACCATCGTGCACTTGATATGAGAAATCAAAAAACAGCATCAATTTTCAAATTAAGACACCATGTTTTAGAAACTTTACGAAACACATTATCTAGCAAAAAATTTATCGAAATTACAACTCCAAAAATTATTGGTAGTGCCAGTGAAGGTGGTGCTGATTTATTTTCATTAGAATATTTTGGAAAAACAGCATATCTTGCCCAAAGTCCACAGCTGTACAAAGAGCAAATGACTCTAGGGTTAGAGCGAGTATACGAAATATCAAACTTTTATCGAGCAGAAAAATCACATACTGGCCGTCATCTAAGTGAATTTACCAGTGTGGATATTGAAGCTGCGTTTATGGATTATAATGATGTGATGGATGTTTTAGAAGCCTTGGTAATGGAGGTTTACAAGCATACTGCAGAAAACTGCAAAAAAGAACAAGAGGTGATAGGTCACACCATCGAGATACCATCTTCACCATTTGAGAGAATAACATACAATCAGGTGATTGATGAGCTAAAGCAACTCGGAGAAAAAGTAGAATTTGGAGATGATTTACTTGATTCTCATCTTAGAATGATAGGTGAGAAACATCCTGGTTTTTACTTTCTTACTGACTGGCCAATGAAGCTAAAACCATTTTACATTAGAGAAAAAGATGAGGATCCCACACTTTCACGCTCATTTGACTTGCAATATGGCTATCTAGAATTATCCTCTGGTGGAACAAGGCTTCACAATACAGAAATTCTCAAGGCTAGACTCAAAGAGCAAGGTTTAGATCCTTCTCAATTTGAAGACCATCTTCAAACATTTGATTGGGGAATGCCACCACATTCAGGATGGGGAATGGGATTAGACAGACTAATGACTACATTAATTGGAATTGATAATGTACGAGAAGTTGTACTGTATCCAAGAGATCCAGATAGACTAAAACCATAGGAATTAGAAAATCAGACTTTTATTAGAAAAAAACATCTTCCAAACATGATTGAAAAAGAAGATGCAAAAAAAGTAGCAGAAGTAATAGGAAATAATCTAATCGGAGTATCACATGATGCTAATAATTTCCAAAAACTCCCAGATTCTTTTTGGGGATATTTTGCGCGAGGTCATGACAAGAAGGGAGCATTCGGAGTGATAATGACATATTCTGAGAATCAAGAAGATGTAGATAATTTAATCAAAATGTATGAAGAATGGGTTGCAAAAAACAAGAATAAAGAATCAGAGTAATCTATTTAGTTTCTTTTAGCAGCTTTCTGTATCCTTGGCATTCCTTGCATATTGGTTTTCCTTTGTATTTTGGATTACCGTCAGTGATTTTCAGAGTAGCCTTGTTTACTTTGCAAATACAACAGTCTGCCATTTACATTTGCCAAGAAAACGGGATTAATAAAAATTGGTAATTTCCAAAAAGATTCCTTAGGAATATGAAGACGAACAAATTCAAGGACATACTGCTAGAATTCAATTTGTTGTTATGGACTTCACAGGCAGGAAAAGAGTTTAGAATCTAATGATATACTCCATATAGGGGAAGTTATTATTTAGATGTATGATTCGTGGAGCTCCAAAATACATCATGTTTGCAGTTTTTGCATTGGGTGTGTTGTTTGTTGGATTTTCATCATGGGCACTATTCCTTACTGATATCCCACAAGAACAATTTCTAGAAGATCCTAGATTTGAAGAAGAGTATGTGAAATATTATGAGTGGAATATCCTATTTGGTACTGTATTGATTGGAATTGGTTGGATTATTGCATTTTTAGGACGTAAAATGACACATGGGTCACACTTGCAAACAAAAGATTAATTCTATTTCTATTCTAAAATCCTTTACGACAATCTAGCATATTTTGTTGACTAAAACGTAGATACTTCATTTTTAGAATTTATCAGTAATTTCTTTTGTAAATTCTGTCGTAGTTTTATCACCGCCAATATCTTTGGTCTTTATCCCATCCTTTACCAAATCAAAAATTATGGATTCTAGTTTTTCTCCAACTTCAAAACACTTCGAGTCGTTATGTTTTGTCCCAAGCCAATCAAACATCATCTTAATTGATAACAAAAATGATGATGGATTAGCGATGTTTTGTCCAGCAATATCAAATGCAGCACCATGAACGGGTTCAAAGAGGGCAAATTTATCTCCAATATTAGCAGCTGGGGCCATACCTAATCCTCCAACTACTTGAGAAGATTCATCTGACAAGATATCGCCAAATAGATTGGTAGTTACCACAACATCAAACTGATGAGGTTGGCGAATCAAATTCATGGCACATGCATCCACATACATATTCTCAAAAGTAATCTCAGGATATTCTTGTGCAACTTCAGCGCAAGATTTTGCAAACATGCCATCAGTTACTCTCATGACATTAGACTTGTGAACACAAGTTACTTTTCTCATAGAGTCTCGCTGTTTTGCAATCTCAAATGCATATTTTGCAATTCTTTTTGAGGCTTTTTCTGAAATTATTCTCAAGGCAACAGATGCATTTCCCAAACTAAACTCTTTACCAGTGTAAAGGTCCTCAGTGTTTTCCCTCACAATCACCATATCAATATCATCACGTAATGCAGGCATGTGAGGATAGGATTTTGCAGGTCTAATGTTGGCATACAAGTCAAGTAAACGTCGTAAAACCACAATTACATCTGCAGCACTTTCTCCAACAGGGGCTTTCAAACACACGTCAGATTTTTTTATCGCCTCAAGAGTTTCATCAGGAAGGGCCTTTCCTGTTTCCTTTAGAGCAATATCACCGGCTAGTAATTTTGTGATTTCAAATTTAACATCGGTTTTATCATTAATTGTATTTAGAACAGAAATTGCTGATTTAGAAAGTTCTGGACCAATTCCATCTCCAGTGATTAGTGATATTTTGTACATGGTATTTTTGCATGAAAGGGAATTTTAAATGATTAGTTTTTGGCTAATTTTTCCTTTAGCATTTTTTTAAGCATTATTCTATTGATTCCATCAATTACTGCTTGAACACTTGTTGTGACAATATCCTCTCCAATAGATTTTGCAGATACCTTGTTTCTGTCTGCATCCTCTACTTTGACAGTTACCTCACACAATGCAGTAGAACCACCAGAAATGGATGCCAAACCATAGTCT
>Ga0209271_10000353_pt1 | contig 15913 bp, 7 predicted proteins | sample tdAd002_FD_187123 | JGI IMG/M metagenome (GOLD analysis project Ga0209271, IMG submission 187123) | Marine sediment microbial communities from the Atlantic coast under amendment with organic carbon and nitrate - tdAd00.2 (SPAdes)... | ecosystem: Environmental > Aquatic > Marine > Coastal >... | reverse complement strand
TAAAACAATTAAATTATGAGTAAATCAAAAAGATATTATCTATACCACGTTAAAGGTTTAAAAATAGGAGTAACAAGTAACGTGAAGCGAAGAGTTGAAGAAGAGCAAGGATTTGCACCGGGCGAGTACGAAATACTAGCTAGCAGTGCGGACAAAGAAATAATTTCTAGAATGGAATTTGATCAGCAAAGAAAGTTTGGTTATTCAACAGACAGAGAAAGCTATGCGCAAGCTACTAGACCAAAGCAACCGTATGCAGGCGATAAGCCTAATGTAACAGATCAAACAGTAACCTTCCCGTGTCCTATAGTAAAACTAGACGGATGGATGCGATCTAAGTTACCTTTATCTATAACAATACCAAACAAAGGGGTTGCTTTAGTAACGCTAGAAAATATAAACGAGGTTATGGATCTTGTTCAGACTTCTCAGTGGCGTAAAGAAAGATGCTACATATACAACAATAAATTGTATGCAGCTTGTAAAGATCAGACTGTACAGGGATCAAATGATTTTATGAGCATGACAGTTAACGAGCCTTCTTACGCTTACGACTACCAACCACCTGAAGCTAAAGCTACAGCAACATGCAACAAGTGTATATTTCCTAAAATACGTGAATGGGCAAAAGAGCGTGGTATATTTGACAAAGGCGATGCTAAAACACAATACGTAAAGCTAATGGAGGAAGCTGGAGAAGTTGCTAGAGCTATACTAAAGAATGATACCCCTGAGATAAAAGATGGTATTGGCGATATGGTTGTTGTTTTAACCAACTTAGCACACTTGTCAGGTCTTACTATTGAGGAATGCATTGAGTCCGCTTATGATGTTATAAGCAAGCGTAAGGGTGCAATGGTTAACGGATCTTTTGTTAAGAATGAAACGCTTTAAAAAGTCAAAGAATAAAGGTCCTGTCCGCGCTAAAAAAGCTAGCGCCGACGGGATCCAATTCAGATCAGGACTTGAAAAGCATACCTACTTAGCACTTAAAGCCGCCAACCTGTTTGAATTGTACGAAGACGAAGTATTTAAAACCTTAGAAGGTTTCACATTCCCTAATGAATCTATTGAAAAACAATCTAATGGCAAGGGAGAGTTTAAAAACCGAGGGGCTAAAAAAATACTTGGCATTAAATACACACCGGATTTTACTGGTTATGATTACATAATCGAATGCAAAGGAAGAGCTAACGAACAATTTCCTTTACGTTGGAAACTATTTAAAAGATGGTGTGTTAATAATGGAGAAACTAGAACACTATATAAACCTCAGAATCAAGCAGATGTAGCTGAAATGATAAAACTTATATTAGATGGTAGAAAACAAAAATAATAAATACCTAGCTAGAAAAGCTTACGGTGAACGACAAATAGACAAGTGGGTAAAATGGTCCTGGGCAAACACTGGTCGAATATCCTGGAGAGAGTTAGTAAAAAAACAAAATGAGTTTAACATTAAAGTTTATTAAATGAAAGAAAAACCAGCAATTTTTGGAATCAGTGCAGGTTTCTATCCCGGAATACTATTCGGAATGAGAACCTACCCTGGTCCACAATCAACACAGTATGTTATATACATACCCTTTTTAGATTTAGCAATAACAAAATTTCACCCAGAAGAGTAAATGAATTTATCAAACAAAATATTATCAGACATTACAGTGTACATGAAGTACGCAAAGTATATACCAGAAACAAAACGTCGCGAGACGTGGGAGCAATTGGTTGGTCGTAATGAGGCCATGCATATAAAGAAATTTCCAGAACTTAAAGAAGAAATAAAAACAGCCTATGAAGATGTGTATAGCAAAAACATATTACCGTCTATGCGAAGCCTGCAGTTTGGCGGAAAACCTATCGAGATATCTCCTAACAGGATTTATAACTGTGCTTACTTACCAATTGAGTCCGTAGCTGCTTTTAGCGAAACGATGTTCTTATTGTTAGGTGGGACAGGTGTAGGCTACTCAGTACAACAGCACCACGTGGATAAATTACCAGCAATTACTGTACCATTTGAAAAACGCACTAAACGATTTTTAGTAATGGATTCAATAGAAGGTTGGGCAGATGCAATTAAATTTTGTATGAAGTCTTATCTTGGTAATAAAAGATCTTCTAAAATAGAGTTTGATTACTCAGACATTAGACCTAAAGGAGCAAGGCTTGTAACATCAGGAGGTAAAGCACCCGGTCCTCAGCCGCTTAAAGAATGTATCGTAAAGATTATGGGCATAATGGACAGTAAGAAAGACGGTGAATACTTAACAACAGTTGAGGCACACGATATTATATGCCACATTGCTGATTCAGTTTTAGCCGGAGGTATCAGAAGGGCTGCTTTAATTGCTTTGTTTTCGTCTACAGACGATGAAATGATTGGGTGCAAGTCAGGAGATTGGTGGGAAAAAAATCCACAAAGAGGTAGAGCTAATAACTCTGCAGTATTGATACGTCAGAAGCTAACCAAGGAATTCTTTTTAGGATTATGGAAACGCATTGAGCTATCAGGATCAGGAGAACCTGGTTTTTACTTAAGCAAAGACAAAGACTGGGGAACAAACCCATGCTGCGAAATTGCATTGAGACCATACCAATTCTGTAACTTATGTGAAGTTAATGCATCGGAGATTGATAGTCAAGAAGAATTTGATCGAAGAGTTAAGCATGCATCGTTCATAGGAACAATACAAGCCTCATACACGAGCTTTCATTATCTTAGAAGAATTTGGCAAGAGACAACAGAAAAGGATGCTTTAATTGGCGTTTCTATGACAGGTATCGGATCTGGTGCAGTGCTAAAATTAGATATGAAAAAAGCCGCTAAGATCGTTAATAAAGAAAACAACAGGGTTGCAAAGCTAATAGGTATTAATCCTTCCGCTAGAACAACGACTGTTAAACCTGCAGGTACAACCTCTTTAACATTGGGAACCTCATCGGGTATTCACGCTTGGCATAATGATTACTATGTACGTAGAATCCGTGTAGGTAAGAATGAATCGATGTATAAGTTTCTTATAGAGAATCACCCTGAGCTAGTTGAAGACGAATACTTCAGACCTCATGACACAGGAGTTATTAGTATACCACAAAAAGCACCTGATGGATCTATTCTTAGAACAGAATCGCCGGTTGATTTATTAGAACGCATAAAAACTGTATCACGAGAATGGGTTGCTCCAGGACACAGAGACGGTGCTAACCGACATAACATATCAGCTACCATTAGTATCAGAGATGATGAGTGGGAAATGATTGGCGATTGGATGTGGGATAACAAAGAATTTTACAATGGTTTATCTGTATTACCTTATAACGGCGGTACTTATGTTCAAGCCCCCTTTGAAGATATAACCAAAGAAAAATACGAAGAGCTAATGGCAACATTACAAAATGTAAATGTAGCCACTATTGAAGAGGACGATGATGAAACCGATTTGTCCGGTGAGTTAGCGTGTGCAGGGGGTGCATGTGAGATCACTTAATTAAATCAAAAAAGCCGACACTTAATTGCGTCGGCTTTTTTATTATAGAATTTTCGAGGTGTGGTTGCCTGTTGTGTAATTCTATTTTGTTCTGTTCTTAAACATCAAGTAATATAAGAACGAGTTCCATTCGTGTTTTAGTTTTGCTATAAATTTTTTCATTTTTTGGTTTTGTTTTTAGTTAATAACCACCACTTATGTACGGTGTACCCGATACTCGTAGCTAGTAATGTAAGTTTAAGAATCATGTCTACCTGCGACATTGATATTGCAAGCGTACTTAAGTTTAATAGGTAAATTTTCAAATCTGATATAGTCATTTTAGGGGATTTATTTTAAAGAATTTTTTCTTTTTTTATCTTGCAATTTTATTATTTCTAGTATGCGTCTTTCTTCTGTTGTTAATAAGCCTGTTTGTTTTCTGGTAAGACCTAATCTTCTTAGTAGGCCAACTTGATCGAACTTGTCCAAATCTTTTAAAGACTTCATTCTTTTTTGCATCTCTTTGCTATACTTACTTTCAGCTTTTTTAGGCCTTTCAATCTTAGATTCTTCTATATCTTTACCCTGGCTAATAGCTTCCATGTCTTTATCAAATTGCTTTTTATTCTGTAAGTCAATTAGCTTATCAACTCTGTCTGCTTCTTTTCTGAGTCGACTAACTTCTTTTCCGCTTAAACCTCCTCTTCTCAATAAATCAACTTGCTCCTCTTTGCTAAGGTCAGAAAAAACTTTTCTTCTTTTTTCGATAGGATTAAGTTTATCAAAGTCTTTTTGCTCCTCGAGCTCCTTAAACCTTTCTTTTTCCGCTTCTTTAGTTGCAGCTTTAGTTGCTTCAGATTCCAGTTGCCATTTAGGCCACCCCATTATTATTAATGGCTTCATCCAGGCTTCTGTGTCTGCGCTAGCAACGTCAACAGCATCTATTGCCATTCCTACTGCTCTATCAACCGGTAAAGATGTAACACCTGCAATTGCGCTAGCCGTAGCGGTTACATACGGATGCTTAAGTGACATCTTGTCAAACTCAATTTCCTTCTGCCCCCATTCTATCGTGCTTCCTGCTTTACCAAGCTTAGTTAGCTTACTAGACAACGGAGGAGACATTTTTAACAATTCCTCATAAATAGTCATCTTGTAGTTTTTGTTCCTTTTCTTGTCGCTTCTTTGATAAATTTTTATCCCTAAGTTCTTTAATACCGAAAATATTACTCCGGCTACACCAATACCTCTAAGAATACCATCAGTCATGGAATTGGCAACACTAAGCAATTTTTTGTCGTTACTAGCTTCTTGAATCTCTGTCATTTCTTCGTCAGATTCATCGTCGTCTCCGAACATAGCCGCAAACATTGCTTGCTGTAGGTAGTTGAAGACCGCATTTTGTATAACTCCGTAGTAAACTAATCTAGATATGTGGGTAGCAGGTTTTCCTCTGCCATTATAAAGATCCTGGGCAGACCTTTTCATTATCCTAGCGTACTGAGAAGGAGTGTTAGCAAAAGCCAATATGATTCGCCCTATGGGCTCTGCTTGCTGCTTAGAAGACTTGCTCGGATCGCTTGACTGCTGAGATACTTCGGCAGTAGCTATAAAATCTTCCATTGCTTGCTTTTCCGCAGCGACTGGATCCATTCCGTCTTTAATTAAGGAATTAACTCTGTTCCTGTAAAAAGAAGCACCACCTGTTGCAATAGCCGCACTATCCGCCATTTTTGTTGGCAAGAATCCTGCTTTTAAAATCTTAGCTAATACACCTTGAAACCCGCCTTCTTTAGCCGTAGTCGCAATATCCGCTTCATTTACATTAATTCTTAATCCATCTCGCCTGTCTACTAAGTAATCAGAGTTCATTAAGTATATCCAATCTTTCCAGTACTGTTCTTGGTTAGCGAACGCCTTACCTGCCTGGTAAAGGTTATTCCCTTCAAAGTTTATGAAGTTAGTAAAAGATATAAGCTGTAATACAGCAGATCTTCTGTTAAGGAACATTATGTTACCAACAGCCCCGTTTAACCATCTAACAAACGTATCTGTAACTGTGTTAGGTGTAGGCACGGTATTTCTACCTGATTTCATTCTTCTTAAAGCATCTTTGACGGCTACCACGTAATTCTCGCCGTATGCAGCCTCTAATTTACTCATGTTCTTACTAGAAAATATAACATCAACATTTTGTTGCCATAATTCTAATAACTGTTTTCTTCCTTCAGTGTTAAGATCGTTAAGTAAATCAGATGTTATAGTACCGGCTGGCCAGTTTTCGTTTGGCGTAGCTGATTTTTTACCTTTATTAAGAGCTAATAGTTGATCCCCAAAAGCTTTTAAATCGGGGTTAGCGTTAACGTAATTTACTAATATCGGCAGATCAACATCGGACAATCCTTCGATATCTATTCCTTGAGCATCCCATACGTATACTCTAATAGCCATCTCTTTGCTAAACAAACTTTCCTTCATTTTCCCGTTTTCGTCTTCGTACTCGAAAGTCTTTTTAAGTTCTTTAGGTACAATACCAAGTTGTTTCTTTACAGCTTTGTAGTCTTTAGCCATAGCGATTCTCCCTTTTCGCAATCCATTTATAGCTCTCGCATACGGTTGCAATAAGTGTTCTGTGTAAAACGCTAAAGCTGCTTCCCCTTGTTTTCCTTTAGGCAATGTGGTATACAATAACCCTAAGAAATCTTCAGCTGATGGTGGTATAAAGAATTTCATTCTGAATTTCTTAACCTTGCCTTTAAGTGCCGCTTTAACCGACTTGTATTCTTTAAATGCTTCTATACCTGATTCCTGCTCTATTATCTTATTAAATTCCTCGTCTAAAGCTTTACTGTATCTTATACGGCTTTGCTGCGTCTTGCTTTTTACATCGAGGGTATTAATAACATCTTTAACTGCTTTTGGTTGTTGATCAGCATTCAGCGTTTGCCCAGGCAAAGCTTCACCTTTTGTAGACAACTCATTTGTTAAAAAGCTAATCTCTCCTTCAAGCTTTTTAGAGTACCTAACTGTATAATCTTTACCAAAGACTCTACCTGAATCGGTATTCATCATAGTAGATGACCCATTGATTTTACCCTTAGCGTCTCTAGGTACTTTTAACGCTAAATCTTTTGTGCCATGATCCATGCGGTCAAACCACTCTTGTTTGCTACCTCCAAGGTTTTTAAGAGCCAGTAATTTACCGTCTTTAAATGCTATTTCAAAACCTCCATCATCAATCTCTACAGCTCCAGTGTCTTCATTAACCATTTCGGTAAAGAGGGGCTTACCGTAATTTTCCCACATTCTAAAAGATCCAGGTGTTAATTCAACTGGGCCAGTAGGGTTTATCTCTGGGTTTTTAACAGCTCCTCCTTTAGCAGGTCCGTTATCAAACTCCTCTTGAGTCATGTTTGGATCTTTAGCTTTGTAGTAAGAAACGTATTTTTGAACCCTGTTTACTTCAGGATCGTTGTTGCGCTCCATTTGTACATAAAAATTATCCTGGCTAGTATCATAGCTTCCCTCTCTTATAGTGTATCCTTCGGCTTTGGCTTTATCAAACTCTTCATTAAAGTCTTGTTCATTATCCCTGTCTATTACCCATTGATCGTTACGATCTGTGCTGTCGTAGTCTGCTTTTCCCGCAACCCATCCTGGCTTTAAATTGCCAACAAAATCAAACATAACGTCCTCCACTCGGTTACCTAGGTTATCAAATGTTATATAGTTTTCCACAACTCCAGCATTTACTATAGCTTCGTACGCAATCTCCATTTCAGTTCCAACGGCAATACCAGGAGGGTTTTCTTTTCGCTCTTTTTTTTCTGCCGGGGTGTAGTCGTTTCTTTTCGCCGTTACACACCAGGGGTTTGTTTTTTCGCCCCAATGAGTATCTAATATTCTTCTAACAGCCTGCTGGCCTTTACGAGTAGTCATTATTTGAAAGGTTTCTACTCCCTCAGGTAAAGACTTTTTATTAAAAAATTGTTTTTCTTTGTTAGGGTCTAATCGCTTAGCTTTAACTTCTCCTGCAAACTTATCTATAATGTCACGAGGATTGCTAAAGTCCATTACGTTCAGCTTTTTTAGCTCGGCTATTCTCATAGCTTCGCCTACAATTTCAGCATCAACGGGAAAATTAGTAGGGCTTTTTGCTACAAAGTTTAGTGCAGCTTTTTTGTATTTAGCTTGATTTTTTTCTGGTATATCTAAACTCTTAACCCAGTCGAATACATCGTCTATTTGCTGTTCCGCTGAGAACACTTTATTACCTTCTATTACATCCCCTCCTCGCAGCTTATCAAGGATCGTGCTGTATTCTGCCCGTATTTTTTTAGAGTATCTAGTTGCTTTAGCAAGCTCAACCTTACTTCGCACATCGTCTAATCTAGAAAGTGCATCGCCTACCGCAGCTACATTACCTACGTGGTCGTCTGCAAAGTAAAAGTCGTTGTAACCTTCTGCAAATTTACCTACAACCCAATTAGCCTTAGCTTGGGGATCTGAGCTTGCAAGCCCGGTAATGTTAGCCAGAGGAATGTCAAGGCCGATTCCCTTGAGGAATTCATGTATAGCATTGGCACTGTTAGCTGGCCTAGCGGTTAATATGTAAACATCTTGGTTACCAAACTTCTTGTTTCTATCTACAGCCTTATTAAAGAATGGGCCTTTAGCACCGCTCATCACTTTGCTAAATTCACTAAAATCAAATTCAGCGCCGTTAGCTAAAAACGTATCGCCTTCTTTCGCGAATCTTGATGCATCTAATTTACCTTTAGTGCCATCAGGCATTGTGTATAACACGTTGCTTTTAGTTGTTGCCAATGTATCGTCAAAATCCCAAACGCTAATGCCTCTTCTTGGTCTGTCAAGACTATTTCCTAAATTTATTGCTTTATCAAAGTTTTCAACCGCTTTTAAAGATTGTTCTACTGTAAGACCTTTTTGTCTTAGATTTACAGGCAACGAATACATTGTATTGTTAGCAGTCCGCTGCACTTTTTCTTGAGCGTTGTAAAACTCCAGCCCTTTGACTTTATTTTTAAAGCCCCCTTTGCCTTTGCCGTCGGGTTTCTTATCATAGCGTGTGCGATCCCCTTCACGGTCTAAAACAGCGTTAGCCTCTACAGGAATTATGTTCACATACAATTCACTAAAATAAGCATCTATATCAAAATTCTTTTTAGCGGAAATGTAATCGTATAAAGCTTGCCTCATTACACCTAAAGAGATCTCATGCTCAAGCATTGATTCTGCTTTGGTTTTATAAACGTTTTTAAGGTTATACATTTTGCGCATAGGAGTAAGTTGCCCGCCAGATAAAAGAAGAAGTTTTGCTTTTGCTTCTAAAAAAATCTCTTGTTGCTTAACCTTGTTTTTGCCTGCGGCTAGATATGCTTGTTTAGAATCCGTTACTATTTTTTTAACAAAATCCCTATTTTTCTTAGTATCACTAGCCATGGTAGCCGCCATGCCATCTATTCTTTCGTTGCTTTGCGTTCTTACCTTTTTTATGTCTTCAATTGTGGTTGTTTTGAAGATGCCTTTTAATTTATTATCACTACCTGGTTTTTTTATTACAAAAACCTCTTGTTCAGTAGCTTTCTCTCCTTTCTTTTTTACACGGTATCTAGTCTCCTTTGCCAACTCTACACCGTACTTTGTTTTTAGTTCCTTGGGTGTTATACCTAGCTTTTCGGCTAAGCTATTGTATAGATCTTTGTTTGTTATTATTCCATCAACCTTCGCGTCTCGGATTCCTCTGCCGTAAAACTCAATAAATTCTACTATGTCAGCAGTACTAAGTTTATCGCCAAGAGCTTTAAGTGCAGTGGTAAGCTTGTTGTATCCTCTATCTCGAAGTATATAGTCAAATGTTGTTCCAAGGGCTTTTCCGTAGGAGCTATTAATAAGCTTTTTGGTTTGATCTGGAGTAAGGTCTGTTTTTCCTATAAAATCGTTAAAAACTTCATCTGCAAAAATTCTGCTAACTTGGACATCAAATTCTTTTCTAAGGTAAGTGTCGGTCGCTTTAAAAACATCAGCTGCGCTTATAGGATATTTTGTAAACTTAGATTGCAAGTGGTCTAGAACATTAAGCGATAGAGCTGCGTTTGTATCAGATTTGTAATCAATCTTAAGCATAGCCGTCACTGCGCCAAAGTCTCCCAGGCTTTTAGAATACATAGTTGGGTTTTTACCCATTTCAATGTCCAGCAACGTCATAGGGTCTAGGTTACCAAATTCCCTACTCATTTCGTTCGCTATCATACGACCTTCTAGCTTTATCAAACTCAGTAAGGTCTGCGCTCCCGGCATTTTGTTTATTGCCTTACCTGCTTCCCTAGCTTTTGCTACATCTGGCACCGCATTTCCATTGCCGTCATCAATAGCTCCTATTGCTTCTAGCAATTCGTCCCGAGATATTTTTTGAATTTCGCCTTCTAAATTTCCTTGTGCCTGAGTTCTTCTGCCTGTAACTAAGTAAGCAAGGTCTGTAAAGTTTCTAGGCATTCCTGTTGACATACCTGCGCTTCTACCTCTTTTGCCGCTAAAGTATTTGTATTCAGGAACGCTAAGTTCTGGTAAAAATCTTAATATACCTTCTGCCCTAGACTCTGGTGAGTATTCTTCAAAAGTAAAGTTAGAATCCTTTTTAGCTTTTGCTTCTAATTCTGCTAGCTTAGAGTCTCTTTGATCATAAGGCACTCTTACCTCTGTCATTTCTCCATTTACTTCCGTTCTGAATACAGCTTGCTTTGCAGTAAAAGCTGTAATTGCACTTTTGTATGTTTCCTTGTTAAAGTTACCGGACCTCGCAGTTAAAGTTCCTTCGCTAATACCGTATATTTCTGCTAGTATGGAATCAATAACAACCGGTAAGTTTTTAAAGTTTTCTACTTTTTTGTTACCTCTGTTCTTTTCCCAAAATTCTAAAATTTTAGCTTTAGCTTGGGCTTTTAGTGCTTCGTTTGCTAGTAAAGCACTAGGTCTTCTAATCTCGCCTTTAAACCCGCTAACTAATTTCTTTTCTGGTTTTTTGGAATCTTTAGCTTCAAACTCGAATTCAGTATCATTCGACGCCATTTTTACTAATGCCTCTGCCCCCCTTGAAGTTCCTTGGTCTTTACCAACAACCCCCAAGTCTTCTGCAAATTTTACAGCTCGAAGCCCTCCTCTTTGGAATATAATATCTTCGATGTCATTAATAACGTTTTCGCCTTTCCTATTGATAGTTTCAGGTTTAAACTCATTGATAGTCATAACCGTTAGGTTAGCTTTTGCAGACGCCAAGTAATCTTCCCTGCTTGTTGCTTGCTTAGCGTTTTCGGATATTTTGTTGTAGAAAACATTGGTAAACAATCGCGCAGCCTTGCTTAAGGGCACATCTAAAGCCTTAACTATTTCGTTCTGTAGTTTATCTCGTCTAGCAGCTTGTTTGATTATATCAGGGCTGTTATTTGCGTTAATAGTTATGGGGTTTTCCTTAAGCGCTACTAATTCTTCTTCCTTAGACGTTCTAGTTACATCCCCGGTTTCAGGCTTATCTTCTATAGCTTTTTTAGCCTCAGCATTAAGTCTTTTTTCTTCTTCCTTTATTACCTTATTAATAGCTTGTACTTCGGCTATTTTAGGCTCTATTTCTTTCTTTACTTCCGTGTCTAAAGAGTATTTTCTTTTGCTTTTGTCAGCTTTAGGCCTAACTATTTTTTCTTTTTTAACGGGTTCGTCTGTCGCGGCGGTTGCTTCTGGGGCAGCATCTACCCCTGCATCTAAAGCGGCTTCCGCTAGATCATAGGCTTTCTGCGCGTTCTCGACAGCTTTTTGAAGTGTTGGATTGTCCGGATCTAAATTAAACATGTCCTCAGCATCGTCTAAAGCCTCTTCTGCCTCGTCAAATTTGTCTTGCAGCGGCTTAGAGAGCCTAGTAGTGGGAGTTGCTGCCTTGTCGTCTGTCTTATCAGCAGCTATTTTATCCACCTGCTTTTTTAAATCGCCTAACCTGTTTATGTTTACTGTTCCCTCTTTAATTCCTTTGGCTATTGAAGCGGCAAACGCAACAAAATCATCAGGGCCTCTGAAATCAAAATTATAATCTTTTCCAGCTAAATCCTGTAGCATGTAGCCACTAAGTCCCATAAACGCCTGGTTGCCAGGGGCAAGTGGATCCATTCCTTTTCCTCCGCCAACTAGCTCAAAAAAGTTAGCCATGTATTCGTTTGCAATAATGTTCTGCAATTCTTTCTCAAGACTTAATTTTTCTTCTTTCGTAGCAGCCTTGTCAATCCTTTTAGCGTAATCGACCATGTAGGGACTTAGCTGATTTTGTATTTTTAAATTAAGCCCTGCTTGATTTTTTTGCATCCAAAGTTCAATCTGATCAGCCATAGCCGCAAGCTTTTCTGGAGCATTTGCAAAAATCTTATCCATTACTCCGTGGCTCAGCTCGTGTTCCATAACACCTATTTTTTGTTCCGCAAGCTGGCTTTCTATAATAGCTATAGGAGTTGTAACTCCATCCCCCTCTGCATCTAAAGAGTAGGTGAACTTACCGTCTTTGTCGGTCTTACCTATCTTGATGTTAACACCTCCTGCTCCGTTCTTTAGGTTTGCAATTATATCTGCTTTTTCCTCGGGTGTGATTTTACCAGCCTCTGCCATCTTTTCTACTTCTGCTATAGCTTCTTTTGTAGTTTCAAACAGCATGGCTCTAGAGTTAACCTTCTTTCCGTTAACGGCAAATTTGTCTCTTATTAGTTTAGCGTTGTATAAGTCTGAAGCTTTTTGCTTAACCTGATCGGTTACAACATAAGCATTTAGCTCATTCATAGCTTGATCCATGTAGCCTTGATAACCATCTGGGTCTGTAGCTTCTAGCAAAATAAATTCGTCCCTAAATGCACTAGATAGGTAGGCTTCTTGAGTGCTTTTCGCAACTATAAAGTCATTCTGTATTTTTTCTAGTGCAGCCTCTTTTTGCTTGTAGGTAAGCGTAGGATCATTAACAATGTTTGACGCTTTTTCTTTAGCCTCGTTTATTGTTTTTGTGGTCGCTTGAACCCCTCGTGCCCCTAATATAGATATGCCGTTTTGAGCTTTTTGCTCTGCTTTAGCTATTTCTCTACCCTGCACAACCTTCAAGGCCTCTAGCTGAGTTCTTATTTCCTTGCCAGCAACTGTTCTCTTGTCTACGGCTGCATAAGCTGCTTCTAGATCAAATATTTTCTTTTGGCGATTATCTAAGTCTATTGTAGTTTTGCGAGGAGATAATGCGCGTATACCTGCGCCTTGTAAGAAAGGCAAGCCGGAAAAAGCGAATGAGAATCCTAGGCTGCTTACTGCAACGTGATCCGCATTTTCAAATATAGGTCTACCGTCTATAGCGTTCTCAACAACGTTAGTGGCTAATTCACCTGAAAGCTCTAAGGCGTTATCGTAAACAAGATTCCTTTTCCAGTTTAACTTCCAGTAATCGTTTAAATTTAATAAGAAATCTTTTTTCGTGTTACCCTTAAACATCTTCATACCATTCTGAAGTATAGGGTTTGTTGTCAAACCGGTAAACACTCCATTGGCTAAGCCAACCCCGATTGCTTTTGCATAAGCCTCAAAAGCGCCTGTTCTTTCACCAGACGTCATTAAGGAATTTTCGTATGCTATATCCATCATTTTTTCACCAGCTGTCCAAGCTCCTACAATGTAAGGGGCTAACGTACCTCCTGATGCGGCCATAGCAATGAGTACGGGCGCTTGCGTAGCTATTTCTTGCGCTACAAATTTAGCAAAGTTTTTGCCGCTAGAAAATCCTTCACCAACACTAAGATCTCTTACGTATTGGCTTCTGATATCTTCTTTAAACTCAGAATATTGTGATCCCCATTCGTCCAGGGCCTCCTCTGTTCTAAGAAATCTATTTTCAGCACCTACTTGCCCGGTTAAAACTTCTGACCCGTAATTCATTAGGTTTATTGTCTTGATACCAAACATGCCTAAACTCACTCCTATGCTACCTAATCCAGTAACCAAGGTGCTCGCTGATTTGTCTAGTATACTAAAGTTCAATCCAGCTGCCTTTAGCTGTGCGTCCATGTCCCCTAGCTTCTTACCTGTTTCATTAAGGTCTTGCATTAGCGGAGCAAACGCTTCAAGAGAAGCATTTAATTCAACCTGCTCGCTATCTAAGATATCTTTTTGTTGCTGTGTTATTTGAACGCCTGTTTCGTAGGTTAAAACTGGAGAACCGTCGCTTAAATCCCCGAGCATTACGGTTTGCCCGTTAATTTTTAATTCCGCAGCCTGTACGGTTCCTTCGGCATATCTCGAAGCTAATGCTAGGTTTTTTGTTTTTGCAACCGAGCTATCTGTGTTAGCTATAACTACCGCTTCTTTTGCTGCCCAGGCTTTAAACTTTTTTGTTTTCACTACAGCACCACCTAAAGTAGCAACGCTTCTTTTATCAATGTTATCCGAAAGATACTGTTCTGTTTTTTGTGTAAGTAACTCCTGGCGTTTAGCTTCTTTTAGGTCTGCATAAACCATGTCCTTGCTTTTTGCAATTAGCTCGTCAACACCCAAGTCAGAACCTTCGCTTATTAGCTGGTTTCGCTTTGCTTCTAGCTCGGCATCGTAAGGATATACGACAATTTCTTTTCTTCTGCCTGTCCCTTTACTTTTTGGCTGGAATTGCACCGTTGTTTCGGGCTCAAACATCGAGTCCTTAGGAGGTAACGCCTCCGTTATTTCTTGCTCTGTAGGGTTTAAGTTAGCACTACCTAACATAGTCTCCGCTTGATCACCCATTGCTGTTAAAGCATTTGAGTCCGCGTATCTGTTTAAAAACTTTCTGAGCTCTTTTGCTTTTTCTGACATTTCTGTCTTACTTAAATCTCTTCCCTGTATTCTTAGATCAAAAGTCTCATCTATGTCTCCTGTATCAGGGTTAGTATAAGAAAGAGTTGCAGTTCTACTGCTCGTTTTTTCCTTCTGGTTATAGTCAGTAGTATTTAAGCTCATGTTAGGAGTTCTAGCTATAGCCTGCATAGCTTCCTTGACCCTATCTTCGTCTCCCCCTAGCAGCCCTTGTAAAGCCTCTAAATTTATTACCTCATTTTTTTCCGCCTCAGATTCTATATCATCTATGGTTACAGCTGGTAAATCCAAAGAAGTATCTTCCGAGCTGGATTCCAATTCTGGTTGTGCAAACACATCCGACCCTTCGCTTGCACTCAGCGCAAGGTCTTCCGCAAAATTTGCAGAATCTATATTTTCAAATATAGATGTTTCCGCAGGAGCGCGGCTAACATCGGTGCTGTCCTCAACTTCCTCGTCTTCGCCCTCCACTAATTCTTTAACTGACCAACCCATTTCATCCGCTTTCTTTAAGCGTGCAATTAAGCTATCGTAATCCTCAAATACTTCTTTAGTGTCGTTTATTAGGTATGTAAATCTTGGCATGATATAATTTTTTGTATTTGTTTTTAATTTTAAAGTTTCCCGGTAAGAAATTTAGACCCTAGCTTTTCTTCAATTAATTTTGCGAGCTTTGCTTTTTGTTCATGAGACATTGATGTTTTGTTTTGGTCGTTTATTAAGCTAACAAGTCTCATTGTGGTCGTAATCGGGGTATCTTTGGCTTTTTTGTCTGAGCCGTAGGCGTCTATGTCTGCTTCGGATCCTGTTTTAGATTCCAATACTAGCTTATTATTTCTGTATAAAAACTTCAAATCTCTAAAGTCTCTTGGCGAATTATCGCTATTACCTCCTAAGTAATACTTCATGAAATTACCGTTGCCGGCTTGATCAAATTTAAACAACTTATTTAGCTGGCTAGTAACGCTTTCTTGATATCCTTCTTCAGTAGGGCTTTCAGCAACGTAAGGGGTTAGCCCTGTGCTTATGTTAGTATTGGCTTGGGTGTAATATTCGTCCCTAGTAAGTGCTGGGTTGCTTTCGTTGCCTTGTCTCGGTTTTGGCACATTGCCGTAAAGCTTGTCGTAATAATAGCTATCTCCCTCTTTTTTTACATTAATAGCTTGTAATGCAACATCTTCTATTTTTTCCGTAAGCAATCCGCTTTGACTTGGTGCACTGTTCCATTGATCTATGGATATATCAAAGTCCTTAAGATACCGTCGTTTTTCATCTGTACCCATTTCACCAATCATATCTTCCATCATACGCACCTGAGAAGCAACTACTCCTTGTACTTTAGCAGTATTTAATGTTTGCCTGTAATACACTTTGTCGTTAATAATTTGCTTTGTAGCCGGTATAACAGGAGCATCTCCGTTAGCGTTGGGCTCAGCAGTACCATCGGTAGCTAGCATGTTATTCCTTACTTTGCCGTCTAATAAGAACTCTGATTCAGCTCCTTTTTGCACTGTCACAACACCTGTTTCTTTTCTTGGCTTAAAAAGGGCTGTTACGGTTGCTAAATC
>Ga0209271_10000352_pt1 | contig 15918 bp, 20 predicted proteins | sample tdAd002_FD_187123 | JGI IMG/M metagenome (GOLD analysis project Ga0209271, IMG submission 187123) | Marine sediment microbial communities from the Atlantic coast under amendment with organic carbon and nitrate - tdAd00.2 (SPAdes)... | ecosystem: Environmental > Aquatic > Marine > Coastal >... | reverse complement strand
ATATAACCCCTTTCGTTGCCTTAGATATAGCACAGGCAGAGGCTACCTGCACGTACCTGTCATCCTGTCATCCAGATCAGCTATCCACGACGCCCAAGCTTCTGGCACCTCGGTAATCGTTTCCACAGGCGGTAGAGACAGGCGCGCTTCCTGATAAGAGACGCAGCCCGCCCCGCCCTCACTGCCAGCTGCCCTCGTTAGACCGCAGCCGGTCAACAGGATCATCGGAGCGGCCAGCAGAGACCGCCTCACGGCCCCTTTCCACTCGCTCGGTAGTGTCACGCATCGCAGCATCTTCTGCCTCCTGACGGCCCTCTCTGCGCCCGCTGGCGCGGCCTAGCCATTGCCCAAGGAACAACGACATTGCGCTAATCAGCAGAGCACCGAAGCCAATGATGATCTCACTCATCGTCAAACACCCGAGACAGCTTGTCACGAATGCCAATCAAGCCAGTGCCAAGCGCCATGAGTGCAGCGGGAGAAGCATCCTGACCGCCTGCCAGAATAGTAACAAAGCGGCCAAGCTCATTTGCCCAACCGCCTGCACCAGACAACATCAATATGCCAATCGCGATGGAACTCAGGCCAGCCCACCACGTCAGGCTTGTCGGTCGAATGTACCTCATGCCGGTCCACCTTTGCTGAGGAAGGAAAACAGTCTGTTGATGAGCTTAACCAGCGGACCCTCTTTGACAGGGCGAGGCGGTTGAGCATCAATGACAGGAACGCGGGTTTGCGGAACATGATCTTCATCGGCAGGCATCCGTCGCACAGAAAGAAGGCGGCTCACAGGGTATCGCTGGACATTCACTGCATCTGACTGATTGCCACCAAGAACTTCAAGGTGAGTGCCAGCTCGATTGACGAAAAACCCCACATGACCCCGCCAATCGTCGGGACTATTGCGCCAGAAAACAAGAACGTCTCCAACTTTCGCATCCTCCAAGCTGATTTCTTGGCCCCATTCAAGATAAGACCGCGCATTCAATGCCCGAGTGGATCGAAGACCGGCACGCTCCAGCATGGCACCTACGAAAGCTGCGCACCACGCAGTCTCATCGTCCTTAACCCAACCATGCCCCACGTCAGCAAAGAATTGAACGACGCTTGGATTGTTCTCAGGGCCGCGCAGCTCGCGCAGGCCCTTCTCTTCCGAGGCCATGATGTAGGCCTGCCGCTGTAGCTGGTGCATCTTCATGTTCCGACCTTTGCGATAAGCGCCTTAATGTCGTCCCGGATTTCACCAAGCATCTTGTTGGTTTCTTCGCGCGCCTCCTTAGAGGCATCAAGGTCTTCTTTACGCTGGTTCCAAAGCCGCTTGATCTCTTTGGTGTTCTCCACAGAGCGTCCTTCCAGCCTAATAAGCCACACAAGAAAACCCACGAAGCCCATCATAATCGGCCAGTATTGAAGGACAGTTTCCATTTTTGTGATTTTCCTTATGCAGCTATTTTCGACCAGTCGCCCGACGACGGATCAACTTCCTGCCAAATGGTCGCGGCGGCTGGAGCATCTTCCCAATCAACGCCAGCGGACACAACCTTGCCCCAGACGGTGACCTGACCGACCCTTCCGGTGGCGAAGACGCCAGTGACGGGGATACCAGTCGTGGTTGCTATGCTGACGGAACCGACTGCGCCAGAAGCGGAGACGCCAGTCAAGGCCGCATAGGTGATCGCGCTTGCGGAAACCGAGCCAACCTCACCAGTGGCGGACACGCCGGTGACAGTAATCGAGGCGCCACCCGCTGCTACTGCAGAGCCAACCTCACCGGTAGCGAATACACCGGTGACATTTATGCCCGCACGGACCGTGACGGAGCCAACCTCTCCCGTGGTGGAAACGCCCGTGGGAGTAGCCGAGGCACCCCCCGTTGCTATTACAGAGCCAACCTCGCCAGTGGCGGACACACCTGACGGAGAGACGTTGACATTGGCGACAACGGAAACAGAGACGGAACCGACCGCGCCAGTGGCGGACACGCCGCTAACGACAACGGGGACGGATACCAGCACGTCCCCCACCGCGCCCGTGGCGGACACACCAGTGACGAGAACCGTGACGTTCGGGCTTACGACCCCGGCGTCATCCGCTAGGGGCGCGCTCGCGAGGGGTGAAAAGCCGAGCATCTACTTACTCCGGTTCAGTGGGCCATGTCACATTGTACGGGAAATCAGCCTGCGAGGGAACATCCCGCAGCGCTTGGCGGTACGTTGCCCATGTGGCCTGATCCACCGGGGCATCAGCGACCTGTGTCCAGTCCGATTGAGCAAGCAGCACATCCCGTTTGCTACGTACATTTCGCTCGGCGTCTTCCGGCGAAAGGTTCTCGACGGTCCAGCTTTGAAGCCACGCGCCGCTGACCTGCTCGAAAGGTGCCGCGATGATCTTCTGCACGAGCGCGTCGCAAGTCGGCTGCGGCAGGACTGTGTAGGGATACACGTCCCAGTCGGCCAACAGTGCATCGCTGGGCTGCTTTGGAAAGCTGACGTTAGAGTTGTCACGACGCAGTTGCCCGATTGAGTAGGTCTCGGGGACGCCGTTTGTGAGTTTGAGGTAGGGCATGGTGTTCACTTCCCGTGCTTGTAGATAGTGTCGCTGCCAAAGCTGCAACTTATGAGGTTCTCACCATCGAAAGCTAGACCTGACGGATCAGAGGCGGGGGAGGCAAAGTTCGAAAGGATTGTCGAGGATACCCCATCGTGCACATATATCCTATCTCTTATATGGTCACAGCTTATAAGGTTGGTGCCGTCAAATGCCAACCCTCGAGGACTACCGGTAGAGCCCCCCGGTGACGCAAAAGAGGTTAGTATTGTCGAAGATATACCGTCGTGGACATAGATTGTTTCGGCATTCAAGTCGCAACTTACTAAGTTTCCGTCTGCGATTGTCAGTCCCGCCGGAGTGTTGGAGGGGCTTAAGAAAGAAGATGTTATCGAACTGGTCAAACCGGAATGCACGTAAATCCTATCAGACGTGTAATCAGTGCTGATCAGGTTTGTACCATCAAATGCCAAACCGGAAGGGTTTGACGACGGGCTTGAAAACGAAGATGATATGGTGCTTGAAAACCCGTCATGGATATAAATAGTATCAGTGCCATTGTCGCAACTTATCAGATTGCCGTTTGCCCAAGTTAAGCCGTTCGGATTTACAGACGGGGAAGAAAAAGAGGCCAGAATAGTGGAGTTTGGCGGAAGATAACCTCCTCCACCACCACCAAGCGTTCCACCCGCTCCTGCCACCTTGCTCCACAACATCAGCTGCCATCCCCCACAAGTGCGCCGTAAAGCGTCGTGGATACTTTCCAGAGAGCAATGACCGTGTATCCCGTCGTGGCGAGCGTCGGGGCAGAGCCGCCGTTGTTGACCCATGTGACCGACATGCTAGTGGCCCAGTTAATCGTGTAAGCCGTCCCGTCGTCGATCATCAGCGTGATCGCTTCACCGGCGGAGAGGCTTTCAGACGGCGCGGAGTTTCCCGACAGGGTCCATGTTTGGATAGACCCGTTGTCTGGGTCCAGCGCCGGGGTGGTGCCGCTGAGCGCGTACACGTCTTCAAGGATTGTCCCCGTCATCGTCGGGCTGCTGATCGCTGGAGCGGTGAGCGTCTTGTTGGTCAGGGTCTGTGTGTCAGTCGTGCCGACGACAGCTCCGGTCGGAGCGGTTTTCGCAGACCATGTATCGAGGTCAGCGTCATACGCCTGAACAGTAGACCCAATGTCGGTATCCACCAGCACGTTGCTGCCGCCGTTCTGAAGCGTTCCGGTGAAGTTGGCCGTCCCGGCATCATATTTTGCAGTGTCCGCGTCATAGCCCTGCACCGTGACGCCAATATCCGAAGACTGCAGATAAGCGCTCGTGTCGATGACGTAGCCGAGGCTCGTCCAAACCGTAGAGCCGTCTCCGATCTTCACCTTATCGGTGTCGGTCTCGTAACCGATCTCGCCCTGCGCAAGCGTGGGGTCCGCGCTGGTCCAGTTGGCAGCCGTGTCCCGGCGAACTTGAATACGGTCAGCCATTATGCCGATCCCCCGTCAATAGTCTGTTCAGCCGTATAGGTCGAGTTGGCGAAGCCGCCATCCGCCGACTTGGCAAAATCCGCCGCAGCGGCGCTCACAAACACAACCGCAGAGCCGGTCAGGTTCAGAAGCGACCCCGTGCTGCTCTCTTCAAGCGTACGCGTCATCGTCGGCCCGCTCGCCGAGTAGACGCCGGAGCCGATCTCCCAAGCGCTGCCGTCCTCAATGACGTAGCGGACCGTGTCGCCGCCCGACACGCCGCCAGCGGCAAAGGTCTGGTAGCCCGTCTGCGCGGCTCCGAGCGTCACCGTTCCGGTGCCCGTGGTGGCCGTGGCCACCTTCACGCGGTTGACAAGCTTCACCATGGCTTACTCGATCCGAATGATCGCGTTCGACGCATCCGCCGTGGGCATGGTAACCACGAAGTCACCAGCCGTGGAGGTCTTGTCAGAGCCGAAGTCCAGAACCGCAACGGCCTTGTTGGCCTGCGAGGAGTTATAGATCAATGCACCGCGTGCTGTGATCGTCGCGGTGGACCACGTCACGTCAGAGAAGTCGACGTAGGCGGTCGTGCCGCTCGTGCTCACCGAGCCACCGGTTACGGTGAGGGTTTCACCGCCAGCTGTGTAGCCGGTCCCGCTGACCTCGTTGGTCGCGGAGTAGGCGGTGGTCGCTGCGCTCAAGGTGGCGCTGCTGGTGTAGAGCGCGATCTTGAAAGTGTCGGTCGTGAAGTCGTGCACGCCCTGCAAGGCTTCGGATTTGAAGCTGGTGCACATTGCTTGGGTGATGGCCATTTGTCAGGTTTCCTTACGCCATTGGCTTTGCGCGCATACGGATTGAAGATGAACCGACCTTAGCACGATCAGACTCAATTTGCAGCGCGTTAAGCGATTGTTCCAGCAAACTACCCCAAACTTGAAGCTTGTTGTCATCGTCAAGATACGGTGCCGCCTCAAGAAGCGACCCGTAGAGATACACGTCGGGCGAGTTGGTCAGAAGCCAGTTTGTCGTGTTGCTATCAGACAGAGCCGGGATTTTTGAATAATACGTCAACTCGACAGTATAAGACGCATCAGGCGTCGGAACCAATTGGAAAGTGTCCCCAATCATCGAAAAGAACTGCGGCCTGGCACTACCGCTGCCAGCAAGCCTCTGCTCTTCCGCCGCCTGATCTGGCGTGACGTATTCCAGCGTTGTAATCGGCGACGTATTAAGTTGAAACCGGACATTTTCCAGCCAATCCGCCGGAACGGTCAAATATCCCTCAGATGCAGTCGCGTCAGACCGCGTCACCATCCGGTAATCCCGAATTCGCCGGTTGAACTTGGCCTCGGCCAGATCAATGAACGACGGAATAACCGAGGTCAGATCGGTGCGCAGAAGCCAATCAGCTATGGCCGACTGCAACTCGCTATAGGTCGTGATGGCCATCAGACTGTCCCTTCGCGCGTCCTGAACACCCGGTTGTCCCCGTCATTCAGCCATTTCCTGAGCGCAACGGGATCGTCAGCGATGCCGCGCCGCTTGAGGTCATAATACACGCTCAACGGAATAGATGCGACCCTGCTCATGTCACCCCATTTCGTGCGCTTGTCGGTCATGTTGCGATGGCGCGTGTTGCTGTCGTCAAGGTCAAGCTTCTGCTCGGTCTCGATGACATACTCGCCGTTAGCCTTCACATGCCAATACCGGCGAATGCCGGTCACAGGGTCTTCGTCAAACAGTCGTTTGGTCATGCCAGCCTCATAGGTGATGGGGCGACCGAAGCCGCCCCATTGTCAGATCAAGGTTAGCTCGTGGTCAGGTCGAAGACCCCACCATGCGCAGCCTCGTTCATGACCTTCAGGCCGAACTCGCCAATCAGCATACCCTTTTCGGCGTCACCGGTTTTCGCCAGTTCGACGCGCTGGATCGGGCGCAGGTAGCAGACCGACGCATACTCGGGGTCAAGAACCCAAGCATCACGGGCGCGCTGGAAGCGGTTGGGAACCACTTGCAGGGTGCCGAAGTCCGACATGTAAACATCGGCTGCACCGATGATCGTGGTCGGGCTGTCGGACGGTGCCTGATAGCGCTGGGCCGCGATACCGGCGAAGGCCGAAACCGCCTGCTTGTTGAACGCACCAACCATCAGGATCGACGGGTTGCCGCCCGAGGTCCAGGTCTGCTGCATCACGTCCTTCAGCATCGCCTCGGTAAAGGCGCGCTGAGTGCCGTCGGTGCGGGCATCGGTGCCGTCGCCGGTCGGGGCCGCGCCGCCAGAGCCAACGCTGTCGTTGGTGGCAATCCATGCGCCCAGACCAGCGGTCTCAGGGGCGGTGGAGGTGTTGCCAGCAACGCGGGCGTTGTTGTCCAGCAGGACGGCCTCGATATCGCGCTTCAGTTCCTTGCCGCGCTTGGCGACTTGGTAAGCGACTTCATCAGCGCGACCGGCCTTGTCAACAGCGCCGAGGTTGTCAGCGATGACATAGGTGCGGCGACGAATGTGGGTATAGTTGCCCAGGCGGGTCGTCGCGGAGGTCGCATCAAACGAAGACACGTCATCGCCATTGATGACGGCAGTGGTCGAGGTCGATGCCAGCGAGTCGGTTTGCCACTCGAAGAAGGTGTTCGACACGCTCTCGGAACCCACGTTCGACTGGAACGGGGTCTCTTCGGGCGAGATATTCGAGATGACGTTGGAGAGTTCTTCACGGATGCCCTTGGCATCATAGCTGGTGAAGGTGTTGGTAACGATAGCCATTTTCTAGCCTCACAGAAGTGATTTGATGACAGCAGCCGCGTCATTGACACGACCAGTTTGACGTAGGCGGGTCTGCGCCTCTTTCACTGCAGAGCGTTTCTGGGGCTGCGTTCCTTTTGATCCCGCTCGGATTGTCTTTGGCCCCTGTTGCCGGTTGCCCGACTTGGCCTCAGAAATCTTGCGCTGACCGCGCTCAAAAAGCATGGCGTTCCGTGCCAAAGCGACCACACCGGCATGAGTGATGTTGTTTACATCCTCTTCCGCGAAGCCTTTGCCGATCAGGAAATCCCGAATTTCAGCAGCCTCTTTCTGAGCCACCTCGGGTTTTTTCCAGTCGGGTATAAGCGATTGTAGCCGCTCTTGCTCCGCCTGTAGCTGCTTCTGACGTTGCTCGTTAAGCTGTCTCTGCTGAATTTGCGTCATACGCTGTTGTTCAGCTTCAACGGCTTGAATTTGAGCCTGCCGCTGCTCTTTGGCTTTACGCCATTCCCGCTCCAGCCTCGTCGCTTCAATTGGGTTCTTTTCGTAAAGTTTGTCCCAATCTGGCTCCGCTTGCATTTGCTGCTCTAGCTGCTGCTTCATTGCAGGCAAGAGTTGCGAATACTGCTGGCGCTCCGCTGCAATCTCTTGCTCCATTTGCTGCACCAGCTTGCGCTGTTCAGCCAGGTCTTGAGATTTGCGCGTGTAATCCGATTGGCGCGAATAGCCCGACAGAAGCTCGTCAAACGTGACCTCGATCTCTTCGCCGTTTACTTTTACGGTGTATAGATCGGGTTGTTCATCCGTCTCTTCCTCGGCACCGTCTTCGGCGTCCTCGGTCGGTTCGATCTCGGCTTCCACCTCGATCTCGCCTTCGGTCTCGAATTGCACATTCTCAACCGGCGCATCATCGCTTTCGGCATTGTCCTCAACGGGTGCCATCATAGCTTTGACTGCTTCTTGTGCCGCTTGCAGGTCGCGTGCTGCGTTATCTGCCATTGCTGCTTACCTCTAAGTATGTCACTTATTGCCCTTTTCTGCAATCACCCCAGAATCAACCAGGATGCGCAGGCGGCGGCGCAGTGACTCCAATCCATGTTGTTCCGCCTGCACTCTCATCATGTCGTCAACGTCGCCAAGTTGCACAGATCGAAACTGATCCCAGATTTCCTGCTGCAACTCGTCAAAGACTGCCTGAAGCGCCTGGTCTTCAAGAAGGCGCTTGGCCTCCCGCGCTTCCCGCAGGATTTGCTCCTTGGTTTTCTTCGCCACGGACAGTCTCCTTCACCATATCGGCCTGCGCTTTCATCACTTCCTTAGCGATGGCAGCCGATTTCTTGATCTGTTCGGCGCTGAGTTGCGTGCCATACTTGGCCTCAATCTCAGCCGCCTTCATGTAGACTTCGATTTCCAACTCATCGCGCTTGCGGTCGTCTTCGCGCATTGCGTTTTCGCGCTTCAACTGCAGGTCAGCGTTCTTCATCTGCATATCGGCCTGAATTTGCATGATCTGTGCCTGAATAAGCTGTTCATTCACGTCAGGCTTTTCAGGCTCAGGCGGCGGCGGCTGGAATTGCGCCGGGTCAGACCAGAACTTTGACGTGTCCTTAAAGCCCGCCAGCGCCGTCATTTCGGACAGCGTGTTGTAGAGCTTTTGGATATCCGTCAGCGGATTGATCGCCCCAAGCGTAGACATCGCTTCTTTTTGCATCTGCCCGATCTGCGTCAGCATCGCCATCCGCTCGGAATCAGTACCACGGCCCAACGCAATCGTGGCCGTCGCGTCCATAGTCGCATCCCATCCGCGCGGATCAATCGGCACAAACTCATTGGTCAGCCGGACCATGCGCGGCTGATCCTGATGCTGGCAAACAAGACGCAGGATGCCCCGGAACAGCGTGCGCATCCCGGTTTCCGCAAAAATGCGCGCGATCATCTCAATGTGTTGCTGCGCCGCGTTCACAGTCGCTGCAACCGCACCAGCCGTAGACGACTGCAATGCGTCCGCGTCGAGGCCCGCAGCGGCCCGACTGATGCCCGTCCGGTTCTGCTTGGTCTCGTCCATATAGGCCAGCACCGGAAAAGCTTCCTTGCCCACATACGGCATTGTCAGCGGCTGCACCTGACCCGGCGACCGCTGGCGAATGATGGCACCGGTCTCGGTGTTCATCACGTCTTCAATGTTCACTTGCCCCTCGGTCACGGCAACGCGGGGGTGAATGCTCATCGCCAAGCTATCAAGGCTGTTGCGCATCACGACCGACTTGATGCGCTGGATATCCATGACAATATCGGCCATCGACATGCCGAAGAAATCATGCGGCTCAGGGTCTGGGCAGAACGAGGCAAAGGGCAGAACATCCCAAGGCTGATCGCTCAAAAGAGTTTTGCCCACACCAGCCACGCAAACACGGCGCAGTTCAGCAATGCCGTCGCCATTACGATCAACGCGTATATACGCCTCAATATACGTCACCTTGCGGGATGCCGGATCGGAACGATCTGTGTTGCGCGTGGTCAGCGCCGGGTTGCGCGTGTAGCGCTCGACGTTGGTATCCATGTCGTCGGTGTCAGACGCCAAGGCCGAAACCTCGTCGTAATCATACCCCATCGCCACCAGATCAGAGACCGTGACCACCCGGCGATGGGCGACAAACTCAGCGTCCTCCAGCGACTTGGCGCGCCGATCAATCAAGAACTCTTCGGGCGGCAACGCCTCAACCTTCACCCGACCACGGGGCAAACGGCGCGTCACGATCACGTCGTGCATCATCGGCGGCTGCGGCATGGGCATACCAAGCTGCTGCATAATCGCAGCTTCTTCCGCCGCGATCGGCGGCAACTCGCCCTCATAAGACGACTGCACGTCAACCGTGATGCTCGGGTCAGCGCTCAAAGACGCCAAAGCCGCGTCGTCCAAGCCTGTCAGGTCGCTGGTTTCGGTCTCGAAACTCTCGTCCCACCAGAACTTGATGATCCCGTTCTTGCGCACCAGAGCGTCCTTGAACGCGCTGTGCAGCACCAGAAAGCCCGGATTGTCTTTCTGGAAGATGTAATTCACGTATTCCGTGGCCTGCTTGGCCGAGGCAACGTCTTCCGGGCCACGCGGAACATACTCGACAACCTTGTCGCCGCTGGTGAAGACACGCATCAGGGACGGCATGATCGCCTGCACCGTGTCGCGTACGTCCATCGAGACGACCTGGCTGCGCCCGTCTTCCTCGTCGCCAAACGGATCACCGCGATAGTATTCTGTCGCTTTCGCGCGCAGCGGAGACACGATATTGTCAATGAAATCAACGGCATCGTCAATTTCGCTTGCCACGATGCCCTGCAGCTCGTCGTCGGACAGATAGTCCGGGTTCACAAGCTCCTGCACCTGATTGGTCAGATCGTTGATTTCAGGGTCCATTGTCGTGATCCTATTGGTTCAGGAGGCCGTATTGCGCGAGGTAATCAGTCAACTCTTGCAACCTGTAATCGCTAATTTCATACGGAACCGGCGTGTTTAATGGGTATTCGCTGATACGTTGCGCTGGCGAAAGCTCGCCTCTGGCTTGAACTAGCCGCGCCTCAACTTCGCCAGGAACCCGCTCGTAAAGACCGTGCGCATATTCTCTCGCATTTGGACGGATTTGCCCCAAAATCTCTTCGGCAGATTGACCTGGAAAATATGGCTGCACATTTTCCCAAACCGGGAATCCTCTCGGCGAAATCGCCCGCAAGCGCGCGATCTCAGCTTCATCACCGCTTATCAGCGCATTTAAGAAATCATCAGCAGATCTCTCGTTCGCTACAAAGCTTCTATACGGAAGCGGATATTGTGCGCGGCGATTTGATCCGCCGATGAAGCCTTCAACATTTTGAACTGCATGTTGCAATTCGTGCAAAGTCAATGACCGGCCTTGCCCCATACTACCTTCTTGTGGTGCTCGAATTTCTATTGTGCCGCTGGTTGACCTATGCGGAGCGCGATATTCACCAGCTGGTGATCCTTCATTGTAAAGATATGAAATTCCGTATTGCCCATTTGGGGAAACAAACATCGTAGGATATGCACGCTGCATCTCAAGATGAGAAAAAGCATCTCGCAACGGAATGTAATCTCCAGCAAACTGAGATGCTGCTGGGCGCATTTGAGAGCCTGCATCGTTTATCTCGAAGCGCCATTGGCCGTCAGCGCCTTGAAACCACCCGGTGTCTTGCCAGATTTCTTCGCCAGTAGCGCCACGCGCTTGCATCCGCTCGGCACGCCTGAGAGCGCTAAGATCGGCTGTGCGAGCGTTGCGCCCCGCAAATATGCTAACCGTCGCAGGGTCAAACTCCATCAAGCGTCCAGCGTTGGGCAGCAGACCACCCGCCATCGCCATCCCGCCCGTGCCGAGCGCCTCTCCGACCATATTTTCAGCCGGAATCATGCCTTGATAGGCCGCAGCAGGGGCGTCGATCCCCATTGCCGCTGCCTCAGCGCCGCCAAGCAAGCCGCCAGGGATTGCCAACTCCGCGTTGCCGCTCAACAGCGCCTCAATGCCAGTCATGCCCTCTGGGCGCGTCATAGGCAGCATGTCCGCCCGGACGCGACCCTGTTCAGCATCTCGCCCAGCTACGCTGTCTAGAAGACCGTAAAGGCCCGCAAACATGCTGTTTTGACGACGATACTGCCGCCGAAGCTGATCGGCTTCAGACTGCGGAAGGCCAAGCTCCGCAATAACGCCCTCAAACTCCTGCGGGGCGAGTTCAAACAGCGTCGGGTCCATCAGGGGGCCACCATCATGCCTTCGTAAATTTGCTGCGCTCTTTGCTGCGCCTCTGCGCGCCGCTGAGCTTCAAGCCGCGACAGCATATCAGCGTAACCAGCCTGAGACTGCTGGACAGCGGTTTGGCCAGTCGGAGTTGCGGGGGTTGGGGCTGGTGCAGTCCCGGAACCAACGAAAAGTTGCTGCAGCATATCTTGATAGGCGCTTTGACTGCGCGAGACTTCGGGGCTGACATAGCGACTGGTTGTCGGATACGCACCAGGCACAGCGCCAGTTGTCGGAAGCGTCGTGTTCGTGAACGGCTGCGTGGGATTCCCAAACATCCCACTTGGCATAGGAGAGCCGTTCATAATTGGACCGGTCGCATAAGCGTTAGCGGGCGACATACCCGAGCCAGTAATCGGCGCTCCCAGATTGGCAATCAAGCCGCCAGTTGGAGTGGGCGCAACAGGAGTCGGAGAAGCCCGATAACCGCCGCCTACAGGCCCAGAACCACCTGCAGGGGCAGCACCATACCCCGTGGGCGTGTATCCCGGCTGGGAGACCTTCTGAGCGCGCTGAGCGGCCATCTGCCCCATCAAGTCGCTATACCCAAGAGGCCGAACGCCCGCGCGGTTCAAAGCAGCCGACATGGCCCCGCCGCCATAAAACTGCTCACCCGCGCGACCGGGGCCACCGCCGTTGAACATATCCCGAAGACCGGTATAACGCGCAGCCCCAAGCAAGCCGCCAAGCAATCCACCCCCACCTTGAGGCATCAGCGCCTTGACTGAGTTCGGAGTGGTGTTCCCGCGCTGAGAGCCGCCAAGCAGACCACCGAACAAGCCGCCAAGCATCCCACCCACGGCAGGTGCGCCACCCATGCTCTTAGCCGCGCCCTCACCGCCCCAATTACCCGGTCCGCGCGTCGTCTCTTGCGTCGGAGATGCGTCATACGAAGACTGCTTGACCATCAACGGCCCCTTTTCGTGCTAGGTTTGCGACCTTTTCCAGCCTTCGACATGGCTATCGCTACCGCCTGACGCTGGGGATACCCCTCACGACGCAGCTTGGAAACATTGCTGCTTACAGTTTTGCGACCTGAACCACGCTTCAACGGCATAAATCACCCCAATTTCTTGCACAAACATAACACCAAGCCAAAAATAAAAAAACCCCGCGCCGAAGCGCAGGGCCAGGTGGGTCTTAAAAGACCACAGAGGAGGAGTACACTAGTTGCTTCCCAAACCAACCAGAGCAAGGTCAAACTTGCACAGGAAACTCAGTCTGTCAAACAATTCCACGGATATTTCTCCGTAAAGGCTTCGCCCAGCCACCCTTGAACGACGTGCCATAAGCCATCGTCGTGTGATCCGTCGCCAAGCTCAAACACACCGCATCAGCCCGGTCAGGCGATTTCAAACCGCGCTTCTTCATGCTGTCTTTCGACTCAACCTGAATCTTCCCGCTGCTCGTGAACGTATATCTCGGAGCTGCCAGTTCCGCGAACAACTGATCGTCCTTCGGCAACTCAACATCCCGCCCCTCAAGCCATTCCTTCAGCTTAAACCACAACTCAGCACGGCTGTTCATGTAAATCCCGTTCGCCGCAGCCCTCTCAGACACGTTCAGACCACGCGCAGGCAGCCCCAACTCCCTCAGACGGTCCAACACACCCGCCCCAAGCCCGATGCTGTCCACAATGATCTCCGCAGGCCTCAGACCCGGCGCGCTCGTGTCATACTCAACCTTCACAGCCCCCGTTAGCTGCATCAAGTCCATATTCCGCCACACCTTCAGCGGATGCACCTTCGGACCCTGCCTCTTGCACAAAACACTGCTGTCATTCCCATGCCGCGCGCAATCCAATCCCCAGATCGGCGTCGTATGCGCGTCAATCTCAACCTCATTGGCTTGCGCACGCTCAATCAAGTGAACCGGAATGACCGTGTCCTCTTCAGCAGGCGGGAAATTCCCCAACACGCGAATGTGATACGCCGGACTGTCCTCGCCATACCGCATCATCATCTCGCCAATGAAATCATCGCTGACCCTCGGACTATCAATGCAACTGACGTGCATCGTATACCAATCATCCTTCAGCCGATGATGCGTGTCGTAAAACAGCCCCGTGTTCCGCGTCGGGTTCCCCGTCAAAATCGTCGTCGCACTATGCCCCGACATCGACCCCGCAGCACTCTCAAACACCGCCTCAGGCACACCGCTGGCCTCGTCAGCAATCAACAGTACATGCGGACTATGCACCCCAGCCAACGCTTCAGGCTGTTCAGCACGACTGGTCCGGCAACTGATAAACGCATCCGCCGCGTGGCTCTTCAACTCAATCCTGTCAGCCTTCACCTCCAGCAACTGATCAAACGGCGGCTTCAGCATCTTCGTCATCCGCTTTACCTCGGAAAACAAAGCGTCAAACAACTGAGAACTGGTCGGAGCCGTCATAACCACCTTGCCAGGCACCCGCCAAATCAAGTGCCACAATGACGCCATCGCAACAGCGGTCGATTTTCCAGTACCGTGCCCTGACCTAACGCTTACACGCCGTTGAGTCGGATCAGCCACAACGCGCAGAAACTCCTGCTGCCAAGGGTCCGGCTCAACGCCGATCACCTCTCTGGCAAAAGCAACCGGGTCATTCCCATAACGCCGGGCCAGCTGCAAAAACGGGTTTTTAGGTTCCTGCTTGGTCATTTCACACCCTCCACAAAACCAAAGCCGTTGTCAGCCTTCTTATTCCAATTTTTCATCGTCGTATATGACACCCCATACGCCTCAGCAGCCAAAGCCATCGAGGCAAACTCACCCCTGGGCGTCATGAACGGCTTGGCGCGTGGGTGGAGTTGACGGTCTTTGAGGTGCGCGCGCCCGCCACTCTGACTGCCACCATACGTGCCGCCAACCAAATGCGCCGGGTTGCAGCAGGCACGGTTGCCGCAAGTATGCCGAACAACCGCACACATTGGATCACCACCATGAACAGCATGGATCAAGCGATGAATCAAAACGCTATGCGTCGCAACCGTTGCAATGCCGTAACCCTCAGCCGTCTTGGCACCACACCACTCGTGGCAGCCGTCACCCGTGCGATCAATGCGATCAAGCACCTTCTCCAGCCACGACGTGTCAGCATACTGCAGAAGCTCCACTAGGCTCTGGCCGTTCGCGCGCCTGCCTGACGGGTTGCCGTGGCTGCGCCGGCGTTCGCGCATGTAGCAGGCCATGCACATGCCTTTTACTTTGATTGGGCGGTCTTGGTTGCAGTGCGGACAGGGCATTTGTGGTCTCCTCGTTGCTGTTAATGAGAAGATGTTAAAGATGGTTGAAAGGTTTGGCAAATTTTTTTTTCGAGGCGGCTTTGGCTTTTTTGCAGAAGGGGTGGGGGTGGGTAGCTCGGTCTGTTTTGGCCGCCTGAGCAATGACCCCCGCCGCTGCGATCAAGGGGGGGTCTTTTTGCCAGCCGCGCCGCCAGATCGGCCCCGGATTCTGCCCATTTAACGCAATATGGCCTATAATACCTCATATGTTCACGCGCAAACCTAGCAATATCAATGACTTAGCGAATTATGGGCTTTGATAACACCGGGTCAGGTTGAGAATGTGCAATTTGCGGCCACCAGAATGCTTGCTTTGTTAAGCATGTTGCTTGCTTTGTTAAGCATCTTGCTTGCTTTGTTAAGCATCTGGTGGCACGCGCGCGCCCGCATCCCCGACCGTTCCAGGTGTGCGATTGCGCGGTGAAAAGGTGTTGACTGTATGTCCATCTGCACATAGCTTAGAGGCACAAACAAGAGAGGAAGCACTATGGAATATACTGATTTTGCAAAACTTGAGCGCGCCTTGAACGCCGGAAAGATTCCCGGCGTCATGCTATGGCAAGGCGCAAGCGCGATTGACGGAACGCCCGTTGTTCTGGTCGCAAACCGCTTTGACGGCGCGTCGGGCAATGATAAGACGGGCGCAATGGTTCAAACGTGGATCCTGCCAGACCCACGCGCCGCCGGTATCGAAGTAAACGGCGCACGCCCGGCAAAAATCATGGCATGGCTCAAAAAAACCGGCGCGCGTTCGATTTGCGGCGATTGCCCGCACGCATGGCAATATAACGACGCGACCGGCGAATATGAAAAGGGTTCGTGCTACGTGCGCGAGTATCAAGCGCCAGCCGCCACGCTAGGCGGCGTGCATCGCGGCGCCTATCCTGTCGCGGGCGTTGATTTTCCGGCGGAATGGATTTGGCGCATTGGCGCGGGTCGCAATATTCGCGCCGGATCATATGGCGACCCGGCAGCATGCCCGGCTGACGTTTGGCGCGATTTTCTGGCCATGGCCAGCGGGCGCACCGGTTATACTCACATGTGGAAAAGCGCGCACGCGCAAGCACGCCGGAATGCGTGGCGCATGCGTGATTTGCTTATGGC
>Ga0209271_10000350_pt1 | contig 15970 bp, 6 predicted proteins | sample tdAd002_FD_187123 | JGI IMG/M metagenome (GOLD analysis project Ga0209271, IMG submission 187123) | Marine sediment microbial communities from the Atlantic coast under amendment with organic carbon and nitrate - tdAd00.2 (SPAdes)... | ecosystem: Environmental > Aquatic > Marine > Coastal >... | reverse complement strand
CAGATCAAATGGGTCTGTGCGACTAAATTGACTCTCTGGCACCCAGGTTACAGAACACCCTAAAACACCATTATTAGCCAATGTGTCTAAATCATCTTTGGCCAATCTTGCTGATATGACTACATGCTGATACATCGTATTCCCATTAATCAGAGGTTTGTCCAACCCCAACAATACCGTTTTATTTTCCACGTCGGCCATAATAATGGTCGCAGCTAATTCTTGCTGCACAAAGTCATTGGCACCAACAACAACCTTTTTCCCAACAAGGTCAGCCATTATTGAACCCGCCTAATTGTTACAGGGATATTCCCCTTCGCTGTTCGTTCTATACCTCCACCAGGCATGTTAAATGCAGGGTCAACTTTCGATGGTTTAGAGAACACTCCTTTTGGCACATCGAGCGTGACCTTAATCTCAGGTGTTTTAGGAAGCGCTAAGCGCTGACGTGCACGAAACGAATTGGAATTAGCAGCATCTGTAACATAGTGAGTGCCATTACGACCACCACGCAACAAACCAGTTTCTTGGGTTGCCTTTAATTCAGCCCTTGACATCCATCGTTGAACAGTCTTTGTTCCTCCGCTTTTTGTAGCGGAAAAACCCCCTCCTGATCTGTTGCCAGGATCACTCACCAACCCTAATTGCCAATCCCCAATCTTGTGGATTGCAGCACCAGACCCCGAGTCATCTACTGCATTGGAAATTCCATCTCCATCACTATCAAACTCTACGCCTCTAGGGGAATTACCATCCGGGTCCACATATTTATACGGATTATTATTGCCATAGTGATAGCGATTAAACGAATGTATCTGTTCAAACGACACCGGCGCCGGATCGATCGACAAAAACCGCCCCTGCTTGGCGTCATACCATCGGGCGCCGAAATAGGTTAGATCGAGCTCTTTACTGTAGTTTTTACCGGTGTACCAATCCTCGTTACTACTGCTGAAATCTTCAGTACCGTATACTTTTTCACCGTAAGGCTGATACTCCTCGTTCAAACTCATGAACCCGTCCTGATCGGACATCGCAATTACCGAACCCAGCGCATCGTGGTGGTAAAAAGTAACCGATGAGGCTGCCTGAAGATTGGTAACAAACAGCAATAAGAGCCCAATGATCGCCGCACAGCGTGTGATTAATTTATTCATTGCCATTCTCCCCTAGTACCCGCCACCGAACACACCGGTATCCACCCCGCCGTTGTAACAACCGCCGATGACTGCACAGGGACATTCATAAATCGTGCACTCCTGGATACTGTCGTAGTTCTCACCGCCAATTTGCCAGTCCGGATCGAGATTCTCGCTCACTTTGAATTTTACACTATTCGAATTAACCGGCTTGTCGGTTTCGGTGTTGATCGCCTGAACCCGCATACGGTAAGTTCCAGGCATCATGCCGCCCACATCGAAATCGAAGCTGTTGGTAGTGGCGGGTCGAAAATAGTCGTTTCCCGAAAACCCTTCACCCGGGTTTTTAAGCTCCCGGGAGAAATAAAAACTGCCATCTCCCCCTGTAAGTGACATCGTGAAGGTTATGGTTTCGCCCCAGGTAACCCTGGAATCGGAACCGCTTAGCGCGATATCGGTAATTGCATTCAGACTGTTAACCCAGATGCTCTTACGGTCTTTGACTTCCCGATCCAGTGTCCCCTGGTTGCGTGCCCTGACCTGAAATTTGTTCTTACCGATATAGGAAGCACTGCTAACCTGGAAGGTCGGGTCCGAATCAAAGTCCCGCAACACTGACCAGCTTGCGGTAGGTGCTGCTCCTTTAACCAGGAATTGGTATTCGTACAGGTTTGTCGTTCCACCTGGAGCAGCCAAAAAGTTGATCGTCGGGCCGACAACGATGAGACCTGGCTGATCCACCTGCAGGTCGACCGAAGTTAAGGGATTGTCATCGTTCAGCCAGTACGACATCTTGTCATTCACCTCGTGGTCGCTACTACCGGCATTACGGGCTTCCACTCGTACACGTTGCTTGCCGAAAATATCCGTTGTATCCCAGGCAAATGTTCCCGTAGCCGACCAATCCTGTCGTACCACCCATTCTGCCAGGCCTTCGGTGTCTTTGACTGAATATCGGTACTCCACGCTACCGTTGCCACCAGTGATACCAGGGTTGAACGTCACCTCGGCCCCTGAAGGTTGCGGGCTAAAGAGCGATGGCGAAAGTAATACGGAAGTCACTGCGTCAATGGGATTGATCCAGACTGTTACGGTGTCTCGAACCGCAAGATCCAGGGTACCCGTCCGTCTGGCATAAACCCGGATTTTATTCTTGCCCAGATAGCCATTTGAATTCCAGGCTAAATTTTCCGACACGCCATAGTCGCTCAAAAGGATCCAATCTGGTTGAATATCGGTATTTTTTAGCTCGAATCGATACTCTATTGTCCCTACGGTATCGCCCACTAATGCCGAAAGATTTATGGGAACTCCTTCAAGTTGAGGGCCGATAACGTCACTCGACAGAATTACGCTCGACAATGGATCATTTGAATTAACCCAGACCGTGATTGAATCTTTAACAATCAACGATTCTTTGCCAGTCTCTCGGACTCTCACCTGCAACCGGTATTTGCCGCCCAGGGTTGCCGTATCCCAGTTAGTACTATCAACCGTATCGAAATCCTTCAGAATCATCCACGGATCGCTTCCATTTTCAAGCGATTTGAATCGGAACTGATATTCATAAGCACCGCTGGTTCCGCCTGCAGCCTGAGCATTTAATGTCAGTGAATCTCCTACAGTGAGCGGCCCTGCGCTGGAACTGGCAAGGACCACCCCAAGCCCAGTTGTCGAAAAGTCCGTTACTGTGACATCGACACTGTCGGAAGCCTGGTTTCCGGATTCATCGATAACCGTCAATTCGAAACTTAAGACTTCATCTGCGCCGACCAGAGGCGCAATAAAGGTCGCTAGCGCCATATCATTGTTAGCGAGGTTGACTGAAATACCCGATATCTGGGCCCATTGGTAGGCATCAATTTCGTTATCCACATCACTCGACAACCCAGCGTCCAGCGTAACTTCGTCACCCTCGGTTACTGTCTGATCCAGACCGGCATCAGCTATTGGTGGCTCACCTTTGAGCATTTCAAACTTGCTGGACAGTAACTTCAAGTCGCCTTGTAACTCACCGTTGTCGTTGTAGGTCCAGAAAACAAACGTAGTACCTGCGGAATTGATTGCCTGACTGACAGCGTTGATATTATAGGTGCTCCAGAATGCCCAGGGGCAATGCAACACTTCATCCTGCAGCCAGCCTGCTTGTGGCTCATATCTCGAAGCAAAAAGCATATTGGTCCTGTTACTTCCAAACACCTTCGTAATTACCGAGATAACCCCTTGTTCGTTGGTTTTTATATTGAAAAACACATCCGGGTCTGATGGCAGTGACTGGACAGTCGGTATATTCCCGCCTTCAAAGATCTCATTGATATCCGCGGGATAATCGTCATAGCCACAGGACGAAATCTGTCGCGTTTCGGCGGACTGCCAGCCATTTCCGGGTATATATTCCCGGGCTTTGAAACTGGTCGCGAATCTCTCGTAGTACACCACAAACGCCCGACCCGGATCGATCGCCACAAACTCAATGCCAGGGGTTTCATACTCGGCAGCAGTCGATTCAATCGCCTGCACTGTCGACCATCCCTGACCTGGCGTGTAATGAACCGACTCCAGGGTAAAAAACCCGGGGATAGCATCGGGCACCTTTGACAAAACATTAATGTGCCCTGATGAATCAGTAGCCACGGATGTGACTACCGATATACCGAGTGACGTCGTTGAACCCCATCCGGCTGATGGTGAAAACGAAATTGAATTTAGGCCATTGTCTTCATAAATTAATTGCCCCACTCCGTCACCACCCAAATTGAGCGCCCAGACCGTAAAACTTCCACTGACTGCTGTAATCGGAATCAGTTGTGATGACGTCCAGCCCGTAGCTGGTGTATAGAAAAGATAATATTGCTCTATCGTAAAAGACGGGAACTGGCCCGTGACCCGCGAAACCAAAACGATGCCTTCATTGTTGTTGTCAAAAGCCTCGTCCGCAAAAAAATATTCATTCAAAGGATCGGCAAGAATTTGCTCGCTTCCCCCCCATCCCGTGTCCTTGTCGTAGTATTCGGCGCTGATACCGTCTGCATCCTCAACTATCCTGACAGACGGCCCTGAGTAGAGGTCAGGGCCAGGGTTAGGGTTAGGACCAGGATCCGTATTGGTTGCGATCGACCAGCCATCTTGCTGGGTGTAGGTACGATAGGTTAAGGGTTGCCCAACACCACCGATATAGGTTCTCCAGGAAACTTCAACATCCCCATTTTGATTAATCCTCAACCACTCGTCCTCGTCTTCGACCCTCGAATCTTGAGTGGAATGAATGATTCGCTGCGGCCAGGTATCCCAACCCACTTTGACGCTAATCACTTCTGAAGGATCTGAATCCCCGAGAAAATTCCCATTGATATCGAGACGCTCAGCCACAATGACGTAGTAAATAAACTGCCCATTGTTTAAATCCTCCTGAACAAATGGACTCGACGAGGTATAAATACGATTCGAATCGACTAGTGGCACTACGGGAGTGGAGCTGTAGTAGATCGCATATCGGTTGGCGCGCCCTACCGCGGGCCAGGCTAAATCCACAAAACTGATACCCGTGGTAACGAGAATACCCGCGGGCGCAACGAGTCGGTCGAAATTTATGGGTTCGGTGCCATTCTGGAATTCTTCGAGATCAGAGAATCCATCATTGTCGAAATCGCTTCCTGCTTCTGCTCCACCGAGCTGTGACAGGTTTCCCGGGGAATAGATAGCTTCCCAGAGATCCGATATAGCGTCATTGTCGATGTCTGTCTGCTGAATATCGATACTCGCGACTGATACTCCGATATTCCCGTCGTTATCCGTCACCTGAAGTTCAAATACGAGGTTTTCATCGAAAACGACTATCGGCGTTTCAAACTCCGCCAAACCATTCCCAAGGTCAATAATCGATACCGGCGTACCTGATTTCTGCGCCCATGAGTAACTAACAATGCTACCATCCGGATCAAAAGATCCGGTGCCATCAAGAGAAACAATCATCCTTTCGAGTGCTGACGCTTGTAGAGATATCTGCGCAACAGGATCACTATTGTCAATCTTGTTGCTGGCGACGATTTGGTTGCCAAGAAAGATATTCTCCCTGGTTGAATCGGCTAAAAAATTAATTTCTGCGAAAACCACATCTCCCTTTGAATAAACGTAGTGCGTAATGTTCGGACTAATCTGACCAACTCTCCGGGATACTCTTCGATTATTACCGTCATAATCGAACATCACGTCTGTCGCCAAATTCCCCAAAGGAACTTTCGCGGACCGTAAATTGCTAGCGTCATCGAAAATGAGGTTACGCGCAGCAGTATTTAACTGATTGCCATAGACATCGTAGAGCGGGGTTATGTATGCAAGGCCATTGCGCTTCAGTTGGAGCATTTTACTATTAGACACAACATACTCATCGACGGTAGAACCGATGGTTCGATTGACCATATTGTCTTCATGGTCGTAATCAAATGAGCCAGCATCCCACATGCCATTAGCCGTTTTGAGGCGGTCTACACCATCGTAGGTCATCAACCGGGTATTTATGTCCAGCCCATCGATGATTTGTTCTACATTTCCGCGCCCATCGTACAAATAGGTCAAATCAATAAGACCGTTTTGCGCGTTACTATCCACCTTGATGGAGTTAACCCATTCGCGATTGTTCATGGTGAAGGTTGTGGACATTCCATTGGCATAAAGGACCGTTTCTTTCTGACCTCCAGGGAAATAGGTAACCTGGTCTACATAGTTGACAATCCCTGTGGGTCTGCCAAAGGCATCGTTTTCATAGATGACCGAGCGACTGGATGGATAAGTAACTACATCGAGGTAGTCGAGATTATTATAGCCATAGCTGAGCGAATAACTCTCCACATCGATACTAATGTCTTCGTTGATTAGGTTATTGTTCTCATCGTAAAAATAGGCGCGATTGCTGTTAGTGTTACTAACCGTTTTTATATTGTCTTCTGCGTCATAGGTATAGAAAACATCAGGAGTTGTACCGGGATAATTCACTTCTTGGAGTCGGTTCAATCCATCGTAAAAATAGGAGGTGACACCAGAATCAGGTAACGTACTTCCAGTGATATCAGAATTTTTGACCTGTCGTGAAGTCATATTACCTACCGCATCTCGTTCGAACACGACATGGCCGGTTTCGGGATGATCTTCACTTTGCAGAAAGAAGCGACTGTCAAAGTTATAACGCCTTTCGTGACCAAACCCACCCTGCTCACCTTGCCAAATACGTGTAATGTTGCGTAGCTTGTCGTAGTCGGCCGTTGTGCTCATATTCTCTGGCGCCTCGATCCGAACCAGGCGATTATCACCAGGGGAACCATAGCCAATAAATCGATTGATCGTTATGTTGCCTCGCTCATCGGTAATTCTGACCGAGCCTGCTTCTGGTTGGCTAGTGCTGCCACCCTCGTTGTTAAAAGCAGTGAATCTCTGCGTTCCATCAGGGTTTCTCACTTCGAGCTCCCGACCCAGTGCATCCAATATTGTTGTGACACCGAATTGATCACGTTGAGATTGATTCAAGTTCACGGGATAGTTTCCGTAGGTCGGCTTGGAAACAAAAGTCTGGCGCCCCAGAATGTCAAACTCGTTAACGGTAGTAATCTTGGTTGCAGTAGCCAGGTCAGTTTTTTCTACCTGGACCGGATTCATCAAACTACTGAAACGAGTCTCTTCCTGAAAGCTACCGCGTGTGAGTGTTCGCACCAATCGACTGTTATATATGGTGTAATCTACCGAGACATCCGCATGGGCGGGGTAATCAACCAAAACTAATCGATCCATCACATCATAGTCGTAACTTGTGACGAAGCCTTTACCGTTGGTTTCGGATTCAACCGTTCCAGTCGAATTAACTGTCCGCGTGATAATTTTATTTTCTGGAAATTCGATTCTACGCGGAATGCCCCGGTAATAATCCGAGCTTGTAGTTACCTGGTTATTGGCATCGGTTTCCGTTTCGAGGTCGCCCTCGGAGGTGTAGGTGAAACTGGTAATAACCCCAAAACTATTTTGCTGTTCCAGATTCCCCTTCGCGTCGTAAGACCTCGTAATAGTGCCTACATCGATCGTTGTTTCATCCTGTGGCTGGCTGACAATCCATAAATTTGTATCTATAAAATAACTGTATGCGGTATCTATGGTATCTGAAACTGATGAGCCCCCTCTGACGATATTGATGGGATTACCAAAATTGTCGTGGTTGCTGAAGTCCGTCGTGTAGAGCAAACCGTGCTGTAAAATCTCTTTTTTGATAAGCAATGGGGCTCTTGTTTCAGAATCCCGAAATTCTGGACCGCGGCCATTCCAGTAAGCTTCCGTTGAAATCGCCTGTGGCGCCCAGGTACTACGTTCGATGTATAGCGCCTCATCCTGCTTATTTTTTACACTTTTACTGACCAACAACCCGATCTTCCAGATATCACCTTCGACGGTGTGGTCGTATCCATAGTGGAGATAAGTGTCGGTACTCACTGGCGTTTGGACCACCGTTAAATCACCCAACTGCCCCGTGTTACCAGTAACCCCGCCTTGGCCAGGGAAAAAATTATATGCCCAAACGTTGTCGCTATCCGAGAACAATGGACCCATATTTGAAACACGATCATCGCCGCTGACGTTGACCTTTTTAGTCTTAATGACCTGGTGAGGAAGAGCATAAAATGCAGAGGCTTCCCCAAAGAATACATCCTGGTATTCATATTCAATGTTCCCACCATAGGGGTACGCGATTTCCTTGAGCAGATGGCGCCGCTTCTGATAAATATTGTTTTCGCCCGGAACAAGTTCCTCCGTGTAGTACGCGTACTCCCAGTCCCTACCATCAGGTCGGACAACCCGAAGTAAGTGATAGTTATCGAAATCAGGGTAAGACAAAAAACCATCGAGGGCACCAGAAGTGTCGTTGTAATCATAAATACTCTGATACTCGTAGCGCCATAATTGTGACCCGGAATTTATTGACACAAGCCTGATATCATTCGTGTTGGCATCGCTATAACTAAAATTGACCGTTCTGCCGTCACTCGAATCATAAACAGAAGTAATGTAAACCACGAAATCACTGTTTATCGCATAGTCAATTTCAATGGAATTGTCGTTAGAATCAGAAATCTTGGTGACATATAACTGAAATCTGCCGTTTATGTCAGCGACTGGTGACTGATAATCCAGTTCGTAGCGCTTTCCATCGGGGCTATATACAACCCATACATTACCTGTCACTGGAAATTCCGCAGGCTCGCAACCTAGTTTAAATCGGCCTTTCGATACCAAAATTGCATCGGTTGCCGCTGCCATGGAAGCATCATTGTCAACCAGCAACTCGCTTGAACCTTGGGGCGTAATAAAGACGGGATTATCCTTGGTATCGAAAAGCCCCGCTGCTGTCGTGCAGGTGCTGGCGTTTAAGACATTAGCGGTTGCAAAACGTAATTCTCCATAAGATATATCCCAGCCATAGCCGTAGACCTGCTTTACACTCCTGTCCTCTACAGAGGATTGATATCGCCTGATAACACTAATATCCATCCCGCCATTTCCTGGAAGGTAGATGTCCGTATTTGTAATTTGCAATATGCCGTTAAAAGGGGAGATCGACTCATTGAAATTATCGTTGATACGTTCTTCGAATGGATTGAGACCTGGTGTTGAATAAAAATCACGGACAACTGTCGAACCAGCTGACTGGGCCAAGACTGATAATGGCAATACAAGAATCGTAAGCCAGACCAGGCTTATCCGGAGCAACTTTTCGCGATTGATACAACTACACAACATCTCAGCTCCTGGAGCTCCATTTTGTCCGACCCGGCTACACTGCTTGACACACGGAACGAGAACTGCGAACCAACAACGGCAGTACAGATTCAAAAAACCGAAACAAAAATTAATATCGACGCCCTGTTTTCAAATCGTCGATCATTAGCTCAACAATGCATACTATGGGATTGTTTATGTAGTAATTCGTTATAGCCAAACAATTGACGAAGATTATTATGAAGTCATTATTTCCTAAAATTATTATTATAAAAAGTGCATAGATCTATAGCCTGTGTAGGAATTATCCTACACACCTGAAGTCAAACTACCCTATCCCTCAAGCGATCCGAAAAATCCGCCTAGCTGCCCGCTGCTGCCTTGGCTTCGCGGCGACGCGCGTGCAGTACCGGCTCGGTGTAACCGTTAGAAATCTCGCGGCCCCTGAACACCAGATCGAGCGCGGCCTGGAAGGCGATACTTTTATCGAAATCCGGCGCCATGTTCCTATACAGAGGGTCGTCCGCATTCTGTCGATCGACAATGTCGGCCATTTTTTCAAATACGCGCCGCACCTGTACCTCGTCGGTAATTCCGTGATGTAACCAGTTGGCGATATGCTGGCTGGAAATGCGCAGGGTTGCGCGGTCTTCCATCAAGTCAGTGTCGCTGATATCGGGCACCTTGGAACAGCCAACACCCTGGTCGATCCAGCGCACCACGTAGCCGAGAATTCCCTGGGCGTTATTTTCCAGTTCCATGATCAGCTCGCTTTCCTTGATCTTGCGCTCCCCGAGCAACGGAATAGTCAAAATATCATCCAGGCTGGCGTGCAGACATTGCGCTAGTTGCTGTTGCCGCAGGGACACATTGAGGTGATGGTAATGTATTGCATGCAAACAGGCGGCAACCGCGGACGGCACCCACGCAGTGTTCGCACCCGCGCGCGGATGTGCAATCTTTTGTTCCATCATCGCGGCCATGTTGTCGGGCGCCGCCCACATGCCCTTGCCAATCTGGGCACGCCCCGGTAACCCGGCAGCGAGCCCCACGTCGACGTTCCAGTCTTCGTAGGCGAGCAACCAGGTGGAACCCTTGACTTCATTCTTGGGAATCATTGCACCGGCTTCCATGCTGGTATGAATTTCATCGCCGGTGCGATCGAGAAAGCCGGTATTGATGAAGATCACGCGCTCAGATGCAGCGCGAATACATTCCTTGAGGTTGACCGTGGTGCGGCGTTCTTCATCCATGATGCCGATTTTCATGGTGCGGGGTTCGAGCTCGAGCGCCTGTTCGACCATTTCGAACAAGCGTATCGCAGCCGTGACTTCTTCGGGTCCGTGGATTTTGGGCTTGACGATATTGATACTGCCCTTGCGGCTATTTTTGAACGGCCCGTTGCCGAGCAGGTCATGCTTGGCCGCAAGCGCGGTTACCATCGCATCGAGAAAAGTTTCCGGAATTTCTTCGCCGTTGCAGGTCACCGCATCGGTATACATATGCGTGCCGACATTGCGCACCAGCATCAGGCTGCGACCGGGCAGTTTGAAAGCGGAACCGTCCGGCGCGATGAATTCGGGGTCCGGGTCCAGGCTACGCTCGATAGTCTCCTTACCGCGAGCCACCCGGGCGGTGAGGTCGCCTTTCATCAGGCCAAACCAGTTACGGTAAACCCGGATTTTGTCTTCAGCGTCGACCGCTGACACCGAGTCCTCGCAATCCATGATGGTGGTGACCGCGGATTCGAGATTGATATCATAAATGTTAGCGAGATCGCCCTGGCCGATGAAAAAACCCTCACCGATCAACAGTTCGATATGCAGGTTGTTGTGGCGCAGCAGTACAGCGCTCGGTTGATCGGGGTCACCGCGGTAACCGACGAAACATTCACGCCAGCCGAGTTCGGTGGCACTACCATCGCCCATCACCACGATGAGCTTTCCAGACACTACCTTGTAACGCACCGCGTAGGAATGACTACCCGTCGCCAGCGGCACCGCATGGTCGAGAAAATCGCGCGCGTAGCGGATAACCTGTTGCCCGCGGACCGGGTTGTATTTGGCGGTTTTCTTGCAACCTTCGACCTCGAGGATGATATCGGTGCCATAGAGTGCATCGTACAGGCTATACCAGCGAGCATTGGCAGCGTTCAACGCGTAGCGCGCGTTATCGACCGGCACCACCAACTGCGGGCCGGCGATTACCGCGATCTCGTCGTCGACATTTTCAGTCGTTATCTGGAAGGCATCCGCTTCGGGAACCAGGTAACCAATCTCCTGCAGGAGAGCTTTGTATTGATCAGGCTGGATCGGCCCCTGGTTAGACTTGTGCCATGCGTCGATCTGAGTCTGCAGTTGATCGCGCTTTTCCAGCAAGCTCCGATTCTGTGCACCGAGTTCGGCCATGATATCGGCCAGGGATTGCCAGAAATTCGAAGCCTCGATCCCGCTGCCAACCGAAATTTCTTCAACCAGATCATACAGCCCGCGGTCAACGCTAAGACCGCTGATGTCGATGCGATCACTCATAAATTTACCCGTTTCCAAATACCGCCCGCAGGCGCAGAACGGTGGAGTATATCTCGATGCGAAGACAAAAATAGGGCATGGTCTGCAATATTAAAAATTTATATAGATAAGCTTAATATGTAATAGTCGCTGTCAAAAGTTACAGACGTTGCAAGACATGCTCTCACCTGAACGGCTGTTTAAAGCCAGAAAGATGCTTAACTGGGTGTACGAAAAAGCTGGACCACGTCAGAAGATCTGATTTCCCGCAAAGAGACGCTCAGGTTTTATTGCAACGACCAAAATACAGGGTTATGCCTGTGATAATATCTGCCTACTCTGATTCCAATTGGGCTACCAATGGCAAAGGATCGTCTATCTGACACACTAGCCGTTATCTTGCACGCGGATGTTGAAGGATCAACAGAGTTGGTTCATCAAGATAAACAAATAGCCCACAAGCGTATCCAAGGTACTTTCCATCGTTTCGGCGACACCATTTTCCGCTGCTCACCGGCTCTATTCCTCGTGCGTCCGGCGCCCCGACGCCGGCCTCAGATTTCTTTACAGACGCTGCTAGAAGGGGCGCTCACCCGCCCGTCCTTGGTGTGTATCCTGACCGTGAAGCGATGGGGGCCGCGCTCCCACAGCGGCACTTCGAGAGATGTCCCGGACTCCGCGATGTAAACGTACTCGGTTCCATCCGGCTGGATGTGGGCAACTGTGTAGTGAGAGATGTTGTCGACCGGCAATGGATCGTTGTTTTCATAATGCGTCGGGGCGGTCCAACTCAGCTTCGCGGTCGTGTCACCCGGCTTTTTGATACAGGCAACGTCAGGCGTCGCAGTCTGAGCAGTAGCGCATTCGGTCAACATAAACAGCGCCAAAACGACAGCAGTTCTCATCCAGCATCGCCTCCCGGTAATCGCGATACGGGGAAGTTTCCCGTAATCGTTAGCTCACCATCGGGGGCAATCCCACGGAAATCGTCACCGAAGAACCCTAAAGTCGAGGCTGGGAACTGCCAGGTAATTGTAGATGGATGATTAATATCTGAGCCAAGACGACCAACGTATAAAGGATCTGTGTCGGGACGGATGAAGTTAAGACCCTGATCAAGTAGCCCTGGATTAGCTGAAGAAACAATCCCGCTATCAAGCGTAATCATGTCAGCATTGGCGATGGGATTGCTAAACGTGTCGGTCATAATCTACCCGTTGAGAGCAAGTACATCAATCTACCATAAGGAGCGGTCCGTATAAATCAATGCAGCACTTGCCCGCCCCGAGATAAGCAACAGAATGGAAACCCCAAGAATTAGTTTTAATATGCCCACATCCATTTCCTCCGACAGATGCCACCATTATTCCCGTGCCAGCAACCTTGTTTTGTGACCAGGGTCATAAACTAACACTCGTATCAAAATGACAAATGCATACCCTTATCCCTGGAAAGAACTTGAATCACTGATCATCTAAATACGGTGCCAAAGATTTTACCAACCGGCTAACTTGTGGTTCACGTAGCATCTCGCTCGCGGTCACAGGAATGTGTTGAATAGTGACGCCCCCTTTGATGAGATTTTTCCACATTTCACCAGTAGGTATGGATAACCGTTCGCGGCTCGCAACAAGAATTACTGCTCCACAATGAACGGGCTGTGGGACGTAGTCTTTCCCGATCATTTCCAACAATGTTTGCGGTTCACGCAGGAATCGAGGGATCAGTCGTTCTCGTTTCACATTATATCGCCAAAAAATATGGAGAACAGCACTTCTTGAGCGTTGGGTTACATCAATGTAGAAATTTTGGAGTATGTTACGCCAATGTATTTTTCTCCCACAAACCAAACGACGCCAGAGCTTGCCGAAGCGCATTCTTACTGAAGGTTTAGGTGGCCCAAACGGGCAGTCGGTATCAATCAGTGCCAGCAATGATACGCTTTCACCAGTCTGCTCTAGTAGTCGAGCCATTTCGAGGGCGACAAGACCGCCGTAACAATATCCACCCAGCAGATACGGGCCTTGTTTCTGAATACTGCGAATTTCGGCAAGGTACTGCTGGGCCATTTCCGACATGCTTGTTGGGGGACGATTTTGTCTATCCAGTCCCGGTAGTTGCAAGGCATAAAAAGGTTGTTTGGGGCCGAGATGCATCGAGAGATTACGTAAATTGATCACATGGCCCAGATGGGCGTGTACACAGAAAAAAGGTTTTCGAGAACCGTGGGGTTGCATCGCTACGAGACTATTAGCAGGCTCATGTTGATCAATAGCGCTGGCCATTTTTTCGACGGTGGTGGCATGTGCAAATAATGCTAAAGGAAGTGACAAATCCAGTATTTTTTCCAATTGTAGAGACACCGAAATGGCATCAAGCGAATCTCCCCCCAGCGCATAGAAGTCATCGTTGCGCCCTACCTCGGTATATCCAAGTACTGAGGCGTACACTTCTGCTATACGACTTTCCGTTTCTGTACATGTAGGCTTAAATGGAGGGCGAAACACCTGTCGTGGCTCGGGTAATTTCCGGCGAGAAATTTTACCGTTGGAATCTACCGGTAGTGATTCGAGTTGCATGAACACCGTAGGTATTATCGCTTCTTCGACTCCGGCCTTTATGAGTTTCTTTCGTAGCGCCGAAGCAGATACCACAGCCCCTTTAGAAGGTACGATGTATGCAACCACCCGCGAAATACCCTGACTGTCCGTGCGCACATCCACCAATGATTGCTCGACTTTTTCATCTGAATTAAGGACCGATTCGATAGTATCAATATCAAGCCATTCGCCGTGAAATTTACTGCGGAAATCTTTTCGGCCGAGATATTCGAGATCCCCATCGGGATTTAGGTAACCGAGGTCGCCACTAAGATAGGTTCGCTCACCAGGTTGCTCAGGGTTTGGTATAAAGCGATTTTTAGTCAATTCAGGCTGCTGCCAGTAACCGCGAGCTAAATAACGGCTACGAATAGCAATTTCGCCAATTTTACCCTGGGCTACTTCTGCACCATTCTCATCAAGCAAAAGTGTTTGCATATCCTCGGTAGCGTGTCCAATTGGAAATTGTTTACCGTGTAGCTTAGTTTGATTATTAGCGAAAAATTGCCGAGTAATACCGGTTTCTGTAGCACCGAGACCATTTACGAGAAGACAGTCATTGCCAAAGTTATTTTGGAATCGAGTTAAGTCTTTTAGCGTGGCGCGATCACCTTCCAAACGAATTATACGTAGGGAATTAAAATCTTGCCCTGTGCTTAATAATCGCTGAAATATGGTTGGAACAGAATGGTAGATAGAGATGCTTTCAGAATTGATGCACTGAGCTAGCCCTTCGATACCCACTCGACGGAGATCGATCGGAAACAGTGCCGCACCGTTAAGTAACGAACAAAAGATATTCGAAACGGCACCGCTAAACCCACTAGATTGCAATAGCGTAAGCCGATCATCGCTGGTGATTTGCAGATTGTTGGTATAGCGCATAACGTTGTGCAGAACATTACGATGATCGTCTACCACCCCTTTTGGAAGACCGGTAGAACCAGAGGTGTAATAAATATAGGCGAGAGCATCCGGGGGGATCTGCAATGAGAGATTGTCACAGGAAAATGTATGACTTTCATTTTCGACTTCAATTATTTTCCGACATCCTTTTGCAAGCTCAATAGCCTTAGAGTAATTTGCAACATCAGTAAGGATTAGTGGCGCCCCCGAATCAGCCAAAATATTCTCATGTTGAGACACGGGATAGCCGGTATCCAGTGGTACATAGATGTTCCCAGCTTTTAGTACACCAAGAATTGCAGCAATTAAGGGCGAATCCTGCTCAAAGAGGAGAGCCACAGGATCACCGCTGGGTATATCAGATTCTAGAATTGCATGTGCGACGCGATTGGCTAACGAATTAAGCCCTTCATAGGTAAGTGATTTGGTGCTAGTGCCAATTGCTAAATCTGACCGATGCTCGTGGACTTGCATTTCGAAGCGATCGGGAATGGATTGCTCGATTTCTTTTTTTAAAAAAAGACGAGTGCCCTGTGAAAAATTTTGATTCATCGATAAAAATGTCTACCTAAATGCAAGTATATTCAAGCAAAAGGATGAATTAATTTAGTCGAATGGCGACTTTGGGTCGAACTCGACTGCTGGTGCAGAGGATTTCAGGGTCAGCTTTCAGGGTAAGGAGACACTGATTTGCCCTCACTGAGCTTCGTAGTTCGGCCAACAGCGATAGCTCCGCAAAGAATCGTAATGTGTTGTTAGATTAAAAACCTTATAGTTCTGCTGTCAGGTACTCGAGCTACCCAGTTTATGGAAAAAATAGTTGTACTAGTTGATGTGCAGAATATTTATTACACCACTAAACAGTCTTATGATTGTAATTTTGATTACAATAAGTTTTGGTCGCAAGTCACCTCAAAAAGAAAGGTAATAAAGGCGATCGCTTACGCCATAGATCGCGACGACGAAAAACAAAGACAGTTCCAAAATATACTTAGAGCGATTGGTTTTGAGGTAAAACTGAAACCATTCATCCAAAGGGTGGATGGATCATCAAAAGGCG
>Ga0209271_10000348_pt1 | contig 15985 bp, 12 predicted proteins | sample tdAd002_FD_187123 | JGI IMG/M metagenome (GOLD analysis project Ga0209271, IMG submission 187123) | Marine sediment microbial communities from the Atlantic coast under amendment with organic carbon and nitrate - tdAd00.2 (SPAdes)... | ecosystem: Environmental > Aquatic > Marine > Coastal >... | reverse complement strand
AATATGGAGAGCTATTAACAAACGTACAGATTTTGTAAATGATCCATCAAGCAAGATCAAAAGAATGACAGAAGCTCTGGCACAATGCATTGCTGCATATGGAAATAGTAACAGTAATCGTTGGTTGCCAATGCCAGCTCTGGAAAATTTAGCAGGCAATGATTACCGGGATAATGTTAGTTATGACGATGATACTGGTACAAATCACAGAGGCCGTTATCCATATATTGTGGACACAGCTGACGGAATAATACCCGGTACATTAGCCGGCAGCATTCTCTTTGATAAAGGCATATGCAGTACATTGCCGATTCAGTCACCAGCAGGGCCAAATGCAGATTTGAGCACTGCCACCATGTCAGAGGATAGGGTTATGTGGGAGCACTGGAAAGATCATGTTTTTTATGCCGTTTCAGATGCTTATGATCCAAAGCCATTGCCCTTGGTGCCTGATCCACTTCCTCGATGCGGCCCATGTTTACAGGTAAATGTCGTCGACTATGCAGCTGTAGTTATTTATAGCAATAGCAGGTTACCTGGGCAAACGCGAGAAGCACAAATTGCTGCTACGGATATAGATACAAAAAATAACTATAGTAATTATATTGAACTGGTTAATGCCGATACCGCTGGAGTGGGTGACTATACAAAAACAGTAGCGAGTAACGATATTATATATTGTATTACTGATGCAGAGCCGCTCGGCGTAATTATATGCCCATGAATATGAACGAGCATCAATTAAGAAATCAAAAAGGCTTCACGTTAATTGAGCTTGCAGTTGTATTAGTGATCATAGGTGTTCTTGTTGGGAGTTTTCTCGGTACGATTGGCGCAAGAATAGATAACACGAGACGTGCAGAAACACAGGATGCGTTGGATAAAATCAAGCTATCGTTATATGGATTTGCAATGAGTCAGTCTCCGGTGAGATTACCATGCCCCGATACGGATAATGATGGTGAAGAGAACATAGCGGGCGGTAGTTGCAGTACTTTAACATCACCTGGAAATTTACCGTGGGTATCGCTGGGTATCAGCAGGGGCGATGCGTGGGCTTCAACTTACAGTTACTGGGTAGCCGATGAATATTCAAATGCCGCAGGTTTTGTCGTGACAACAGATGCAACTGGTGTTGGGCGGATTGATGACAGTTCTGGTGGTAACTCGATATCAGACAACGTTGCTGCAGTGATTATTTCTCATGGAAAGAATCTTTATGGAAGTATAGATGTGAATAATACTGCAAGAACCGGTGTTCCTGCCGGTGCAGAGTATGATGATGAAAGGGAAAATCTGGATACTGATGCAGCTGCGCCAGTTATATTTATCAGTAGACCGGTAGCCGGTGAGGGCGCAACAACTGCCTATGATGATATTATTACCTGGATTCCGGAATTTGAGCTCAAAGGAAGGATGGTCCAGGCGGGTGTTTTACCGTGATAATTCATTTGTTCGTCAGGCAAAAGCACACATTACCCGTATTATTACTCTCAAGCTGCAGCTTGTATCCAGCGCGTTTGGCCAGCTGGCTGGACTGATAAAGACCAATACCAAACCCGCTTTCTGAAAAAATAACCTCGTTAAATAATTGCGCCCGGGTTTCTTCTGAAACTGGTGAGCCGCTGTCAATTACGCGGAGATTTATGCTACGGTTGTCTGCCTGTAATGTGACCGATATAGACAAATCGGGCTGAATCAGCCTTTTTGATCTCGCATTCTCAAGCAGATTTTCAGTGACTGTGTTGAATACTTCTAGTGGTATCAACGGGTCAGTATGTATGGATTCCGAAAAATTGATATCACGCCCCGCATATTTTGACTGCAATTCCTGCCACCATAATTTAAGGGAAAAGGATTCTGATGTTTCCATTGCCGGTGCACTGAGTTTGTCCAGCGTCGTCTGCAGTCTTTCTGTCAACAGCGGTAGCTGCTTTTTAAGGATTTTATATGCCTCGGAAGAGCGTTCATCTTCATTCATTACGGCCTGTGTAAGTGTTTTGGTGGACTGCAAAATATTCTTTACGTCATGGGTGAGTTTCGAGCCGGTTTCATAGATCGCACGTAAATGAGCTTGTTTGGTTAACTGCCTTTCCTGTATTTTAGCCTTGTAATAGAACATCAGGACGCTGAGTAATAGTTTTGTGTGCAACAGCAGTGCAGGGCCAATCGGACTAAAAGCATATAAAGTTAGTTTAACCTTGTCATCATTAACTGATACCAGGTGCCGGGAGCTTTCTCCTGTAAGATCATCCGTTTTCTCGGTTTTACAGTAGATACCACTTATCCAGTGTCTTTCCTGTAAATATTTGATGCTTGTGTTGAGAAAATAATCTGGATCCAGCGAAGTATTGGCTTCAAGTGATGATAATTGGGTTATCCATTGCTCAAATGGGCCGCCGATGTTTAGCAGGTATTGTTCCCATAGCTGCGCCAGGCCGGAAAATCCACCTCTTGGTGACCATAGCAATGCTGTCACCAGCAAAAACATAGCGGCAATAATAATGGTGCTGGCGAGAGACTGTATATAAGGTATATTTGCAGTGAATGTAACAAGCACACTTCCCATACAAAGGAACAAGGTGAGTATTACAATCAGAAAACCACGGATAAAATCCACATGTGTTTTAATGCGGTGTTCATCAGACTTAACAAAAAATAATGGCACCAGTATAAGTATCAGGAAGATTTCAAGTGTTGCCAGTACAGGTGCCGAGAAGCCGTGCAGATTGAATAATTCAGGTGTTGTTATAAGTATTAGCTGTAAAAAAAGCACGATAACAGCGATACCATAGGCTACTCGTCCCATGCCTTGAGAGAAAATTCGACCTGTTAGCAAGCTGAGGAGCAATAGCATCCAGAATGGTGTTAACCACACGTTTAGCCAAATAAGAAAAACTCCAATAAAGCCGAGCAGGCCGGTGAGTTTACCCAGGCTGAAGTCCACTTCCTGCTTATATACAGGTTGCCACATCAGGAAAAACCCAAAATGTGTAATAAACAGGCTACGAGATATGTTGATATTTTCACTGAATGAAATAGCTGCTATTAATGAGACCATCATGAGCCCAAGCAACCGGTGTTCATTACCTAAAAGCAGTTTTTCAGATAGAAAAGACATCAGCTTATGCCTACACTTAACATGAATAACAGGATTTGCGGTTAAATATGTTTTCGAAAATATTCACGATCTCGAAATTTACCATAATCGAGTCTATGCGTAATCGTTTGTTATGGCTGTCACTGCTGGTAGTTGTCATTAGTTTTGGACTAGTAGAGTTCATCGGCGACCTGGCAATAACAGAACACCGGGTAACACAAGTGGCTGTGCTCGGCGCATTTCTGAGATTAAGTGCAGTTGTCATTGTGACGATGTTTGTTGTATCCAGTACTGTGCGCGAGCTGCAGGACAAAACACTGGAAATGATACTGGCAATGCCAATCCATCGTAGCAGTTATTATCTGGGAAAATTGACGGGATTCATTCAAGTCTCGGCCATTATCGCAACAATATTCAGCGCCATGTTGCTGCTATATGCCTCGGCAGATCAGGTGATGTTATGGGGTATATCACTCTTTTTTGAGCTCATCCTTGTTGTTGCCCTGGGCCTGGTGATGCTGTTTACTTTTAACCAGATACCCGCTGCATTAACAGGCGTGTTTGTTATTTATGCAGCTTCGCGCTCGGCTACATCCATATACCTGATGGCCAAATATCCGATCATTTCCCATACCACGATTTCGCAGAAATTCATGGATGGTTTTGTCGAGTTATTGACCTGGCTATTGCCCGATTTACATCGATTTACTCAAACTGAATGGCTGGCACATGGTACCGGCAGCTTTAGCCTTCTAATGCCTGTGATAGGCCAGGCATTGATCTATCTGACACTTTTGTCAGCTGTCGCATTATTTGATTTCTATCGTAAAAACTTCTGATGATCAGGCATTATATTGAGAAAGACCGACCGCTAAGGGATGTACCTATAGCTGTAATTGTAATGCTGGTGGTGGCATTGGCCATACAATTGTTCTGGCACAGCCAGCAGGAACCAATAGTAGCTAAAGCTGAGGATCTGCCACGCCCAATGTCACCCAGGGCCTATGTCATGAGTTCGTTTGGTGAGCCAGTAGCGGCTGCAAAAATATTGAATCTATGGCTTCAGGCTTTTGATAACCAGCCGGGCATCAGTATACCGCTGCATTCGCTTGATTATGATGTAGTCACAGATTGGCTGGACACAATACTTGAGCTGGATCCACGGGGTCATTATCCAATGCTGGTTGCAGCAAGGGTATACGGCAGTGTGAGTGTTGACGAAAAACAACGTGAGATGATGGATTACATTTTCTACAAGTTTAACGAAGACCCGAATAAACACTGGCGCTGGCTGGCGCATGCCGTCATCACGGCCAAACATGAGCTCAAGGACATGCAACTTGCATTGAAGTATGCGCATGCATTGGCTGAAAAAGCGACCGGTGAGAATGTGCCGTATTGGGCCAGGGACATGAAAATAATCGTGCTGGAAGATATGGGTGAAGTAGCGGCGGCAAAAATACTGGTCGGTGGATTGATTGCCAGCGGTGAAATCACAGACCCCTACGAGCTAAACTTTCTGGAAAATAAAATACACACACTTGAGGAAAAAATGACGAAAATTCGACAAGATGTTGATAAGTAGACAAAAAAATAAGTATATAAGGGACATTATTGGATAATTAACGGGAATATGGTTACTTTTTAGTCTATATAACTTGGTATGGTAATTGCTTTAATAACAATAACAACACTGCAATAACATATGAAAGTGACAGTTATGAACTCATTAAATAGACAAAAGGGTTTCACGCTTATTGAAATCGCCATTGTACTCGTCATTATCGGCCTGCTTCTAGGCGGTGTGCTCAAAGGGCAGGAACTGATTAACACTGCGCGCGTGCGAGCAATGAATAATACGGTTGACGGCATTACCGCAGCCTGGTTCAGCTTTCAGGACCGCTATCGTTCTTTCCCTGGCGATTACAATGATACCCAGTCGCAAGTCAATCTGCCTGGGGCACCGCAGGGTGGAGACGGCAATGGCCTGGTTGATACTGATAACGAGAGAGCGCGTGTCTGGGTGCATCTGGAAGCTGCAGGCTATTTGACCGGTGGTTATACAGATGACACGGCAACGGTCGCGGCGGATGCTTACAATTGCATATCAGACTTATGTCCGGATAACGGTTTTGGTTCGGGCATGAACCTGTCATATGGCTCAATGGTACAGACGGGCGCAGCTAACACGCACGAGCTCATTAGTGGCCGTGGTGTTCCAGTTGAGGTTATCGCCGAACTTGATCGTAAGGTCGATGACGGCTCACCTAATTCTGGCGCGATGCAGCTGGGTACTGCAGGCGCAGGATGGGATGCTGCAGCCGAGGGACTGTGTATTACAGCAGCTAATGAATATGAGCTACAGAATCCGAGTGATAATTGCACTGCTGTATTCAGAAATTTCTAATAAGTATTGAATACGATTATTGAAAAGAGCCCATTATCTGGGCTCTTTTTTATTCGACAATAATAATCCAGATGAACGCACCCGCCATTCAATGTCAGAAAGTTAATAAATCATATGCTAAACAGCAGGTGCTCGATAGCATCGACCTTGAAGTACCTGAAGGTAACTTTTACGGCCTGGTTGGCATGAATGGTAGTGGTAAATCGACAATGATCAAGGCAATACTTGACTTGATTTCAATAGATAAGGGTTTGATATCAGTATTTGGAGAGTCACATAGAAGAGTAAGTGCAAGAGAGCACATTAGCTATCTTCCTGACCGGTTTTCACCGCCGATACATCTCAAGTGCAAAGATTTTATTCAATACATGCTGGAATTGCATTCGAGCAAGCAAAACAATGAAGGAATACATAAAATGCTCGACGCGCTGGAGCTTGACCGGGGAATAATGGAATCTTCAGTTGGGCGCCTGTCAAAAGGTATGACACAGAAACTGGGGCTTACTTCATGCCTGTTGAGCGGGAAGTCTTTATTAATACTTGATGAACCTATGAGTGGGCTTGATCCCAAGGCGCGTGTATTATTCAAGAAGCAGCTTTTCAGCTTAAAGGAGCAGGGTGTCACATTATTTTTCAGTTCGCATGTACTGGCTGATGTAGATGAGCTGGCAGACAAGATGGCCGTGTTGCATAAAAGTAAAATGCTTTATGAAGGCACATCTACCGAGTTCAAGCGCACATATAACGGCAGTAATCTGGAAGATGCGTATATCAACTGTGTTGGCGTAGCTGACTAGCTGCTGGTATCACAAAAAAGAACTACAGATTACTCGAGAGCCCCTTAATATTTGCCGCAAAACACGCAAAGTACGCAATAAAGTGTACTGGCCATGACCTGATCTGACAGTGTATCTGATTTATACTCCGTAGAAATTACAATGAGTCCACAGATGAACGCAGATAAACACGGATAAAGATGTTTTTAAGCTTTTATACATCTGCGTTTATCTGCGTTCATCTGTGGACTAAAGTTTTTATTTGTATTTTTTGATCAAGTCTGAACTGCTACAAATAAAGTTGTCCTGTTTTAAAGTTGAATAATTTATTGTAATTCGCGTCTTTTACGTTGTTTGCGGCTAATAACTACTGTTTCCAGCTTATTCAATTCCATGCTCCTTGATCTTTCGAGTCAGTGTATTCCTTCCCCAGCCGAGCAGGTTTGCAGCATCATTCCTGCGGCCACCGGTTTTATTCAATGCGGCTTTGATGAGTATCTTTTCTACTTCCGGAATGACATGCTCAGCAATTGCCTTGCTGCCAGATGCCAGTTGTTGCTGAGTCCAGTTCAACAATCCCTCCTGCCAGTCCTGTGTTAAGGATTCAGTCTGTTTGCTGGCATCAGGTTGAAGTTCATGCGGTAAATCGGATAGATGAATCGTTTGACCCGATGTCATTACGGCAAGCCAGTGGCATGCATTCTCAAGCTGCCTTACATTGCCGGGCCAGTCCAGCGTAGACATGTAGTTTTCAACTTCTGGCAATATTGTCTTTTGTTCAACTTCAAGTTCATTAATGGCCCTGTTAAGGAACAGTTTAAGTAGGGCGGGAATGTCTTCGCGCCTTTCACGTAGTGCAGGCAGCTGGACTCGGATAACATTTAGCCGATGAAAAAGATCTTCACGGAAAAGACCTTTCTTAACGTTTTCTTCAAGGTTTTGATGAGTTGCTGCAACAACACGTACGTCTACCTTGATTGGAGTATGTCCACCAACACGATAGAACTCCCCGTCGGATAGAACACGCAGTAATCGGGTTTGCAATTCCGCGGGCATGTCACCTATTTCATCAAGAAACAAGGTGCCGCCATCAGCCTGTTCGAAGCGTCCACGCCTTAATGACTGTGCTCCGGTAAATGCACCTTTTTCGTGACCGAATAGTTCTGATTCAAGCAGCTCTCTGGGAATTGCTGCAGTGTTGAGCGCAATAAATGGCTGCTGCGCGCGTGGACTGTGTCTGTGCAATGACAGCGCAACCAGTTCTTTACCCGTTCCGGATTCACCCGTGATTAACACATTGATGTTTGATTTGGACAAACGACCAATGGCACGAAATACTTCCTGCATGGCGGGTGCTTCGCCTATGATTTCGGGTGAGTCAGTGGCGATATCGGAAAAACTATCTAATTGTTCTTTATGCCGGTCGCTTGCGCGTTGTGCCAGTTCTACTGCATCATCAATATCAAATGGCTTGGGTAAATATTCGAATGCGCCCCCCTGGTAAGCTGATACGGCACTGTCAAGATCAGTATGGGCTGTCATAATAATGACAGGCAAGCCTGGGTACTGATCCGATAGCTTTGAGAGTAATTCAAGACCGTCCATACCGGGCATGCGAATATCGGTAATGATGGCATCGGGTTCGCCATGCTGAAGCTTATCCAGAACATTGTTGGCGCTATCGAAACTCGTGACCTGCATGTCGGCATTTTCCAGTGCTTTCTGTAAAACAAAGCGTATTGAGTCGTCATCATCGATGATCCAGATATGACGTCCATTAGTCATGGCCATTCTCCAAAGGTATTAATATAGTGAAACATGTTTCACCGGGTTTACTTGTAAATTCGATCTGGCCGTTATGCTGTTGAATCAGTGACTGTGCAATTGAAAGACCGAGCCCTGTCCCATCTGCACGGCCGGTAACCATAGGGAAGAAAAGTGTTTCAGCCAGGTCTTCGGGAATGCCTTCACCGTTGTCAATAATGTCGATCTGCATAACCAGTGGATAGGCCTTTGATCTGATTGCGCTGTTTCTTCGAGGGCGTGTGCGCAGCGTTATTTGACCTTCATCATCGAGCGCGGCCACGGCATTACGGGTAATATTCAACAGGGCCTGTATCAGCATGGATTCATCTGCATGAATGTCCGGCAAACTGGGATCGTAATCAGCAACAAATCTAATTGCTTTTGATTCCGCCTGAACAAGCTGGCGGATGTGTTCTAGAATCTTGTGGATATTTATCATCTCTTTAACAGGCAGATGCTTGGGTCCAAGCATCCGGTCTACCAGGTTCTGCAGTCGATCAGCTTCTCGAATGATGATGTGGGTAAACTCCTTGCCTTCGTCATCAAGCGCCCTGTCGAGTAATTGTGCAGACCCGCGTATTCCACCGAGCGGGTTCTTGATTTCATGTGCGAGACCGCTCAGCAGGCTTTTGGTTGCATCGTGCTGATGCAATAGTGATTCCTCCTTCGAAATCTTCATAAAACTACTCAGGCGCGTAAATTCGAGCAACAGGTATATCCCGTCTGACTTGTAGGCAAGCGGAGAAACCGAGTAGTCGGCATTGATGAGCTTGCCGTCATGACTTTGCAAACTGATGTCATACACCGTAAACGGATGGCTGGAAATGATCGATCGGCTCAGCCGATCATGAAATTCAGGCTCATCCGGTATCAATTCCTTGATCGAGCGTTTCATGGCGCGCTTGCTGCTGATCTGGAATAGATGTTCAGCAGAGGGATTCATGCACTCGACACCGAGGTCCTGATTAATGACCAGTACCGCAGAATGCAGATTATCCAGTATGGCTTGTAACGGGTTAATGTCGCTCATTGATATTGCTGATTGCAAATTTCGAACCAATTATTAGAAAATTCGACGAAATTGCTTATATAAATGTAATTGTCTGTAATAACAACAGCTTATGAGAAATTATCCGTGTCTTACTGCGACATATGCGAGCATCATTACAGGGATATGTCGGTAAGAAGAATTATAACGCACCAAGATGGTGCGCAGGGAGATATCTAACGAGATAAAAGATTGTGATTGGCGTGGTGAAATACTTTTTTGTGGCTTTATGGTCCACCGCGAGGTATAGACGATGCGCGCTTCAGGTGCACGGTGACGTTTTGCGTGCGTTTCAGGGTTTTTCGATTATTATCCCTGATTTCAGCACGAATCTTGTGTGCACCTCTTTCGATACCCGATATTGGCTGCACCAGGCTCTGGCTTTTTCTGACCACTGCCTTGCCATCGACGTAGACCCAGACACTGTGGCCGTTTTCAGTATCCAGCGGTGGTTCAAGTGACAGCGAGACGGGTACAGCCCCGTTATTGTCCCAGATCGTGTCGTCGTTATTTGGCGACACCATGCGGAATTTTGTATATTTTGTAGGCGGCTTTTTGGCGGGTTCTTCCGTTCCGGCCGGGTCCTTTTTCAGTGCCTCTTCGCTGGTTTCCCTGGGCACAGGCTTGCTTTCAACCGTAGAAATTGGCGGTGGAGTCAGTTGTTCAGCACCAGGTGTCGGTGTGTCTGAATAAACGATATTGCCCTGTTCATCCACACTTTTGTAGAACTTGGCACCGGCAATACCGCTATAAATAATTGCTGCTGAAGTCAGCAGCAGAAAGGCATATTTTGTGTTCATGTTCAGAGCATAGTCGTTGTTTCAAACAAGTTCAACTGATTGTTTTGTATTGGTAATCGTGGATAAGTTCGCGTATTGGCAAAAAAAAGCCCCGCTTTTGCGGGGCTTTTTTACCAGCTGGGTGTGCAGCTTAAACGCTGTAGTACATATCATATTCACAGGGATGAACAGCAGCACGATAACGCTGAACTTCTTCACGCTTGAGCGCGAGGAAGCTATCGATCATGTCATCATCGAATACACCGCCTGCAGTCAGGAAGGCGCGGTCTTCATCCAGTGCTTTCAAGGCTTCATCGAAAGAGAACGCAACCTGTGGAATGGCCGCTTCTTCTTCAGGTGGCAGGTCATACAGGTCCTTGTCCATCGCATCGCCCGGATGGATCTTGTTCTGGATACCGTCGAGGCCGGCCATTAGCATAGAAGCAAAGCACAGATATGGATTAGCCGTTGAGTCGCCAAAACGTACTTCGATACGGCGACCCTTGGGGTTGGACACATGTGGAATACGAATCGACGCTGAACGGTTACGTGCAGAGTATGCCAGCATGACCGGTGCTTCGAAACCGGGTACCAGGCGTTTGTAGCTGTTGGTCGAAGCATTGGCAAATGCATTCAGTGCTTTAGCATGCTTGATGATACCGCCAATGTAATAAAGAGCCGTTTCTGACAGACCGCCATACAGGTCGCCGGAGAACGTGTTTTCACCGTCTTTGGCAATCGACATGTGGACGTGCATGCCATTACCGTTATCACCCACCATTGGCTTCGGCATGAAGGTTGCTGTTTTGCCAAATGCATGGGCAACGTTATGTACCACGTATTTGTAAATCTGGACTTCGTCCGCTTTGCGAACCAGGGTATTGAACAGGGCGCCAATTTCACACTGACCAGCGGTACCCACTTCGTGGTGGTGTACTTCTGTTTCACAGCCCATTTCTTCCATGGTCAGACACATGGTAGAACGAAGGTCCTGCAGTGAATCGATGGGAGGAACCGGGAAGTAACCACCTTTTACGCCTGGACGGTGGCCCATATTGCTGCCATCGTAGTCCTTGCCGGTGTTCCAGGCAGCTTCTTCAGATTCAATCTGGTAGAAAGCGCCGCCCATTTCATCGCCCCATTTAACACCATCGAAGACGAAGAACTCATTTTCCGGGCCAAAATAGGCCGTATCTCCAATACCGGTTGATTTCAGATAGGCTTCAGCTCGATTGGCAATTGAGCGCGGGTCGCGGTTATAGCCCTGCATGTCTGAAGGCTCAATAATGTCACAACGCAGGTTCATGGTGACTTCTTCGCAGAAGGGATCGATAACCTGTGAATCACAGTCAGGCATCAAGATCATGTCTGATTCGTTAATGCCTTTCCAGCCCTGGATGGATGAACCATCGAACATTTTGCCTTCGGCCAATACGTCTTCATCAATAGTATGGGCAGGCACCGAAACGTGCTGCTCTTTGCCCTGGGTGTCGGTAAAACGGAAATCGACGAACTTTACGTCTTTTTCCTTGATCATATTCATAACGTCAGTTGCGGACATTTACTTTCTCTCCAAACATAATTTTAGGAATGAATTTTCCGCCATTCATCAAAAAACAGATTTCGTGACGGGGCTAATATTAGTAATGCGGTATTCTGCATGAAACGTGCCAGCTTTAAAACGGACTAAGTGACTGTTTTTTTGCCCAGGAGTGTGCAAGTAAAAGCCAAAAACGCACAGATGGGGTGCGCGAAAGTCGTAAATGCACCATTATGGCGCGTTAATGAAACTTCAGGGTCGCTCTGCCAACCGATGGGATACTGATACTGGCTTTTGAGAACTGGGTTTGCAGTTCCTTGGTCAGCTCCAGGTCGCCCACTTTATCCAGCGGCATGCTGGCTTCAACTGAAATCTCGCCACTCAGGTAATGCAGGGTTATATCATCTATGGCGTCCAGCTCAGGAATTTTTGACCATTCGCACTTTAATGCCGTCATCAGTTCGCCTCGTAATGGCAGGTGCATGCTTTGTGCTTCCTGTTCGTCATCTTCAGGGTCGATATGTACTGTCACATCATTGATGTCATCAAATGAGTCTTTCAGCGTCTTTTCCACAGTTTCAGATATATGGTGGCCTTCGGAAACGCTCAGCTTCGGTGCAACCATAATGTGCACATCAACATGAGCATAATGACCCAATCTGCGCGTGCGCAGCATGTGCAGTTCGCGCACGCCTTCGTGTGAAAGTATTTGCTGACGAATTTTATCGACCAGTTCAGGTTCGAGACTGGCATCAACCAGTTCCTGAACACTGTCATAGCCGAGTTTGAAGCCTATCCTGGCGATCATTATGGCGACAACAATGGCAGCGTAGGCGTCCAGTTTCGGCATATTGAACTGTGTACCTGCAATACCGACCATTACCACGATTGACGAGACGGCATCACTGCGATGATGCCAGGCATTGGCGAGCAACAGCTTGGAGCGTATACGCGTACCGACATGCTTGGTGTAGTGATACAGGCCTTCATTGCTGAGTATGGAGAAGGCTGCTATCCAGAGGGTGAAAAGGTCCGGTTTTTCAAGCACATCATCACTGACAAGGCTGACGATAGCATCGTAGGCAATGCCGATACTGACGATAACGAGCAGTACCGCCAGTGCCACTGTGGCAATGGTTTCGAAGCGCGCATGCCCATATGGGTGTTCATCATCCGCGTCTTCACTGGCATGTTTGGCTGCAACAAATACCATGGCGTCACTGGCCAGATCAGACAGCGAGTGTATGCCATCAGCTATCAGGGCCTGGGATTGACCGAAAAACCCGCCCGCCAGTTTCGTTACAGATAGAACCAGATTGACGAAAACACCCCACAGGGTGACCTGGTTGATTGCCTGATAACGTTGCTGCGCGGTTAATTCCATGGCGCTATTTTCATGTGCAATGTGATTGTGTGCAAGTGACGAAGTGGTTGCGTTTGGAATTAAACGTGTTCAGGGGTATTAAGCATGCAGAAATAATTCTCATTATCCATCAACGAGTATGATGTTCGACCGGTTGCTTTCGGTTTGCGTATATCAGTAACCAGCTTGTGTTGGAAGCTTAACATCTTGTTTAATCGCATAGGCGTAGAGAGCACAAAGGTGACATGTGTTTTTATTCCATCATTTAATTTCGTTTATTCATCTTCCTTTGCGGACTTGGCGGCTTTGCGAGAGTATATATCTATAGCATGATTTATATGGCCAATCCTGATTGTACTGACAAATAATCATAGTTTGAGTTTGAGTTACTATGACACAGGCTGTCAGATTAAATCCTGACCATTACACCTTATATGCTGACTGGTCATGTCGTGCTAAAGATGGAATAGATCAGCACTAAATTGACCAGGATCGATATTCCCGCAACAAGCTTCCATAAAAGGTCAGGCCTGCTTTCCAGCAAGGGTACTGAGCGGTTGATAAAAGCCGAATTTGGGTGTGTCAGGTCAAAAAGAAATTCGGAAAAAGTATCGTAGCGTGATCGTTGATCAGTATTCACCGCCTTTTCGAGTGCACCATCAAGCCATAATGGAATCATCGGGTTGTATACTATCGCGCTGGTGTATTTAATTTTATTCAAAGTGCGCCAGTTTAAAGAATGTGTGAGCCTGTCTCCGTAAGGTAATTGTCCTGTCAACATTTCATACGTCAGCACGCCTAATGAATAGATATCGGAACGGTTGCTGCCTTCCGTGCCAAGCAGGTACTCCGGTGCAGTGTAGTTTTTTGTGCCGAGCAACTCCAGGCGTTCTACTGGTGTGCTGATTTCCTGAATACCGGCAATCTTGACAGAGCCAAAGTCTATGATCTTGACGCTGCCGGTGCTGGTTATCATGATGTTCTCGGGCTTGAGATCACGGTGCAGCATTTCCATGCGATGAAATACGCGCAATCCATTGATTATTTTTGCAACCAGTTCAGTTACTTCATAGATATCAGGCAGCGGGTTATCATTGATCCACTGACGCAAGGTGATGCCTTCAATATATTCCATGATGAAGTACAAAAAACTCCTTGGCCGTTTTTGTTCGAAAACCTTTAATACATGATCGCTATTGATTCGTTTACCTGCCCATTCTTCCATATAAAAGCGTTCGATATATGCGGGATCGTCATCGTAATTTACAGAAGGTGTTTTCATCATGAACAACTCGCCGCTGTCTATGTCGCGTACTTTATACAGCTGGCTGGTTGTGCTCGCATGGACCTCATCGATAATTTCGTAACCATCCACGGACATGCCCGGCCCCATCGGCGGCGGGAAGGGTAGACGTGTCAGTTTGCTAAAGACCTCATTAGCGTTCTGGCTGGGCAACGAATCTATTCGTACTATCTGGCAGGTGACATTGTCATGACTTTTATTGTCCAGGGCTTGCCTGATGATGTTGTCACATATTTCCTGTAGTGACACAGAATCTGCAAGATGATGCTTTATCTCTGCGTCATCCAGGAAATCATGAACACCATCGGTCGTCATGATAAAAATATCGCCGGCTTCCATAGGTAGGGTTTTGAAGTCAATATCCAGGTGTAAATCGATGCCCATCGCACGGCTTAAATAATTCTTGCTATCAGATATCCATACGCGATGATCGGTTGTAACAAGCTCAAGGTCGCCATCACGATAACGATAAATACGTGAGTCACCTATATGAAAGATATACGCAGTGGTTGATTTCAGTACCAGGGCAGTGAAAGTTGTGACCATGCCCTGCGCATGGTCCCTGTCGCCTTTGCTCAGTAGCCAGTTGTTAATGGCAGTTAGAACTTTAGCCCCGGATGATTTTACCGACCAGGTTTCGGGTGTGCTGAAATAATCGCTGAGAAAGCCTTTTACACAGTGCTCACTGGCTTCCTGCGCGTTTGCACAGCTGCCCATACCGTCAGCAATGGCGCATGCAATGCCTTTATTATCAAGCAGGGAATCGTCCGGCAGGTAAGCGCCGTAAAAATCCTCATTTTGCTCTTTTGGTCCCTTGTCGGAACTTTGAGCAAGCGTGATTTGTAACTTGTCAGTCATGAACTATAAAACCCGGGCAAGCCTGTATGGATTGCCCGAGTTTAGGATGAATGATCAGCCAACATCAATCATCTGCACACTGCCATCCGGCATGATCTCTGCAGTCTGGCCTTTAGGTTCATCCAGGAACTGGATAGCACCCAGGGTGACAATAGCCGCACCAGCAATCACCAGGAAGAAGGTTGATGGCTCAACAAATGAGAATACCGTGAGGAAGCTTACAGCGCCAACGTTTCCGTAGGCGCCGGCCATGCCAGCTATCTGCCCTGTCATTCGGCGTTTGACCAGTGGTACGATGGCAAACACAGCCCCTTCACCGGCCTGGACGAAGAAAGAACAGGCCATGGTCGCTGCAACAGCGAGAAATATAGGCCATTCCGAGGTGATGTTGCTCATCAGGAAGTAGCCTGCCGCAAGACCGCTTATGAGTAATGTCAGGCTCTTTTTACGACCGAATCGATCACTGAAAAAGCCGCCGCTTGGACGAGCTACCAGGTTCATGAAGGCATAGCCTGAGGCCAGCAGTCCAGCCTGTACCAGTGACAGGTCAAAGGTATCCTTGAAGAACAGCGGCAACATGGAAACCACGGCAAGTTCAGATCCAAAAGTGACCAGGTAGGCAAGATCAAGAATCGCGACTTGCTTGAATTTGTATTTGTGTATCTCCGGTACCTCTTCCCTGAATACATGTTCATTGATGCGCCAGATTTGTGATGTTTGATAGACATATAGCGATGCCAGCGTGATGTAGGCAATATTGGTAAAGAAAGCATCCAGGATGCCAAGATTGCTCGGACCCAGTTTCCATGCCAGTACTGCGAGTGCGGCATACATCGGAATATTCATTATCAGGTAGAAATAGAAGTCACCCTTGCTGGTAATTTCCATGGCGCCGGTTCTTTTCGGCTTGAAATAGGTCGAACCTTTTGGTGTATTGCGCGCCATCTTGTAATAAATAAATGAATACACCAGGGCAATAGCTCCGGTTGTGCCGACAGCATATCT
>Ga0209271_10000347_pt1 | contig 16003 bp, 37 predicted proteins | sample tdAd002_FD_187123 | JGI IMG/M metagenome (GOLD analysis project Ga0209271, IMG submission 187123) | Marine sediment microbial communities from the Atlantic coast under amendment with organic carbon and nitrate - tdAd00.2 (SPAdes)... | ecosystem: Environmental > Aquatic > Marine > Coastal >... | reverse complement strand
GTGCCGGACGTTTTAGAGGTTGGTTCAGCGTTTGGTATGGTATTAGATTTTTTCAAAAGGCATATCGAATGTAATATTTACGGCACAGAATTGACTGAAAGTTTTCGCCGTAATGCCTTTCATGAATACAACGTTGAGTTGATAGAAGATTTTGACGATACAAAACGTTACGATCTAATTATGAGTTATAAGGTGGACGAACACATCATCGATGCCGATAAAGAATTACGTCGTCGTGTGGAGTGTTTAAAGGATGGCGGCTACATATATGTATCTGTTCCGTGTTGGTTTGGTAAAATGCATAACTTCGGCGTAGGCGGTTGGGATATCGAATACTACTACCACCCGAATCACATTAACGTGTGGACTAAAGATCAGTTTGAATATGTATTAAAGAAAGTTGGATTAAAGGTTATTAAGCAAGATCACGAAATGTACGACGACACTTATTTGTGTGTTCGTGATGATTCTTTAATGAAAACAGAAATGCCTAAGTTTGATTTTAATGAAACAATTTCAAACTTAAAAAAGATTAAAATAGCTAGCGACATGGCTTCAGAAAAAAAGTTTGCCGAAGCCGTAGAAGTATGGCCACGGTTCCCTTATGCATGGGCAGGGTTTTTTGAAATGAACAGAGCTAAACTTGCCACGCAGGGCTTTGATTATGTAATGGAACAAGCAATTAATCCTGCGGTCGCAGCGTGTGGTGAAAATGATTTTGACATATTAAACTTTAAAGCCGATATGCTTATGCGGTTTGACAGGTTTAAAGAAGCGCTAGATGTTTGGGATCATGCTTTACAGGTACGGCCCAACAGTCCCGGTTGTTTAACGAACGCAGCTTTATGCTATAGGGCTTTAGCAAATAATGCTGCCGATGAGAATACACGCATTAATTGTTTTATTAACGCACGAAACTTAAGCCGGATACTAGCTCAAACAAGTCAACAAATGCGTGAACAGGCCATTACATGGATCTATAGCGATAATGCGAATATTCCAATAGATTATATTAAAAATAATGTAAACTTAAAAAAGGAGAAAGTATGCCAAGAGTAAAATTAGAAAAAGAAATTGATCAAGATGCTTTAGAAATTATCGACGGGCTTTTTGATTTGTACGATGATATCGCAGCAGGAAAAGAAATTGCTATAATTAGTGCAGAGAATTTACCGTCATTAATGAAGGCTGTAGATAATTATAAGCAGGGAATCGATGCTGCCAAAGGCGCAGATAGAGGAGTTGTTATTGGTCACACATGCGAACGTGCCGTTAATGCATTCGTTCCTTATGAGGAAAAAACCGAAGAGCAACCAGCTGAACAACCAGCCGAATAATGAAATACATTGTATTGACAGTCCTGCTTTTGCAGGGCTGCTCCACACTTCAGGAACTATCGGGCGGCGGCGATGCTCATTTAATGCTTAATAAAGATGTGTTCTATAAGTTTAGCGGGAAAGTTTGTTTAGATAAAAAATGTTTTCAGGGCGCTGGCGTTTTGCCATTAAAGGAACAACAATTCGAGATTGACTTCTATGCCGAACGTGCCGACTTCGTAAAGATTAAAGGCTGTAATAGATCCCGGCAGCTTACGCATGAAGGTTCGCATTTTGATTTTTTAATGACAAATAACAATGTTGAAACCGACGAAATTACTTGTAAGATCCGGGCGAATGCATTTGATTACAAAAAACAATTACACTCATTTTATTTTATTGCCTTTGAAAAGAAAGAATTTGAATTACCATTTACAACCTTTTGCGACGGGTACACCGAAAAGCGAAACGGCTTGGGTGTTTGTCAAATTGGGAAAGGTCAAATAGGTAAAATTAAATTTGATACAAAAGTACAACTATTTCGTGGCAAGCGTTGTGATATTAATTTCGAATATAAAGCAGGTAAACCAGTAACAATAGGTACTGATTTTAGATTTAGGGAAACAAAACACGGGGAGCGTGTATGTGGGTTTGTTGAAACTGAGGAACCGCATCGACGCGGCCATGTATATATTTTAGTTTACGAGCAAGAAATATTCCCGAAAAAAAACGAATAGAGGTAACCAATGATAATGTCTTTGCTTAGTATTTTCGGGCCGATGGTTTTAAAACTTATACTCGGGTATTTTGAAAAGGGCCAGCTTGATAAAAAAACTATGAAGGCTGTGTTAACATTTATTAAAGAGATGGAAGAAAAAGACTACGCCGATCAGGTCGATCTAGACGAGGCAATGGAAGAAAACGATCACGAAATGATTGAATGGATTAAGAAAAAAAGGGGAGAAAAAAATAATGAGCGCAAGATATGATGCACAGGTAGTTTATAGAAAAAACCCTGATTATAAATATGTTTACCGATTAAGAAAGAAAACAGGTTTTTTTAGCATTGGTTATCAATTAGAGGTAACGGGTTTTGAACAGAACAACCCGGAAGGCGAGGACAACCGTCATTATTTTTATCAGGAATATTGGTCTAGCCCAAGCAAAAGAGCAATTGGGAAATATATTGACAGACGTCATCAAGATATTAGAGCATTAAGGGACGAACAAGACTGGGATGCTATCTACGAAGCCAAGCAGGCTAAGAAAAAAGAAGAGTTTGAGAAAAAGATGGAACGCTTTTTAGAAAAAGCCCGCAGGGAGTGGGAAGCTAAACAGAAAAAAGAAAAGGGTGAAATAGAATGAAAAACTTTTTAAACAAAAAAATTAAATTATCAACTGTTGTTTTATTTGTTTTATTGGGCGGCTGTAGCCTGATTGCAAAGTGGTGTGATGTGAGTGACGGCGACACGCTAGCAAGCGCATCGAAGGAAATTGGCTGGTTAAATAAAGATACAGGCTGTTGGAATTGGACAGACAAAGCCCCAATTTGTCGCGGTAGTAAATGGTTTGATAGAGTACCCGGCTTGCATCCCGGCACAGCGATTGATTTAAAAGTGCTTGGCGATAAGTACAACACTGATTTAGTTATTGATAGCATGACAGTGTTTACTAAAGAGGACAGAGAGACAGCGCGAGGCCATGCGCATGAGGCTATGAAAAACTTAAACCATGCCTTTGATAAAATCTTTTATGATGTTACGCCGTCTGAGTTAAGAGAGCTTGGCGTTGAGCTTACCGAAGAAAGATTAAAAGCCATTAAAGCCGAGTAATGCTAGAGTTAATTAACAGCTCGCAAGTTATCGGGATAATTGCACTTTATATTGTAATACAATTTTTAAAGGTAATTATCCCGCTTGTTATTCAGAAGCGAAACAAGCAAACTATTTTCAGTCTTGAGGATAGAAAAAAACTAAACGAAATTCACGATGCCATTCAAAATAAAAACAAGCAAACATTGCCGAGCAAGTGAGTTACAAGAATTGCAATCGGCTACTGTAATAGTTTTTGGAATATTTTTACAGTTTGCAAACAGCCGAGCTCTGCCCGTAGTTGTTACTAATATTAATGATAAGTTTACTCAAAGTATTAGCAACACACATATAGAAGGCCGGGCGTTAGATATATCATCTAAAAATTGGTCAGCAAAAGATGTTAAAGACTGTTTATTGTATATGCGAACGAAGGTTAATTATTTAGGTGCAATTAGTTTCAGCGATAACAAACAGAGAGTAATAATACATCATAAAGTAAAAGGCGGCGCAGAGCATTTCCATTTACAAGTGGCCAGAGAAGTTTATCACGACGGTAGAAATATATGATTTTTGTATTTGATATTAGACCAAAGCCAAAAGAATCCGCATATACAGGCAGGAAAGTTTCCTTTACTAGAAGAAAGGATAAGTTTTATCGTCGAACGATTAAGTATTTAGCGCAGGAACAGATGCAAAAGAACGGTTGGCAAAAGATTGATAAACATAAACCAGTCGGATGCTCTATTTATTACTTTTATAAAAGAGGTAAATCAGTAAAAAGGGAACATATGACCGTGCGGCCTGATTTAGATAATCTTACAAAAAACTTATTGGATCCATTAAACGATGTTGTTTATTGCGATGATTCTCAAATAATAAAATTACATTTAGAAAAGCATTACACAACAGATAGCAATGATTATATTATGGTGCATATAAATGAAATTGATTGACTATATAAACGAAGGGAATCAGTATTGGGATCGGGACGGACTTTTTAAAGGAAACAATCTTGATTCATATCCTTCAACTAATAATGGCGTTCAGCTTACTGGTTTATATTATTTACTGCTTTTAATTTTTACTAAAAATCCAAAAGTATTTAAAGAGGAGTTTAAAGATCGGTTGCTGCCACATCAGCATGAGCTTTTCCCCGGCCTGTTTCACGAAAGAAAAGGAACCGACGGTGGTATTAGTTACGACGATCTAATTAGTTTATCAACCGCCGCTGGTATTTATTGTCCAGAGATTGCTTTTAATATTTTAATGTACGGAATGAAACATGGATTTAAGTATGATAATTTAAACGCCGGTAATCCTAAATTTAGAACTGACGTTAGCAGATTCTTAGTTACACCTTTTTTGTTCTTGAACGCCGGAATGAAGCCCAGCGTTTTAGATAAATTCTTAATAACTTTATTGATTTTAGGCAAACTACTGTTGTCCCGGGGAACGAGTGGGAAACAGAATATATTAATTTTAACATTCGGAATTCGAGTTCGTCCCCAATTAAGCGCATATTTAAACTTTCTTGTATGGATATTCGATCGTTACGTTGATCCAGTTAAGTTAATGAAAACATATCACGGCGAAAACCATTTATTCACTCGAACAATTCAACACCTTAAACAATTAAAATATAAAATTAATTAGCCGGCATTGGATTATTTTTCGCAAAATTAACAGCACGTTCGTATTTATCCCACGTCAAAGAATTGACGGTAGGAATTTTAATTTTTGCGCAAAACTCCTCTTCAGTAAACTTTGATTTGCTAATAAATACATGTAGCGCCGCAATCTGTTTATCTGTAATTGGACTAATCTTTTTCGCAGCAGGTTTTTTCGCTGGCTTGGGTTTAGTAACTTCCGACTTAGTAACTTCAGTAATATTTGCATCAGTATCTTCTTCGGGACAAATACCTAATAAAGCAGCCAGTGCGTAGCGTTTATAATAAGTTAAATTTGCACCTATTTTTTTAGGATCGGGGTTCAGCTGCATCGGCATACTAGAGCTAACGTGACCGCCGCTAGTATGTGCAAGTACAGTAATTAAATAGGTTTGCTTGTCCTCTTTATTCGTATCGGTATATTGATAAAAAGCAAGATTTTCTTTTGCTAACTTATCTCCAATTTCATTTCTAATATCTTCAAGTTGCGCGAATTTATAATACGTTCGATTCCCAGCACGATCAGTAAAATCAACCGTTCCATTCTTTTTAACTTGAATATTCTTAGCCTGAAACTTAGCCAGAGCCGCCACTAATTCACCATAATTTTTGTCCATTATTATCCCTTTCCATAATTGCATTATTGCAATATATTTAAAGCAATCAGATTTGTAAACTATATTTTTTAACGCATATTGATTATGTTAAAATTTATTAATGACACAAGATGACAAAATCCTATTAGCACGAATTGATGAGCGCACTGAAAGAATAGAAAAAGATTTAACAGCCATGCGTGTTGGTTATGTGAAGATCGAAGAATTTAAGCCCGTTAAGAGCATCGTATTCGGCCTTACAGGGTTCGTACTAATCTCCTTCATGGGGTCACTTATCTTTTTAGTCTGGCGCTAATACGGGCCGACAGAGGCCTTTAGTTATTATACCGTGTGTTATAAATCATTGACGCAACCTTTAATTAAATTTACATTTACATATACAGATTTTTAATTTAAGAATTTTAAAACTAAAACCGCTACGCTAATGCGGGTTATAAATAAAGCATTAATCATTTGGGGGATAACCACAGGGATGATTTCTTAGTGCGCAGCTGGCGACTATGATAAACGCACACAACCGGATTCGTAGGGAATGCGAAATTAAGTAGCGAAAAAAAAGAAGCTACAGTTTGCACCTACACAAGAGGGGTTGACGCATAGGTCTTGCATTAACGGCAGGATAAACCTTTTGTTACCAGATAAATGTTAATAAAATTATCTGGCCCTGTTCTCAAGTTTCGACCGACGAAGCTAATTACAGCGGTGTACAGGAATACTAAAGGCACGATTAATTTTGTACCTACGGGATTCTTGTACCCTAAAACTCAGTTTCTTTCTCCGAAGCTACTTTACAACTTTATATTAAAACTAATATTTACCTATGATTAAAGATATATTATTAACTTGTTTACTAAATGGTTTTAAAAGAAAGTGATTAACAGTATGTATATTGCTTTAGTGTATTCAGTAATAAGTATTTATATAATATTCAAATTCATTAACTGGCTTATGAAATATGAAACGTATAATTGATCGCAAACTGTTAGATAGTTATCAGGGGATTGAATGTCTAGTATGCAGTTATAAAACTTCTACCGTAGCACATCACGTAAAAACAAAAGGTGCTGGCGGTGATGATGTTGAAGAAAATTTAATGCCTCTTTGCCACATACATCACGCTGAAATTCACCAGCTTTCGCTAACTAGATTTACTGAAAAATACCCGATGGTTAAAACGTTCCTACGGCTGTTTGGCTGGAAATACGATCATTATTCTAACCGCTGGTACCAGCCGCCTAAGTAGTTAATCTCGTTACCTTTAAATTTTCATTTTTCGGATCGTTGTTGTTTACATGTGTTACCAATTGTGTTATACTATATATAGGCAACGAAAGGTAATTAAAAATGAAACTCGGATACACAGCAATTATTAAGGGATTTTATATTTATGAATTAAGAGATCAAAAGGACGATGATTTTATGAGTAAATTCTACGGATGGAAAGCTGTTCTTCCAGCGTGGCCGAATAAAAATCGTCCTGAAGATATTATTTTTAAAGGAAAGAAAAGCGAAGTTTTAAAGAAAATTGAAGAGTATTGGAAAAAGAAAAAATGAATAAGCTAATTATTTTAATATTCTTATTTATAAGCTGCGCGCGCGGTGATGTTATCGAACCGGACGTTAAAACAGAATACTGCAATGGGTTTACCTATACAGTTATTATCGACGACCGCAGCAGCTTTGATAAAGATTGGTTTTGTGGTTTAAATTTAAACGAAGCAAATATATATAGATGGAACGGCACTGAGTTACTGCAGTATGAGTTTTACAATAAAAGGTATGAAAAATAGAAAGGAATTAAAATGTCTTTAAGCAAAAAAGAAGCATTAGAGTTATTAAATAATATTAAAGCTGGCCTTATTAAAACCAGCGAATCACAATCGCAAATGTGTAAAGAGCTCGTCCCCGTTGATCTGAACGACATTCTAAGAATTGATAAGGCTATAGAAAATATCGAAGTACTAATGGAAAGAATTGACGAAAATATGAACGCTAACGAGTATACCGATAAAGAAAACTTAATTTTAATTATAAAACAAAGAGGTAATAAATAATGGAACGTAGGTATAAAGCATTTCGCTTATTGAAAACACAACTAGAAAAGGCGCTGAAAAAAAAACTCCCATTAACACAGATAATCGACGCTGCTATTGCTGCAGCTTTAAAGGAAAAAGTCTGCCCATATTGTAAACAAACACTGAAAGGAAAATAAATAATGGATATTAAAAAAGTAAAATCTAAAAATAAAAACGAAGTCGATAAAGTAGTGATAACTATGACTGAATTTGAGGCTGAGGATTTACACGAAATTCTAACGCAACACTACGAAGGTACGCTTAATGTACGCCGCCACAATCAGTTCAGCGATGATTTAACTGATCTAATGTGTGATAATGGCATACATTCTTAGTAACACATTGTATTAAAAAAAATAGTTTACTTGCAGGTTTGCAAGTATTATTATGATCCCTGTTCTATAACATAGTTGTTCTCGCCCCGGCCATCATCACGACTTCCACAAATAGCCGGGGCGTTTTTTTAGGGGATCGGGTGAAAAAAATTTATTCACATAAAATTAAACGTCACTTTTTTATCGACGCTAAAATTTCCGGACTACACGAAGGCCTCCCCGTTTTTAACTCCGCTGAAATTAAAGAACTAAACAAACACGAATTAACCGATTCTGATTTAATGAAAATTTACAAAGTAAAGTTTAAAGGTTTTAAGATTAACTGGGCAAATGTACGCCCGGATCTAGATGCCGATGATATTAAACATTCACCGTTAAGCGAAACTGGCAAAAAACATTTAAAGGATATTCGTAAAATATTAAAGGGTAAAAAGAATGAAAAGTAGAAAAGGAAATCTTTTAAAAAAGCCACTGGAAGGCAAATACAATATTATTACTTCGCGTGCAGCGCCCGTGTGGGTTGAAGGTGTTGTTTTAATTAAATACGATAGCGGAAAGGTTTTATTCCGCCCGCACGATCCGCGGCTTACACATAAAGTTATTAAAGAAGAAAAAGTAATATACAAAGGAGCAGAAAATGAACAGACATGAAATTATAGGACACTTAGGTCAAAGTCCAGATTATCTTGTTACTGAAAAAGGTTTAAAGATTTTAAAGTTTTCAGTAGCTACAAATCGTAATCGTAAAGATAAAAACACAGGTGAATGGATCAAGAATACTGACTGGCATAATGTCGTCGTATTTGGAAAACGCGCCGAGCTTGGTAATCTTGAACTATATAAAGGCGCAAAGGTTCGTGTTGAAGGGCCAAACGTTACGCGATCCTATGAGGATAAGCAGGGTAATAAAAAGTATATTTCAGAACTAATTGCTTATAACTACGATATGATTGCACAGCCTACGCCGCAAACTAGCACGTCGGTTGATATGCCGCCTCCGGCTGAAATGCAGGAATCAAGTTTCACCAATGATGAGATTCCTTTCTGATGGTTAAAGATTTAACTAAAAGCCCAGACAGTCAGTTTGATTTTGATGTTAAGCACGAAATGGAGCGTACCGGTCTGGGCCGTAGTGAAGTTTTTGATCTTGGTTATTTTGCAATGAAACGGAAACCAAAACGAACAAGAAAACAAAAACTTGATAGGTTTGAAAAGTTTTTTAAAAAAATGGAAGGCAAGAAATGATTAATTCAATAATACAGCTCGGGCCTTCTAGTAAACAAATTGAACAAGCGCGTGTGAGTGCTCGTAAAATTGGTAAATTAAAAAATTCAATTCGTAAAGGTGAAGGGAATGTTGTTGGAGTATTGGGTGAAATTTTAACAGCGCAGTACTTGGGTGCAGAACATAGTCCGACTTATGATTTTGATATTATTTATCGGGATTTTAAAATTGATGTAAAAACAATTGAAACAACCGTGCGCCCGCGAAGAAATTATGTTGCCGCCATTCCTGCTTTTAATATTACACAGGCTTGTGATTTATACGTATTCGCTCGTGTGCATAAAAGTTTAACTATAGTTTGGTTGATTGGTTTTATTCAGCGAGATTTATTTTATAAGCAGGCACGATTTAATAAAAAGGGTGAAAAAAATAAAGACAATTTCAGGGGCTTTAAATCTGACACATACGCACTTGAGTATTCAAAACTTTTACCAATAAAAAATTTAAAAAAAACAGAACTTAACAAGAAGGACGGTGAGTGATGAACAAAGATAGTTACATAATGAAAGCAAGAGAAACGATACGCTCAATGTTTGGTAGGTACAACCAAATTGAGATGGAGCCATTTAATCACGAGCTTGTTAATACAGCGCTGCTTATGGAAATACGTGATTTGTTGAGAGAAAAACATACCAATAATTCTTTCATGTGTAACCACGTTTGGAAGTTTACAGCCGACGGTAATACCACGGTTTGTGTAATTGATGGGTGCGGTGCGAGGATAAGAAAATGAGTGAAAAAATAATTGACGAGGAAGTGGTTGATTTGGTTATAGATACAACAAATAAAGAGGTTGGCCTACACTACCAAATAAACAAAGTTATCAAGAACAGATTAAAAGAAGCTGGCTACACAATAAAGAAGAAACAACCGGAGCCGAAAGTAGGTCAAGTGTGGATTGGTTTTGACCGAATTGTTAATATACCTATTTATCTAACGAACAATGAGCATTCTATGGAGGACGGTTTTGGGTATATACGCTTAGACGAACTTGTAGACGGTAGAACCGGTATGAATATAGAGTACCTTTTAGATAATTACACCTTCGGCTACCACAGCTTGGATGATTACTATCGGGAGAAGTTTAATGAATGACTTAGATAAAAAGCGTGATGAATGGATTTTGCAAGAATATGGAACTGGACACGATAGAGAATCTCATTTTGTAATTGACACAGCTAAGAATGGCTGGTCTGCGGCTGTGAAGGAAATGGAATACGAAATAGAGGCTAAGGTTGAAGAGCACGCAATAAAAATACAGCGACTACTAAGGTTGGTTAGAACTAATTCTGAGAATTGGGGGGATGAGCTTGGCCGACTAAGGGAAGTTGAGCAAAAGCAATACTATTTAAAACAACAAATCAAAGATTACGAAGCGGCTTTATTATTTACAAAAGAAAAAACCAAGCGTGATCCGCTATGTGTTGCAGAATTAAACTGTCGAGCGGCAAGAGTATATGAGGAAGTTACTAAGGCGCTCGATAAATACAGCAAGAAAGAGGGTGAGTGATGAACGATAAAGAAAAATTAAAAATAGCTATACTAGTATTGGAAACTGTTGAAAAACTTATATTAAGCAGTGATCCACAAAAGTTAAAAGATTTAGTGACAGAAGCCCTGTCTAAAATTAATCCACAAGAACAGGGGAAGGTGTGAGACAATTAGAAAATATAGCCGCTGGAGCAGCGTGCTTATTACTTATAATGATTCCTTCTTGTATGATTGTTGACAGTATTCAAGAAACAGAGCGATTAAAAAACCCAAATTATATTAAATTAAAAGAACTTGAATCAGCACAAGATGCTAAGAAATATATAAGGTTAAAAGATTGTTTTAATAGCTTGGAAAGAGATGACTAACACACTAGACCGACAAGAACAGGGGGAAGGGTGAAGCCATTTGCTATTTTAACAATTAAAGAAAATCCGGACGGAACTATTTCAATGAAGTCTAGATTTAATTGTAAAAAAGACAGTTTGCCTCATTTGGTAGCAAAAGATTTTTTTAGATTGATAAATGGTGAGCCTTACGAAAATTTTGAGCTTGATTGGGAAGATTCAAAGTCTAGAAAATTTTATGGTAAGCAAAAACTTAGATTGGTAAAAAAGGAAAATGACTAACACACTAGACCGCTTAATTCAGCTTGATGCTAAATATAAAGATATTCCTGTATCTCATACAAAAGAGCAAACAGAGGCTTATAACGAGTTAACCGATGCGGTGAGAAGAAAGCAGTTTGCACTATTAAAGGTGGCTAAGGCTGCGCAGGAATTAAAGGTAATTGTAAAAAGTGGCGATGCTGAGTTACACGGGTGGGTTGAGCTAGAACAAGCCTTAAAACAACTTGATGTCACAGATTGGGATAACAAGAATGAATAAAATAATATGCACAGAATGTGATCACGAAGTTCTCGAAGGCTGCGGAATGCACATAACAGCAGGTGAATTTATTTGTTACTGGTGCGTTAATCGTTTACCGATTAATAAATTAAAAGATTTACAGCCTATAAATCCAGATGATTTAAACAAAATTGAACACCGCATTAACTGCAAAACTCTTGACGGTTTGCAATCGTAAAAAACTTCTGTACAATTTAACGTGATGACAGAGGACGTTAAAAAACAATGCTCGCACTGTAGCAAATATAAATTTCCTCTTGAATTTTATGTAAATTTCAAAGCAAACGACGGTCGGGACCATATCTGTAAACAATGTAGACAGGATATTTTTTTTCAATCAGGATCGGTTAGAAAAATGCCGCGGCAGAAATGCTTAACTGAAACGTGTAAAAAAATGATTCCCGTTAGTAAATCGGTACGCTTTTGCAATACTTGTCGCAAACGCATTGCGCAGGCCGATTATCCCGAAGAATTTAAGTTTAGTAATTAATTGCACATTTACAATTGCAAAACGACAATTAATTTTCCATAATGAATTTATGGAATTTGGAAAACTAATAGATAAAAAACTTCAAGTATGGATTAAAAAGAATAAAAAAAAGCGCACTGAATTTGCTGATTTCGTTGGCATAGACGCTTCTACTTTATCCAGATACATAAATGGCAAAACCTTTCCGAAAGCTCGTAACCTGCTGGTAATAATGGACGTTTTAAATATTAAATACGACGAGGCGTTGTCATGTGAATTTCGTAATCCTAATGATTTTATGTCCACAACAGGATTTGCAGCGGCGAGGTCTAAATGAAAATTGCATGTACTTTTGAAAAAATGCTTCCTTTATCAGAATTAAAACCCCATCCGAAAAATAGAAATAAACACCCAAGCGAACAAATTGATTCACTTGCTAAATTAATTAAATATCAGGGGATCCGACACCCTATTATCGTATCGAATACTTCTGGTTTTATTGTGGCGGGCCATGGAAGATTGGCTGCCGCTAAAAAACTTGGGTTAAAAGAATTTCCAGTTGATTGGCAAGATTTTGAATCCGAGGAACAAGAATATGCATTTCTTCAGTCTGATAATGCCATTGCCCTTTGGTCAGAACTCGATCTCGCAGGAATTAATGCTGATATTGTAGATTTCGGGCCCGATCTTGAAATCGATTTACTTGGTATTCAGAATTTCGCTTTAGATCCGGCAGAAAAATTTAACGCCATGAATGAGTGGGACGGAATGCCTGAATTTAATCAAGACAATTTAAAGCCATCGCGTCAAATAATCGTGAGCTTTAAAAATGATAAGGATGTTGAAGAGTTTGCAAAACTTATTAATCAATCGTTAACAGATAAAACCCGCTCAATATGGTATCCCGCTGTAGAACGCCGTGTATTAAAGGATCAAATATATTAATGAATAAATACATTAGTAATAAACTTAGACATCACCCCGATCGCGTAGCTGAATATGTTGCAGATCAACCGGGGAGGCCGATTACTGCACAGCTTCAGATTATTGATAAATGTTTTTTTCGATGCTTTTATTGTGATAAGGAAATTGATCGCGGTACTGTAATGAAGGTTGATGATAAATTAATCAATCGTTTGAAAGAGCTCGGTGTGCTTTCTGTAATACTTACCGGAGGCGAGCCTTTGATGTATCCCGGTTTTGATGATCTTTTATTGAAATTGGATAAACATTTTAAAATCGGTATAGTTACAACTCTTTATATTTATAAGGAAATTCTTGAAACCGTTCCGGCTTGGATTAAAATTTCACTTGATTCAATTGATCCTGCAAAATATGGAAAAATTAAAGGTGTAGCACCAAAAGTATTAGATTCAGTTCTTAAAAATATGGATAGGCTATATAAAAATAAAAATCCAGATATAGTACTCGGTACCCAAATGGTAATTACTGAAGATAATAAAACCGTTGAGCAGATCGAGAAAGTTTACGAACGTGTTCATCGCCATTGTGATTATTTACAACTCAGGCCTTTGGAAATGAAAGAGCCCTATAAATACCCAGATGATGTTTATAAAATGTTAATTTATGTTAGAGATAAATATCCAAAAATTACGGTATCAGAAAAATTCTATACCGCACAACTTTATAATAAATGCTATGCCCGATGGACCCAGTTACTCGTTGCCTCCAATTACGATGTAATGATCTGCTGCAACCGTGTACATGAGAAGGTGGCTAATTTATTCGATGAAAATTTATTAAATGAAATTCATACGCAAGAGCTTGATATGAAAAAATGTTATTCCCCGTGTGTTATGTCTGTTTATAACCAATATATGCACAACGTCATCAATGGGGATCATAAAGAGTTTGTATAGATGGATAAATCACAACCACAGTTTCCGGTTTATATACCATCAAAAGGCCGGCCATCAACTACGTTAACAACTAAAACCTTAGATTTTATGAAGGTTCCTTATAAAATTATAGTTGAGGAACAGGAATACAAAGCCTATTGCCAAAATATAGATAAAAAAAATATACTTGTTTTAGATAAATCATATCAAGAAAATTATAATTACATGGATGAATATGACGATCTTGGTAAAGCAAAGGGAAAAGGCGCCGGACCTGTTCGTAATTTTGCTTGGGATCATTCCATCGCCGAGGGACATAAATGGCATTGGGTAATGGATGATAATATTCGTTGGTTTTATCGCTTGAATAATAATAAAAAACTTCGTGTTAGTAACGGAGGCGCTTTAAGGGCAATGGAAGATTTTACTTTACGATATAGTAACGTTGTAATATCTGGGCCTCATTATATGTTTTTTAAACCAGCCAAAGCAAAACATCCGCCATTCGTTCGTAATCGTCGTATTTATTCTTGTCTGTTAATTAAAAATGATATTCCGTTTCGATGGGAGGGTAGGTATAACGAGGATACACTTTTATCCATTGCTGTTTTAAAAAAAGGCTACGCAACAATTCTTTTTAATGCTTTCTTACAGGGCAAAGTTGCAACAATGACAATGAAAGGCGGTTGTAATGAAGAATTTTATCAGAAGGAAAGCCGTATCGTTAATTCAACATTTTTAACAAAAATACACCCAGATATAGCGCGTCTTGCTTGGCGTTTCGGTCGCCCACATCATTATGTTGATTACGATAGGTTCAAAAATAATTCATTAGGAAAACGAACCGATCTTAATATTGAGTCAGGCAATAACGAATACGGAATGAAATTAAAAAAAATTAATGACAAAAGCTAAAAAACAAAAACCAGTTGAACCCGAAGTGGTTGAAAAAAGAGGACGAGGCCGCCCTACTAAATACCGACCAGAGTATTGTGAAATGTTAAAAAAACACATGTCCGTTGGTAAGGCTATTTATTCTTTCTGTGCAAAAATTGGGATTAACAAAGAGACCATTAGGGAATGGGTTAGTAAATATCCTGAATTTTCTGTAGCCAAAGAGCAGGGTTTATATTTAAGTTTTTCTTGGTGGGAAGATGTATTAATTAGAGCAGCAGCAGGATTGCCTATAACTATCTACGATAAAAACGGTGATCCGATTAACATTCAAAAGCCAACATACAATGCAGCATTAATTTTGTACAACGTTCATAATAGATTTAATGATTTAACTGAATGGACACACCTTAAAGGTAAACCAACTTTGCCAGATAAAGTTGATGAACCAGAATACAAAGGATCAAATCATATGCAGTTGGTTCAATTGGTAAAAAAGGCGAGTAAAAAGTGAAAAACCTAACTAAACAAATCTATCAATGGCTTTGGGATCAATACGTTTTCCACGCTACCGAATCCGTGTTAATGGTTGTCCTTATTTTTGCGTGCATTATTACATATGAAACAGAAAAATTCTTTCCGTTCGTTATCGCTACCGTTGCTCAACTGAAGTGTTTGATTTTAATTGAGTATTATAAAAAGTAGGCTTCCGCTTCCGTGCTTCCACCTACTCAGTATCTTAGTATTAAACAATGGACAATTAAATTATAGCACGCTAATTTCCAGCGCAGCGGGTTATAATAAATCATGCCGCCCAAAAAGAAAGATCCAGATATCGGAAGGCGCTGTACGGTATATACCGAATATTATCCCAACGGCGTAGTTGGCACATACTTGGGCGAACAAATAAGACTTTCTGAATGGTTTTATGTTTTTGAAACAGCACCGGGTGAACAATTTCTAGTCCCATGTGAATCGCATATTAATATTTTTATTGAAGGCATTCCGCGAAACAAAACAGCAAAACTATTAGCAATGCCGCCAGAGAATAGCGAAGTTATTTAATAGGTACGCCCGCCCCGATCTTTCGTATCTGTTCGGAACCATGATTTGCAATCGTGGCACATGTAACGCCTGTATCTTTGCGTAGCAGTAATTCGCCAGCCATTTGATTTTATTTTAATGCTGCCGCAAGTTGGACATCTTTTGTCCAACTCATTAAATACATTATGATTGGGAATATTTTTAATAAATGGTTTAAACTCTTCAAATA
>Ga0209271_10000346_pt1 | contig 16013 bp, 16 predicted proteins | sample tdAd002_FD_187123 | JGI IMG/M metagenome (GOLD analysis project Ga0209271, IMG submission 187123) | Marine sediment microbial communities from the Atlantic coast under amendment with organic carbon and nitrate - tdAd00.2 (SPAdes)... | ecosystem: Environmental > Aquatic > Marine > Coastal >... | reverse complement strand
GTCCCTGATTTCCTCAACTTCGATAACGCCACCGGTCATACTGATTTCTTCAAAACCGTCACCCATACCCAGGCGGTCCAGTGCCGAAACCTGGCTTTGATCGATCCCTGCTAGTGGATGATTATCATCGTCAAGCGTCTGTAGCAACGCGACCTGGACGACATCGACATAGTCAGCCTTGCCATTATCGCCATTACGATCAACGTTCAGGTGCTCAGCTGGAACCTGTATCAACGCGTCGCTGAAACCCCACATCTTCAGTATGCGGCTACCTACTACCGGGTAGAGCTCGTAGAGTAATTTTTCGAGTTCCCGGGCATTGTTAAGCAGGCCGGGGTCAGCTTCTGCTTTAACCAGGATAGAGAGAGGCCTATCGAATGAGTTAAACCTGCCAGCAGGGCGCTATCAGATTCCAGTGTGGTCGAGGATTTGGCTATTACAGCGCTAAATGCCGCGATATCGGTGCTCTGTTTCCAGGCTTTACGCAGATAATGGTCCACTACGGTGGGTAGCCTGAAACAATTGCTTCATTACCAGGCTGGTTGCGAGACTACGGACCGTGTTCAGACCCATGCGCATGGCGGCAGCCTGCACGGTTTCCGCGGGATTGATGCCATTTACAATTTCGCAGCTAGAAGCCGTTTAATTGTCAAACGAATAGGGGAGATCCAGGTTCTGAATGCCGACTTGCGGTTGCTCCAATAGCTGCAGGTTTCCAGCATCTGCTTTGCTGATCTGTGCAATATAGAGGCAATGACAAACGCCATCCTGGTCAAACTCGGCATCGACTATTTTACCGCTGCCATCGACGTCTGTTTTTCCGCGGGCTACCAGCTCATCACCCGGTAACGGCAGGATATCGGTGTCTATACGGGCCAGAAACATGCGGCGCTTCAACTTCCCCAGGTACTGCATACGGGCGACTATTTCCTGACCGGGATAGCAACCTTTTTTGAAGCTGACACCACCCAGCACACCGAGATTAGCCATTTGCAACACGAACTGTTCCATAGTCTGGGGATAAATAACCGGTAGACCGACCTTTATATCAGTCAGTCGCCAGGAGGAAAAACCAGCCACCTGTAACTGTGCGGCAAAGCCCTGCCACAATTCGATCGCCTCGTCGGCAGACAGGCACATTAACAGGTAACGTTGCTGCGACCCCAGCGGTTCAAGCTGTAACGAAATGATCGAATCGTTTTGTAGCACCGCGCCAGTCTCTGCAGGTAACAACGGATACTGGATAACATCGGCATGGTCTGTTTGCAGCGCTATACGCGCAAAATAGTCGCTGGCATCCGCCAGCGTTACCTGCGCCTGCACAATGTACTTGTAAAGTTTTTCCAGCAATGGCAATACCATCGACCTTGCGGTGATCAGGAGATAACCATTCGAAATCTGAATGATACGAAATATACCCAGCATCCGTCCCTTGGGGGTCGAGTATGAGCTTAACTGGGAATGGGATTCATCGATGAAATCGATATCGTTACTTAACTGGTTTTGCAGGAATTCACGGGCATCTGCGCCGCTGACCAGGATCAATCCAAGTTCATCGGCTGCACAGATAAAGTTTGCGTTTACGCGAGCGTTGCTTTGTTTACCGTAGAACTCTTGCCACTGCTTCATCTTGATTTACTCTGTTGTTGAAGCGCCCAGTCGATATGGTGCTGGACAAATCCGCTATGTGCGGCGTAATCCTGCTTCAGAATTAACACTATATGTGGATCCGGGGCAGCATTTCCAAGCGCAATCACAATATTACGTAACCAGCATTGATGGCCGATACGGCGAATTGCAGAGCCTTCCATTTTTTTCATGAACTCGATTTCTGACCAGCGATAACAATCTATCAGGGAGATATTGTCGAGTCCATGGCGGGGCTGAAAATCGGCTTCAGAGCTATATTTTGCGAAGCGATTCCACGGGCACACCAGCTGGCAATCATCGCAACCGTATATGCGGTTGCCGATGGCCTCGCGAAACTCCACTGGAATCTCCGAGCGATGCTCGATAGTCAGATATGATATACATCGTCGCGCATCAACCCAGTAAGGTTCCACGATCGCCGCGGTAGGGCAGATATCGATGCAACTGGTGCAACGACCACAGTGATTGGCCAGGGGCGTATCGATTTCAAGCTGCAAGTCGGTATATATCTCGCCGAGAAAAAACCAGGAACCGTGTTCCCTGTGTAACAAATTACTGTGCTTTCCCTGCCAGCCGATTCCAGCCTTGGCAGCCAGCGCCTTTTCCAGTACAGGCGCGCTGTCGGTAAATACGCGATAGCCCGTATCCCCACAAATCTCGCTGATGCGGTCGGCGAATTTCTGCAGCCTTTTACGCATCATTTTGTGGTAGTCACGACCCAGCGCGTAACGGGAAATATAAGCCAGACTTTCATGATCGAGCAGATCCATCGGATTACGTTGTTCTGCGGGCAGATAATCAAGCCGTACGCAGATCACCGACAAGGTATTCGGAACCAGTTGCGCAGGATGCAGACGCTTACTGACATTGCGTTCCATGTAAGCCATTTCACCGTGAAAATTACGTGCTATCCAGCGCGCGTAATGCTGATGATGTGGATCGAGTTCGACGTCGGTGATACCAACTTGTTGAAACCCCAGTTCGAGCCCGATCTGTTTTATGGTTGCTGAATTCGACAATGGATATATTTTGACTTATTGGTCCGTATATTCGCCCGGATGCGGGTGCATCTTTCTTAGCGGCTGGTACAATATCTCATTTACCACCAAATCTGAAATGTCTATCTACTTTGCAATCGCCATAGGCGGTTCATTGGGCGCTGTTTCCCGTTACTGGATGATATCGTCGAGCTATCAATGGCTCGGCCTGGGTTTCTTTCCATACGGCACCTTGATCGTTAACCTGCTGGGATCGTTGCTGATGGGATTTCTATCGGTATTGCTGGTGTCTCGCTTTCAAGTCAGTGAGGAGATCAGAGTCGGGCTGTTGGTCGGGTTTCTGGGTTCATTCACGACCTTTTCAACCTTTGCCATAGACAGCCTGGAGCTTGCCACAAGTGATGCGATACCCAAAATGATTCTCTATGTTCTGCTCAGCGTGCTTTTGTGCATACTCGGCGCCTGGGCAGGCCTGTTTACCGCCAAACAAATGATATAGAACTATGCTTGATCCAAAAATCCTACGCAGCGATCTCGACCGGGTGGTCGAAAAACTGCGAGTAAAAAATTTCGACTTCGACGCCACTGCGTTCAGCCAAATGGAGGAGCAACGCAAGTCCTTGCAGGTATCCACGGAGAATCTGCAAAGCGAACGTAATAGCCGCTCCCGGGCTATCGGCGATGCCAAGGCAAAAGGTGACGATATTCAACCGCTGCTGGACGACGTGGCCAAGCTCGGCGATCAGTTGAAAAACGCAGAAGCCGAGTTAGCAGAACTACAGCTCCGACTCGATACTTTATTGCTGGGAGTGCCAAATATACCCGACGATTCAATACCGGCCGGGAACAGCGAAGCCGATAACATAGAAGTACTGCGCTGGGGTGAACATCCGCAGTTTGATTTCGAACCCAGCGATCATATTGAACTGGGTCAGGCCCTGGGTGGCATGGATTTCGAGCGCGCGGCTAAACTCTCGGGTGCCAGATTCGTCACCATGACTGGAGCGCTGGTAACGCTGCAGCGGGCATTGATTCAATTCATGATAAACCAGCATATTCTTGAACATGGTTATACCGAAACCTATGCCCCCTACCTGGTCAATGAAGCCACGCTCATGGGTACCGGCCAGTTGCCCAAATTCAAGGAAGACCTGTTTCACATCGACTCTGAGAACCACAACCTGTACCTGATCCCGACCGCTGAAGTACCGGTTACGAATTTCGTTGCCGACAGCATCGTCGAGGCGGCCGAGCTACCACTGAAGTTTGTTGCACATACACCGTGTTTTCGTTCCGAGGCTGGTTCATACGGTAAGGATACACGCGGCATGATCCGCCAACATCAATTTGAAAAAGTCGAGCTGGTACAAATCGTCAGGCCTGACGATTCGATGGCTGCCCTGGAAGAGCTTACCGGTCATGCCGAGAAGATCCTGCAGTTGCTGGGGCTCGCCTATCGCAAGGTAATATTGTGCGGTGGCGATCTGGGCTTTGCATCCACCAAAACCTATGACCTTGAAGTCTGGTTACCTGGGCAAAATGCCTATCGGGAAATTTCATCCTGTAGTTGCATGACTGATTTTCAGGCGCGCAGAATGAAGGCACGCTGGCGTAACCCCGACACCGGAAAAGCAGAGCTTGTGCATACATTGAATGGCTCCGGGCTTGCGGTGGGTCGCTGCCTTATAGCAATCATGGAAAATTACCAAAAAGCCGACGGCAGTATCAAAATTCCCGACGTACTGCAGCCATACATGCATGGCCTGACTGAAATTCGGGGTTAAAAAGCTATACTGTGCAGGAATGTCACGGATTTGGTAATCCAGATGAAACTGTTCGCGAAGTTGATGATTGCGGTAATGTTCATAGCAATGTTATTGCCTTTTACGATATTGAAGGATGATGATGGCGATACTCTGATGAGTTTTTCCGACATCAGCCTGCCCGATATTTCAATGCCGAAACTATCCATGCCGGATCTGCCGGAGTTTTCCAGCAGTAAAGAAGTAATTCCAGCCAACGATGATGATTTGAGCGGCAAGGATATTTTTTACAAATGGTACGATAACGAGGGTAATATACAGTTTACGAGCGAACCACCAGCGGATGGAATCGAATATACACTCAAGGGTTTTGACCCCAATGCAAACGTGATTCAATCGGTGAAGCTTTCATCCAGTAAACCGAAAACGGATGATTCGGCACCAGACCAGAATAAAACACCCGTAATGACCCACGGCCCGGAGGATGGGGTGAATCCATATTCAGGAGACAGTATTAAAAAACTGTTCGAAGACACCAGAAATATTGAGAAATTGCTTAACCAGCGATTTCAAGATCAGGAATCAACATTAAAAAAATGAGAGACATCAAGACATGAAATTGACGACATTAATCCTACTGGCGCTTTTCAGCATCAGTTTGCATGCGGCAGGAAAAACCGGATTTATAAATTCCAAGGTACTGCTCGAAAAATCACCGCAGGCCATCGCAGCAAACGACAGGTTGCAAAAACAATTTGGTGATCGTGATCAAAGCTTGCGCAAGCTTGCCCAAAGTATCCAGCAGATGGAAAAAACTTACAAAAACGATAGTGCGATCATGAGTGGTGAGCAAAAGAAGAAAGCCGAGGAAAATATCGTCCAGAACAAGCGTCGTTTTCAGTTTGAGCAACAATCCCTGAAAGATGATTTGCAGACTGCGCAAAGAGACCTGTTAAAGGAATTGCAGATTTCGATCAAGAAAGTTATTCAAGCCTATGGTGAAGCGAACGGATACGATTTCATTTTTACCGATGCCAGTATTGCCTTTGCCAGTGATGCAGTTAACATCACCGACGAAATAATCAAGGAACTGGAGAAGTAATCTATCAGCCGCACCCGAACCAACACGTTGGTTCGGGTGCGGCTTTGCTACGAATCCTGAGTTACACCAGTTGAACTGGTTTTAACCGCCGCTACAGGTTTGGCGGGTTCGGACTTAGGTTTCAAGTCAGACTTTTCAACTGCTGCTGTAACCGCTTTATCAAGCTTCGGCTTTGTTGCTGCAGGTTCAGACTTTGCCTCCCCTTTAGATGCATCAGTCGTCTGAGGCTTGTTCTCTGACTGAGGCTTGCTCTCTGACTGAGGCTTGCTCTCTGACTGAGGCTTGTTCTCTGACTGAGTCTTGTTCTCTGACTGAGTCTTGTTCTCTGACTGAGGCTTGCTCTCTGACTGAGTCTTGTTCTCTGACTGAGGCTTGCTCTTTGACCGAGGTTTGCTCTCTGACTGAGATATGCCTTCCGCTTGTGGGTTACTCTCCTGCTGAGGCTTGTTCTCCGATGAAGCTTTGTTTTCCCGCTGCCGCCCTCGGTTACCCCGGTTCCCGCCACGATTCCCACCGCGCGAGCGTGCTGGACGTGATTGCTTGGGGCGATTCGATTCTCCAGCGTCAGATTTTTCAGTACGGCCTTGATCCTTGTCCTGCGAACTTGCAGCCTTGTTAGCTTCTCCGCTTTTCGCCGCACTATTGTTGCGCTGCCGATTTTGTCCGCCGCGATACCTGCCCCGACGACTTCGATTACCCTCTCGATTCGGACGGGTATCAGGTTTAACCTCTGCCTCTTCCTCCTTTGCAGCAGGTTTTTCATTGCTGCCGACCAGGAAACTAACGATCTTGCTCAGGAAACCAGGCTCATCCGTTGCAGGCTTTACCACGGGGGCGACTGGTCTTGGAGTAGGGGGCTGTATGCTTTGCACGGCGGGACGTTCGCTTGCAGGGGTCGTACTGCTTGCCATTTCCACCAGGTCTACGGGTTCTTCTTCAGTTGTCAGCTCGTAGGATTTTTTATAATTCGATTCGTGACGATGCGTATCATTGTCCTTGACGCGTTCGATTTCATAATGCGGCGTTTCCAGCTTGGGATCGGGAATGACGACAATATGTACACCACGGCGTTGTTCGAGAGCATCAATTTTTTCGCGCTTTTCATTGAGTAAATAAGTTGCACATTCAACCGGAAGCTTGGTCAGAATCTTGCCAGTGTTATCTTTCAGCGATTCCTCTTCAAGCAAACGCAATACCGCCAGTGAAAGCGACTCGATATCACGAATAGTGCCTTGTCCGCTACAGCGCGGGCAGACAATTTGACTCGATTCTTCTAATGAAGGGCGTAGCCGCTGACGTGACATTTCGAGCAACCCAAAACGCGATATACGACCAATTTGCACTCTTGCACGATCATCATAGACCGCGTTACGTAACCGGGTCTCGACTTCGCGCTGATTTTTGTTTTGCATCATATCGATAAAATCGATCACGATCAGTCCGCCAAGATCACGAATCCTTAACTGACGGGCGATTTCATCCGCAGCTTCGAGGTTAGTCATTTTGGCGGTATCTTCTATATCGCTACCGCGGGTAGCACGTGCCGAGTTGACATCGATTGATGTCAGCGCCTCGGTATGGTCGATAACGATTGCGCCACCGGAAGGCAGGGTAACTTCCCGTGAAAAGGCCGACTCGATCTGGTTCTCAATCTGATAGCGATTGAACAGCGGCAGCTTATCTTCAAAGTGCTTGAGCTTGTTGATTGAACCCGGCATGACCATGGTCATGAAATCGTGGGCCTGCTGGTAGGCTTTTTTAGAATCAATCAGGATTTCACCGATGTCTGTGCGATAGTGATCGCGAAGTGCACGGATGACGATATCGGATTCCTGGTAAATCAGAAAAGGCGCCTTTTTCCCGTCGGCTGCTTTTTCGATGGCGCTCCAGACCTGGGTCAGATAGTCGAGGTCCCATTGCATTTCTTCGGTGGATCTACCCACACCGGCGGTGCGTACGATTACGCCCATGCCTTCGGGCATGGTAAGTTCCGACAGCACCTTCTTGAGTTCGTCGCGATCCTCGCCTTCGATGCGTCGGGATACGCCTCCAGCTCTTGGATTTTGTGGCATCGCAACCAGAAATCTGCCAGCCAGACTGATAAAACTGGTTAACGCCGCACCCTTGTTGCCGCGCTCTTCTTTTTCAACCTGGACTACGATTTCCTGGTCGACCTTAAGCGCATCCTTGAGAATTGGTTTGCCGTTGTTATCACGAGGTACGTCACCGAAATACTGCTTGGCGATTTCTTTAAAGGGCAGAAAGCCATGGCGGTCGGCGCCATAGTTGACAAATGCTGCTTCGAGGCTGGGTTCGACCCGGGTTATTTTACCCTTGTAAATATTGGATTTTTTCTGTTCCCGAGATGGTACTTCAATATCGAGGTCGTAAAGTTTCTGGCCATTGACCATGGCCACCCTCAGCTCTTCGCTCTGAGTGGCGTTTATTAATATACGTTTCATTGGAATTGTTGCCTTGCATAAACGGCCGGGTACTGCGATTTGTATGTTCAGTTAGCATAATTTCCATTTGCTTCTGCGTGGGCGGCAAGCCCATCAAGACGGTTCCCTGTGAACCGGTCACGAGCAGGAAATTTTTAAGTAGAACAATATAGTGTATGAGGCAGTACATTGGCCTGTGTGTATTTAGAGTCCTGAAATCTGGCGCTAATACGCCGCCTGATGCGGACTAATTCATCTGGAAAACAGCCGTTATTGCGGTTTGCTTTCCGTTAAAAAACTGTAATGGTAGTGTTTTGCCTGGAAAATAGGCAGTACAATGCTACGGCTGCGAATATACCATAGTTTATCTCCACTGCCATCCATTGAATTCAATAAAACCACAAAAAACAGCCGTAAGCCTGGTCGAAATAACTGCTGCACAGCTCGACCAGCGGCTCGATAATTTCCTGCTTAAACAGCTCGGCAATATGCCGCGAAGTCGTATTTATCGTATCATCAGAAAGGGTGAGGTGCGGGTCAACAAGAAACGCAGCAAGCCCGATTACAAGCTGCAGGTAGGCGATCAGGTCAGAATTCCGCCGGTACGCCTGGAATCTGAATCGAGGGATAAATCAAAGCCTCCACGGGGGCTGTTAACCAGGTTGGAGCAGGCTATTGTTTTCGAGAATGAGCATATTCTTATAATTAACAAGCCAGCTGGCCTCGCGGTACATGCGGGTTCAGGGGTGGATTATGGTGTCATTGATGCGATGCGCCTACTGCGCCCGGCGGATGATATCGAGCTGGTACACCGCCTCGACCGGGACACCAGCGGTTGCTTGTTATTGGCCCGTCATCGACAGGCGCTACTGGAAATGCAGGTGATTCTGCAAAACAGGTCTATAAATAAAAAGTATAACGCGGTGGTCAGGGGCAGTTGGCCGCGGGAACTGACTGAAATCACCCACGCGCTGAAAAAAATACACCTGCCGAACGGGGAACGACGTATGCAGGTAGATGGCGCGGGTAAACAGGCGCTGAGTCGGTTCACTGTGCTACACGACGGCAAGCTGTTTAGCCTGATTCAAGTGGAACTTGTCACTGGCCGCACGCATCAAATCAGGGTGCATTGCCAGGCCGAGGGTCACGAAATTGCGGGAGATGACAAGTATGGAGATAGCGGGTTTAACCGCGCCATGCGAAAACGTGGAATTCGGCGCCTGATGCTGCACGCTTCCAGCCTCGAATTGCCACAGGGCAAATACACGCCGGAAGTTGTTATCAACGCGCCGTTACCGGCTGAATTCGAACAATTGTTTGACCGCATCGACGGCAACTAATTACAACTTAAATCAATTAATACGGGAAACAAGATGGCTGATGTAGAAAGCGATACTAATCAATCCGGAGCTGATTCCGGCAAGCAGGCTCAGTCGGTGGTCGACCGTCTGGTGTTTGCCGCGCTTAAAGAGCAGACCCGGGCGCGTCGTTGGCGAGTGGGTTTCATGTTGTTTTTCATCGCTTACCTGAGCGTAGTAACCACAACCCTGTTGATCGGTAAAGATGACGGTTACGGTGCCGGCGGTGAGGCGGATGGGGACAGGCATACTGCGGTGGTGAAACTGGCAGGCGTTATCTCCAGTGGAGAGGAGGCCGGTGCGGAGAACATTATCGACGGGCTTAAAGCCGCGTTCGAGCACGATGATACCGCCGCTATCGTGATAGAAATTAATTCCCCCGGCGGCTCTCCGGTCCAGTCGGCCTACATTTTCGACGAAATCATGCGTTTAAAACAGGAACACGAGGCGATACCTGTATATGCGGTGGTTGTGGATATTGCCGCATCCGGAGGTTACTTCGTCGCTGCCGCGGCCGACAAGATCTACGTTAATCAGTCCAGTCTGGTAGGGTCTATCGGGGTACGTATGGATGCTTTCGGGTTTGTCGATATGATGAAAAAAATAGGCATCGAAAGGCGCCTCCTGGTCGCGGGTAAAAACAAAGGTTTATTCGATCCTTTTCTACCCGAGCAAAGCGATCAAAAAGCCCATTTGCAAACCATGCTCGATGAAGTGCACAACCACTTCATTAGCGCGGTCAAACTGGGCAGGGGTGAACGCCTGGTAGTGAATGACGATACTTTTAGTGGCCTGATCTGGAGCGGTGAAAGAGCCCTTGACCTGGGTCTTGTAGATGCTTACGGCACCACGCGCAGTGTCGCCAGGGAACTGGAAGCGGAGCGAGTCGTCGATTTCACCCCGCAGACCGATTTTCTGCAACAAATAGCCGATCGTATTGGTAGTAGTGTGGGGCGTGGTATCAGCCAGTCTTTACTGGGTAATTATAGCCTCAACTAGAATCCGACCAGGTCGTGAGCAGGATTAAACTACTTCGATACCAGCACTTTCCAGCATCGCAATCAGTCTGAACAGGGGCAAACCGATCAACGCGCTGGGGTCGTCGCCGCGCATCTTGCTGAACAAGCAGGAGCCATAACCCTCCGCCTTGAAACTGCCGGCACACTGATAAGGCTGTTCGACGCGCAGGTAATGTTCTAGTTGCTGATCGCTCAAGGCCCGGAAATCAACTTCGAAGGGGACGTCTTCTACCGCGCTGAATCCGGTCGATAGCCTGACGACGCAAACGCCAGTATGAAAAACCACGGTTTTTCCCTGAGCCTCACGCAACTGCTGTAGCGCGTTTTCGTGCGACCCCGGTTTACCGAGGATTCTGCCATCCAGCAGGGCACATTGGTCGGAGCCGATCACAACTGCATCGGGATATTTTCGCGCCACATGACGCGCCTTTGATTCGGCAAGACGACAGACATAAGCGAGAGCGTCTTCACCTGGATTGACGGTCTCGTCTATGTCGGGCGCATGGCTTTCATAGTCAAGCTGCAGCCGGTTTAACAGCTGCTGGCGAAAGGGAGAACTACTGGCCAGGATAATTTTTGATTGCACTAGGTGGGTTCCAGGGTTTGCTAACGATGCCGGCCATACTTCCGGCCCTGTCAGACGACGGTGGCGAAGTATATTACAACCATGAATTGATTACATAATCAGCGTGCATATTTCCGGCGAATTGAATAGACAATGTTATCCACAAGCATGTAGAATCGCCGCCCTATGCGTGACAAGTTGCGTAAGCGCTACCAGGTTCAAATGGAAGTGACCCGAAACGGCTATTTCGAGGGTGAAATCGCGTTGTCGGAATTAGGACGCCTGAGTGAGTTGCTGCATCTCGTTGAGTCTGATCTGGAGGGTCGAAAGATTGCCCTCAAATTCGAGTTTGTACGCAACGAATACGAAATTTCAATGTTAGTCGGGCATCTGGAAACCAGTTTGCAACTGGAATGCCAGCGCTGCCTCAAGGCAATGGAATTGCCAATGACACTTGATTTCAGTTTAATGATCGACGCCAGTGACGAGCTGGTGAGCAACACTAGTGTCGATACGCTGTATAGCGATGATGGAACTATCGATATTGTAGAGGTGGTAGAGGACGAGTTGATACTCGCCATACCCCTGGTGGCAATGCACGACGATACCGCGTGCAACGAAAACTGGCAGGCTTCGGAATCCGAAGCCGAAATTAAAGACAATCCGTTTGCAGTTTTACAACAACTGAAAACGACAGATTAAGTTTACTGGAGATACAAATGGCTGTTCAGAAGAGTCGTAAAACCCCGTCTAAAAGAAATATGAGACGGTCTCACGATGCACTGGGAAGCGCGACCCTGTCGGTTGAGCCTACTACCGGTGAGACCCATCGTCGCCACCATATCAGCGCCGATGGCTACTATAAAGGACGTAAGATTATAGCGGATAAAGTCATCGAAGACGATGACGAGTAGAATCAACTGGTAAATCACTTAGATACGGGCGGCAATAACCGCCCGTATTTATTTGAGACACCATATAAATGGGACAAAAAATTATCGCGCTCGACGCCATGGGGGGTGACCACGGACCCTCTGTAACCGTGACCGCAGCGAAACTGGCGCTCGATGAAATTGACAGTCTGGAGCTGGTTCTGGTTGGCGACGAAAATCAACTTGCCGCCGAACTCGAAAAGCTCGGGCTAACTAAAGATAAGCGAATCAGCATCCACCATGCTTCAGAAGTCGTCGACATGGACGAGCTACCCGTCGTTGCGTTGAAGAAGAAGAAAGATTCATCGATGCGGGTAGCTATCAACCTGGTCAAGGAAGGCTCGGTGCAGGCCTGCGTCAGCGCCGGTAATACAGGCGCGCTGATGGCAACCAGCAAGTTTGTGCTGAAAACAGTTCGCGGCATCAGTCGACCGGCAATTTGTACCATATTGCCGGGAATAAACGGGCACACGCATATGCTCGACCTCGGCGCCAACCTGGAGTGTACGCCACAGAATCTGGCCGAATTTGCGCTCATGGGATCGGTGCTCGCACAATCGGTCGAAGGCATCGAAAACCCCACCATCGGTTTGTTGAACATTGGCTCGGAAGAGGTAAAAGGTAGCGACTCGATAAAACAGGCCAGCCAGTTAATCGCCGAAAGCAGGTTAAATTATTACGGCTTTGTTGAAGGCGACGATATTTACAAAGGTACCGTTAATGTAATCGTAACCGATGGCTTTGTTGGCAACGTATCTCTAAAAACCGGTGAGGGACTGGCGGCGCTGGTGAATCACGTATTGCGTAGTGAATTCAAGCGTAACTGGCTCACTAAACTGGCAGCGATAATCACCATGCCGGTTCTCTCCTCCGTGCGCCGACGGCTGGACCCGGGACGCTATAATGGCGCCAGCTTGCTGGGACTGAATGGAATCGTTGTAAAAAGCCATGGTAGTGCTAACACCCATTCTTTTTTGAACGCCATCAGGATTGCCGGCATCGAAATCGAGAATAACGTTCCGCAAAGCATCTCTAATGCAATCGAGGTTTATTTCAGCCAGACAGAGGAGGCTGTTACATGATCTATGCTCGCATAACCGGCACCGGGGGTTACCTGCCCGAAAATATCGTTACCAACAAGGATCTGGAAAAGACCGTTGACACCACCGATCAATGGATCCGCGAACGCACCGGTATCGAGCAACGTCATATTGCCGCCGACAACGAGACCACGGTTGATCTTGCCGAAAAAGCATCGCGCCAGGCAATAGAAGCCGCCGGCATCGACCCATCCGAAATAGATTTGATCGTGTTTGCAACTTCCACACCCGACAAGATATTCCCTAGCTCTGCCTGTATTTTGCAGGCACGACTGGATATTCACGGTTGTCCCGCATTCGATATCCAGGCAGTGTGCACTGGATTTGTCTATGCATTGACCATCGCCGAAAAATTCATCAAAACCGGCAGTGCAAAAAAAGCTCTGGTGGTTGGCGCTGAGGTTTTTTCGCGAATACTTGACTGGACAGACCGTGGTACCTGTGTGTTGTTCGGTGACGGTGCAGGTGCTGTAATCCTGGAAGCCAGTAAGGAAACAGGAATCCTGTCCAGTCATATTCATGCTGACGGGAAATACGAAAACCTGCTGTTGGTACCGCATGGCATCGGTGATGGATATGAAGAAGTGAAAAAGGGCAATGCGCATGTCCAGATGCGCGGTAACGAAGTGTTTAAGATGGCGGTCAATACTCTTGGCCGTATCGTAGACGAAACCCTGGCCGCCAACCGCATGATGAAATCCGACATCGACTGGCTGGTGCCGCATCAGGCTAACACCCGCATTATTTCAGCGACTGCGAAGAAACTGAAAATGCCGATGAAACAGGTTGTTGTGACCGTTAACAAGCACGGCAATACCTCGGCCGCTTCGGTTCCACTGGCGCTGGATGTGGCGGTACGCGATGGTCGTATCAAGGCTAATGAGCTGGTACTGCTGGAAGCTTTTGGCGGTGGCTTTACCTGGGGCTCCGTGTTACTGCGCTACTAACTGGCAGCAACCAAAGCACTGGATTACATACAGTAGGATAGCTGTGATATGATGCCAGCAGATTACCTGGTATCACATAATGATAAGCGTATTGTTAACCGACGACCATGTACTGGTTCGTAGCGGAATTCGTCGTCTGCTGGAAGACAGCAAGCAGGTCGAGATTGTCGGCGAAGCCGATTGTGGTGAAGATAGCCTGACACTCGCACAGCAGCTTAAGCCAGATGTAATTTTGATGGATGTCAACATGCCGGGCATAGGTGGCGTTGAGGCTTGCCGGCGCATTCTACAACGCGATCCCAGCCAGAAAATCATCGTGTTGACCATTCACAACGAACAGACTTTTCCCAAACGGATGCTCGAAATCGGCGCCAAGGGTTACCTCACCAAGGAGTGTGGCGTCGATGAAATGCTGCTGGCGATCAAGCAGGTAAACGATGGTGGTGCTTATATAGCTCCCAGCATCGCGCAGCAACTGGCTTTGTCGTTGCTACCCGGCAACGAATACAATCCTATCGACCGTTTATCACGCCGTGAATTCCAGGTGATGTTGATGATTTCACACGGTTTGACCAATGCGGCAATATCCGACAAGCTATGCCTGAGCCCCAAAACAATCAGTACCTATCGTTTACGCCTGCTGGAAAAACTGGGCGCGCAGAACGAAGTCGATCTGATTAAAATCGCGGTAGAGCAGGGGATGGTTGAATTCATTCATTCCGGTTAATCCAGGGTGAGCGACTTGCAAAACTGTCAGCGTTGTTCGCGCCTGACCGACTACCGGAAAGAACAAAAGTTAGTTTTTCCTGAATATCGCTGCCTGCCGGTAGCGGGATTCGGACCCGCTGACGCGAAACTGTTAATCGTCGGACTCGCACCCGGATTACATGGCGCTAATGCCAGCGGCAGGCCTTTTACCGGTGACGCTTCGGGTGACATGCTGTTTGCAACGTTGCACAAGTATGGGTTTGCGAGCCAGGCCATTTCTCATTCGGGTGACGACAATATGCGCCTGGTGGATTGCAGGATTACCAACGCGGTCAAGTGTGCACCTCCACAAAATCGTCCACGAGGAGATGAAATCAAGCGTTGTAATTCGTACCTGCGTGCAGAGATTTCAATCCTGTCCGCGGGTTCAGTGGTGTTAGCACTGGGCACTATTGCGCACAACAGCATATTGAAAGCCCTGCAACTTCAACCATCGAAAATACGCTTTTCCCACCTGGCTGAACACCCGCTAAGCAGCCAGTTCAACTTAATCGACTCTTACCACTGTAGTCGCTACAACATCAATACCGGCCGCCTGAGTCAGGACATGTTCGACCAGGTTTTCAAACGTATCCGACAGGTCCTGCAATGACGCAGCAAGCAGTCTTTGATCACAAAGGCTTTCTCGCCACGGTCAATGGCAAACCGGGCGTTTACCGGATGATCGATAAGCAGGATAAGGTCATCTATGTCGGCAAGGCCAAAAATCTAAAGAAACGCTTGGCCAGCTATTTTCGTAAGACGGGTTTATCGACCCGCATTATGTCCCTGGTTAACAACATCAACAGAATCGAGGTCATTAACACTCGTACCGAAAGCGAGGCCCTGTTACTGGAAAATGACCTGATCAAGAACTTGAACCCGCGCTACAACATCCTGTTTCGCGATGACAAGAGCTACCCCTATATCTGCCTGAGCAAGCACGATTTTCCCCGGCTCAAAGTGTTTCGCGGTAAACCCGACAAAAGCAAGGGAACCTTTTACGGGCCGTTTCCGAGCGCTGGTTCGATCCGCTATACCATTAATCATGTACAGCGCATGTTCCAGCTGCGCAACTGTGAAGACTCGGCGCTGTCGAATCGTAGCAGGGCCTGCCTGCAATACCAGATCAAGCGTTGCACTGGCCCCTGTGTCGGGCACACCGATAAAGAAAGCTATCAATTGCAGATCAAACAGGCGCAAATGTTTCTCGAAGGTCAAAGTGACGAACTGATCGACCAGCAAATCAGGCTGATGGAAAAATACTCGGCTGAACTCGATTATGAGCAGGCGGCGCAGATAAGAGACCGCATAGAAACCCTGCGACGGGTGACGGAAAAACAGTTCGTTACTGATTTTAACGGTGATATCGACATCATCGCCTGTGAGCT
>Ga0209271_10000345_pt1 | contig 16031 bp, 11 predicted proteins | sample tdAd002_FD_187123 | JGI IMG/M metagenome (GOLD analysis project Ga0209271, IMG submission 187123) | Marine sediment microbial communities from the Atlantic coast under amendment with organic carbon and nitrate - tdAd00.2 (SPAdes)... | ecosystem: Environmental > Aquatic > Marine > Coastal >... | reverse complement strand
GAAATGCTGTGGCTGCCGGTTGGGATACAGACTGCAATGGCGCGACTGTTGGTGGATTATCCGGATTGACAGGCGATCCAATTCCGGAAAAATGGACGAAGCCCTGGGCTGGCCGAGTCGGCGTCAGCCTCGCCGGATATTCCGAATTAAGTCTCACGGATCTCGTTGATCGGACAGTAGCCGTTGCTTGCAAACTAGAAGGACGAAGAGCCGCATGACCAATGCCGGAAAATTCGCCTGCTGCTTGCTGGTACACAGCTTGCTGATGCTCGCCCTAGCATCAGCTAATACGGCTCACGAAAACGATCGCAGCGAATACCTTGCCCCTAAATCGAATGCGCCGCTGACCATCGACGGCGTTGCCGACGAGGCCATTTGGGAACAGGCACGTTGGCAGGATCTGGCACATCGCTGGCTCGGGCCCGAATACTCCGCAGAAGATTTCCAGGGGCGCTACAAGGTCGTCTGGACGGAAGACAGCATCTACATCCTCGGTGAGTTTGTCGACGACATCCTGATTGATACGCACCGCGACCCGCTGGTGCAGTATTGGGATGACGACACCTGGGAGATATTTCTCGACGAAGATTTCTCGGGCGGCGAGCACCAGTTCAACCACAATGCGTTTGCCTACCACATGTCGCTGGACAACCAGGCCATCGATATTGGCACAGACGAGAAACCCCACAACTACTCTCACCATGTGGAGAGCCGCTGGAAGCAACAAGGCGACAAGATCGTTTGGGAACTCGCGATCGACGTATACAGCAGCGCATATGTAGACGGATCAGATAACAACACTCCCACCACTCTGTCAGCCGGAAAAGTCATGGGGCTCATGCTCGCCTACTGCGACAACGATGGCAGCGAATTACGCGAGAATTTCATCGGCTCCGAATCCGTACCAAGTGGGCCAAAAGATCGCGGCTGGATCGACGCCGGCCTGTTCGGCTCGCTGGTCTTGATCGAATGACCAATAAGAAGGAACAGGCCTTGAATAGAGGTTCCACAAACAGCAGCACCGTGTCCGGCGAATTCATCGATTTCTCGGGCGAGCGCTATTACGTGATCCGCAATGTCGATAAGATGGCGCCGTTCTTTGTCAGTGTTATTTCAAGCGCTGACCACTGGCTGTTCGTCTCGTCAACCGGAGGACTGACCGCGGGCCGCGTTTCCCCCGCAACCGCGCTGTTTCCCTACGTTACGGTCGACAAGATCCATGAGAGCGGTGCCCACACCGGGAGCAAGACCTTGCTGCACATCCATACGAATGGGGAGCAGCACAATTGGGAACCGTTCAACCGGGAACACGATGGAAGTTCCACGGTCAGTCGTCACCTGTACAAGAGTCTATTGGGCAATAAGCTGTGCTTCGAGGAGATCAACCATGATTTGCAGCTGGCGTTCCGCTACACCTGGGTGATGAGTGACAGTTACGGGTTTGCGAGACAATGCGAGCTGCAGAACCTGGGCAAAAACGTCGTGACTGTCGATCTCGTCGACGGGTTGCAGAACATTCTGCCAGCAGGCGCACCACGCTTTGCACAGACAAACACCAGCAATCTCGTAGACGCTTATAAATGGACGGAGTTGGATAGTGAAACCGGCCTCGCCTTTTTTACGCTTTATTCCGGAATCACGGATCGCGCCGAGCCATGCGAATCGCTCAAGGCAAATACAGCTTTTTGCCTTGGCCTCGACTCTCCTCGCGTCCTGATTTCGTCGCAACAGCTCGACATTTTTCGCCGCGGCCTGGAGCTGGAACAAGAAGACCACAGGCGCGGTATCCGCGGAGCCTACTTCGTTAACACGACCCTCGAGTTAGCGCCACAATCGTCACAGCGTTGGCAGATAGTCGCAAACGTTTCGCAAAGTCAGGGCGACGTTGTCGAGTTGCGCCGCCAGCTTGGTAGCCCGGCCGCCGTTGCTGAAGCGATCGATCACTCTGTCAACCAGGGTACCGATATGTTGGCCCGCATCATGGCTGCTGCGGACGGCTTCCAGGCCACGGCCGAGGAAAATGTATCAGTACACCATTACGCGAATGTGCTGTTCAATGTCCTGCGGGGCGGCATCTTCGATGACCAGTACAACGTGTCCTCGTGGGATTTCGCTTGCACTATCGAGCAATTCAATCGGGATGTGTTTCAGCGCAATCACGATCTGCTCAAAGGCTTACCGGATAAGCTGACATTCACCGAGCTGCTAGCGGCTATAAAACGCCAGGGTGACCCCCAACTCGAACGCCTTTGCCACGAGTACCTGCCGATCAGGTTCGGCCGCCGCCATGGCGACCCGAGCCGTCCCTGGAATCAGTTCGAGATCAAAATGCACGACGATGACGGCAACCGCCTGCTCTCTTATGAGGGTAACTGGCGGGACATTTTCCAGAACTGGGAGGCATTGACTTTTAGCTATCCGGAATTTGTCGAAAACATCATCGCCAAGTTCGTTAATGCGTCCACGATAGACGGCTACAACCCCTACCGAATCACCAAGGAAGGTATCGATTGGGAAGTTGAAGAACCCGACGATCCATGGAGCTATATTGGCTACTGGGGTGATCACCAGATTATTTACCTGCAGAAGCTGCTGGAACTGTCCAGGCAGTTCCATCCGACGCAACTCAGCGACCTGCTGCGTCAGCCGATCTTCTGCTACGCCAACGTCCCCTACCGAATCAGGCCATTTGCGGCTTTGCTCGAGAATCCCAAGACTACGGTGGATTTCGAGAACAGCCTTGCTGAGGAGATCGAGCACCGCGTTGCCACAATGGGTGCCGATGGCAAGTTGGTACTGGATGCGAATGGCGAGGTCTACCAGGTCAATCTGCTCGAAAAACTACTCGTGCCACTACTGTCCAAGCTGGGCAACCTGGTAATCGACGGCGGCATCTGGTTAAACACACAACGCCCCGAGTGGAACGACGCCAATAACGCGTTGGTCGGCCAGGGCTTGTCGATGGTCACGCTGTACTACATGCGTCGCTACATCACATTTCTACGACAGCTGCTTGCAACCGAATCCGGGCAAATCGAACTGTCGATTGAGGTCAACGAGTGGCTGGCTGACACCGCCGCCGCCCTGAATAAAGTCCGACCGCTGCTCGGCGCAGGTCCGATCAACGCGTCGCAACGCTATGAATCGTTGCTGGAGCTGGGTCAGGCGGCAAGCCGTTATCGCGAGGCTATCTATCAGCAGGACTCGCTCTCCGGGAAGGTAACGCGGCCACTCGACCCGATCATGGCCATGCTGGACGATGCCCTTGCTGCGATCGATCACAGCATTTCCAACAACAGACGAGAGGACGGGCTGTACCACGCTTACAACCTGCTGAACCTGCAACAGGAAGGCGTGGATATCGAAACCCTGTATCCGATGCTCGAGGGCCAGGTTGCCGCACTTAGCGCCGGCGCCATTGCCCCACAAGAAGCAGTAACGGTGGTGGAGGCTCTGTTTGACAGCGATGTTTACCGTCCCGGTCAGCGCAGTTTCATGCTCTATCCCGATCGAGCTTTGCCAGGATTCCTGGACAAGAACCGTATCCCCGCCGAGCAGGTCGAGGTGATTCCGCTGCTGCGGAAAATGCTGGCCGAAGGCGATGAACGTATCGTCGTCCGTGATGCTGACGACTGCTATCGCTTTAGCGCCGAGTTCACGAATGTCGGCGATCTCAAGGCACAGTTGAACAAACTCGTTGCGGTTTACGGCGATGAACTCGATGCAGCGCGTGAACCCGTACACGCGCTTTACGAACAGGTATTCCACCACAAGGCGTTTACCGGACGCTCCGGAACCATGTTCGGTTTCGAGGGCCTGGGTTCCATCTACTGGCACATGGTGTCCAAACTGATGCTGGCGGTACAGGAGAACTTCTTTGCGGCTTTGGATCAAGGTACTGATGAAGTTGCCGGCCGGCGATTAGGACAATTGTATTATCGCGTGCGCGAGGGGATCGGCTTTAACAAGACACCGGCCGAGTATGGTGCATTTCCGACAGACCCCTACTCACACACGCCGAAACATGCCGGCGCCAAACAACCGGGTATGACCGGACAGGTCAAGGAAGAAGTGCTGTGCCGTTTTGGCGAGCTGGGCGTGCGAGTTAGTGACGGCGCGGTGCATTTTCAGCCAGATCTATTGCGGGCGCGCGAGTTAATGGCTGAATCTCGTGACACCGGCTATGTCGATGTCGACGGCAACTGGCAAACCATTACGGTGCCGCCTAATGGGCTGGTCTTCACCTGGTGCCAGGTCCCTATTGTCTACAAACTCGACGACAATGCACCGATCTCTCTCACTGTCGTTGACAAAGACGGCGAGCAAAAAGTCTTTGAGCAGCTCGCGTTACCCGCCGAAGAAAGCTCGGACGTGTTTAGGCGCAATGGCCGTATTCGCCAACTGACAATTTCATTTCGGACAAACATGCTGTTTGCCGAATAAGCATTTCAAAGGCGCTCTATGTCAAACCTGTATCAAAGAAAGATGTCTCTGGCCGGAATTGATATTTCCGGCCTTTCGGTCGATGACCTGCGCGCGCTCGTAAAGAAAATCCTCGACGCGAAGATTCATGGACTCTGCTTCAGTCCTTACGTGGAAGGTCAGGGTCCGGGCACTCAGCTCGGTGAGGCTCAAATCCGTGAGCGGCTGAGTGTCATTCAGCCCTACGTCCACTGGATTCGTTCTTTTTCTTGCTCGGAAGGCAACGAGCTGATTCCGGCTATCGCCGCAGAGAACGGTCTCAAGACCATGGTCGGCGTCTGGCTGGACGATAACCGGGAACAAAACGAGATCGAGCTGGCCAATGCGATTGAAATCGCCAAAGCCGGTCATGCGGGTATCCTTGCGGTGGGCAACGAAGTACTGCTGCGCGGTGACTTGTCGGAAGACGAACTGATCGACTACATCAATCGTGCGAAGCAGGCCGCTCCCGATGTCGATGTTGGCTACGTCGACGCGTATTTCGAGTTTCATGTTCACCCGCGTGTCACAGAGGCCTGCGATGTCATTCTTGCCAACTGCTACCCCTTCTGGGAAGGGTGTCCTGCCGAGCACGCTCTGCTGTACATGAAAGAGATGTACCGCAGTGCGCAGGCCGCGGCGAACGGCAAGAAAGTGATTATCAGTGAATCTGGCTGGCCGAATATCGGTACCCCGACCGATGGCGCCGTACCTTCCTTCGAAAACGCGATCAAATACTTCATCGACACGTACCGGTGGGCCGAACAGGACGACATCGAGATCTTCTACTTCTCTTCCTTTGACGAGACCTGGAAGGTCGATGCTGAAGGCGACGTCGGCGCGTACTGGGGCCTTTGGGACAAGGACGGAAATCCCAAGTATGTTTGAAGAACTCAAAATGAACCTGGAGTGCGGCAACGCTATTTGCTATTCCGGTTATCGTGAAGGGCAGTGTCCCGGTGTCGCGTACCCTTCGTACGAAGAGATCAAAGAGGATCTTCTGATACTGGCGAAAAACTGGAGGTACCTCAGGCTGTACGATTGCACTCCCCACGCCGAAACGGTGCTGCAAGTCATTGCTAATGAGGCTTTGCATTTCAAGGTGATGCTCGGGGTCGATATGGCGGCCGAAATGAGCAATCCACATTGCCCCTGGGGTGCTGATTTCAGCGATGACACGCTTGCAGCAAACCGTCGGGCCAACAGCAAGCAAATCGAAAAAGCGATCGAGCTGTCGAACCGCTACCCGGATATCGTGTTCTCAGTATCAGTCGGCAATGAAGCCAGTGTCGAATGGACTGACCATATGGTGCCCGTCGACAGCCTGGTTGCCCATGCTCTCAACTTGAAGAGCACAATCAAACAACCCGTCACATTTTGCGAGAACTACGTTCCGTGGACCTACAAACTGGAGCCACTGGCGGAGGTGCTCGATTTTATATCGGTGCACACGTATCCCGCCTGGGAATACCGCACCGTGGAGGACGCGCTCGAATACACGAAACAAAACTACCACTCGGTCGTCGATCATTATCCAGGTAAGCCCGTCGTGATTACTGAAGCCGGTTGGACAACGGCTTCGAACGGCCGCGGTATCGAATCCTGGAACGCATCCGAAGAACTGCAGGCACACTACTACGAAGAACTCCTCGAATGGACCACTGACGAAAAAATACTGACTTTTGTCTTCGAAGCATTTGATGAGCCGTGGAAAGGCTCTCCCGATCCACAAGAACCGGAAAAACACTGGGGCCTGTTTAGTGTGGAGCGCAAACCGAAACTGGTGATGCAAAGTCTCTATTCCGACATTTGACAGCGCTGTAAGAAAACTATTTAAATCTCAATCAATACGGAGATGCACGGAACCAGATGAAAAGATCAACAATATTCGATGTCGCCAATCTTGCGGGCGTATCCATCAAGACTGTTTCGCGGGTCGTCAACCACGAGCCCAATGTACGCGCGTCGACGAAAGATCGCGTCGATAAGGCAATTGCGGAACTTAAGTATCGACCGGACCAATCGGCGCGAAATCTCGCAAGCCGTCGCTCGCACCTGATCGGCCTCGTCTACGATGATCCCGTTGCGTACGAGCTTCCGACCTCCAGCTATATCATCAATATGCAGCAAGGCGCTCTCAAGGCCTGCAGGTCGGCTCTGTCCGAATTGCTGATCCACCCGTGCAACTACCGCGAAAGAGACGTCGCCGCAAAACTCAAGACGCTTATCGAGGAAATGCGACCGGCTGGCATCATCCTGGCCGCGCCGTTGTCCAACATGCCGAAGATAGTGCGCGCGATCGACGCAACCGACACGCCATTTGTGCGCCTCTCCCCCGGCAAGCCGGACGAGAAACGATATTCAATCAGCACGAATGATCGTGAAAGCAGCGCAGAGATGACGCACTACCTTGCGTCGCTGGGCCACAAGAGAATCGCCTTCATCACGGGACACCCTAGCCACAAAGCGGTCGCCAATCGCTTTGTGGGGTACAAGGACGGGTTGGAGCAAAGTGGCCTCAAGTTCTCCGAGCGGCTCGTCGTGGCCGGCGATAACTCGATGGCCTCCGGCGAGGCCGGTGCGGAAAAGTTGCTCGCGCTCGAGCAACCACCGACTGCGATCTTCGCAGCCAACGATGATATGGCCGTGGGCGTTCTACGCTTCGCCCATCGCATGCGGGTTGATGTGCCGGGTCAGCTGTCCGTCGCCGGCTTCGACGACATTTCGCTTGCCCGGATGGTTCATCCTGCCCTGACAACCATAAGACAGCCACTGACTGAAATGGCGCAACGGGCGGCGGCGGCATTGATTGAGGGCAGGTGCGGAGAGGCATCCGGAAAAGGCCCCGAGATCGTGCCAGCAACGCTGCAGATTCGCGAGTCGACCGGACCTGCGCCCGAGTAGACGACGTTTAGCGAATGCGCGGCTTGCCCTTTACCAGCAGCGGAACGTTGGCCGTCGCCGCGTTGCCCGACTCATCATAGACATAGACGAAGAGACGGTACGGTCCGGGTTCCTCAGGCATGCGGACTATTGCGCCGTCGCTGCGACTTTCGATAACGGCACCCTCGACGTCAGGCATATCAGGCTGAAAATCGCCGCCGATTGCGTCGTCTCCGGACTCCGGACGCAACACCCACCGCACAGAAACAGGAGTGCCTTCGGGATCCGCAGTGGCGGTGCTCACTTGCACAACGTCACCCGGGTCCACCTGCGCGTTACCGTCGATGACCAGTCGCTCGACCGTGGGTGCGAGATCCTTTGGCGCGCTGCCCGTCCAAAGCTCAGTCATGACGTCCACAGCGCCTGTCCGTGATCCATCCTCCAGGAACATGCCAAACCAGGTTTGGGTGCTCTCCATCTTGTGGCCCCAGAGGAAGGCGTAGGAACCCAGGGCGAGGTCTGGAGCGCCGGCGATAGTCTTCTCGTAGGTTTGCCGGTAGAACGCGGCCTTCTCGGTACTGGTTTGCTCGTAAGGAGCCCCCCATTCGGTCTTCGGTGTTTCCCAGGGACCGACAGGCCCGAATTCGGTCAACACAAAGGGTTTTGTCGCACCGCCCGCGCGCAGTTGCTCAGGTACGGCCTGGGCGCCGCCATACGCATTGACACCGTGAATGTCGATGGCCGGGCTGCGCTTGTGCAGGTACTCGATGCGCCCACCGTGGACGAAGACGGTGACGGTCATCGTGGGATGGTTCGAGTCGAGTTCTTTGACCATCGCAGCAACATCGTTCACGGCCGTCCAGATCGCCGGGTCATCGCCGTCACCGAATCCTTCCACCTCGTTGCCGATTCCCCACAACAGAACCGCCGGATGATCTTTGAACTTCAGCACCATTTCGCGAGCGCGCTGCAGCTGCTCGGCAACTTGCGTTTTGTTTTCATAGTCAAAACCGTGGCGTTCGTGGTCGAGCCAAATTCCGACCGTTACTGAAAGACCGAGGCTGTGTGCTTCATCCAGTAGCGGTCCAATATCGTCGCCGTTCCAGGTACGTACCGAATTGCCGCCCGCCGCAGCCAGTTGCTGCATGGAGTACTGTCCACCCGCACCGCGGATGAAGTACGGCTCACCGCCGCGAAGCAGTTGCCAACCGACTTCGGTCTGCCGTAGTTCCACGGGAATGGCTTCGGCCGACGCGGCTGAGGGCAACAACAATAATCCCGCGAGGATGACAACCAGTTTGCGTGCTGCTACGTGCATCATTTTGCTCCTATGTTAATTACTGGAGCACTTGCTTTGGTGTCCGATCGACATTGAAAATACCCCAATGTTTTTCGGCGCCGAGCGGAACGTCCGGATTGCCCTTCCATGGCTCGTCGAACGCTTCGAAGAAAAATACCGTTGTGTTCGTCTTGGTCGCCCAACCTTGCAGTTCGCGAAAGTAGCGAGCCTGGTCAGTTTCATTCGCTCGATCGCCAAATTCGATGGCGACTGTTGCCCAGCCAGCCTCCAGGATAGCGACCGGCTTGCCAGGATGTGCCTCATGCACTCCTTGCGTGTTTTCGATGGTGTAACTCAGCGCCTCGTCGATGCCCTTCCCTTCCCATGCCGGGTAGGTATGCACGCCGATAAAGTCAACTTCGGCTACCAGGGGTGCGCCATCTTCGATCCACCACTCGTAATTGTCCGCGACTGTTACTGGCTGATCGATGGCCGCTTTGACCTGACGCACGTAGGAAATGACGTTTTCAAGCGGGACCATGTGATCGTTCCAGCTGACCAATGCCTCATTGCCCACATTGACGGCGACAACAATGTCGTCGAATTGCCGGGCAAGGTCGATTCCGCGCTTTACTTCCGCGCCATTGCGCAGCGTGTTCTCGGCCAGTTTTGATTCGGGTATCGGTTCCTCCAGCCAGGCGCACGCCTCATGGTTGCTGAATTCCGCCTCCAGCCACATTCCCAGCAGGACCTTAATTGGTAAATCGTGCTCGCGGATCAGTTCCAGTGTGGTTGAGGTGTTGGATCCCGAGTCGTAAAGTCGAATAAGTCCGAAGTCATGCGCAACGAGTATTTCGAGGTCCTCGAGAATCTCGGCACTGCTTGGATTCACGGCGCCGTAGCCCCGATCAGGATATTGTCCCTCGCGAAAGCCTGAGTACGATATGGCCATGACCTCTCCGGCCACCAGGTCTTCTGGCAGCTGCGAATAGGTACCGGCCCCGACCGTTGTTGATGCATCGTCCGATGAGGAATAACACCCGCCAATTGCCAAAGCGACGATCAGCGTGATTGTCGCGCTAATTCTTTTGCTTTGATTCATTGCCTGCTATCCCCTCAATTGGTCGCCATCGACAATTCGGAACTCTGTGCGCAATTCGGTTTCGGAACTGCCACCCATCCAGGCGTGGAAGACACCCGGTTCGACTGTCGATTGATTGTCGCGCCCAAAAAACGCGAGATCGTTTGTATGCAGATCAAAATCGATTGTAATCGTCTGACCCGGCTCGAGGCGCACTCGCCGGAAGCCTTTCAATTCTTTGACCGGTCTCGTGATACTGGCAACGAGGTCACGAACATAGAGCTGCACAATTTCATCGGCAGCAACATCGCCTCTGTTAGTCAGCTCCGCGCTAACTGTTACCGTGTCGCCGAGGCCAATTTTGCTCGCGCTCACTCGAATGTGTTGGTAATTAAATTCTGTATAAGACAAACCGTGTCCAAAGGCGAACAGAGGCGTGAAGTGCGTGTCGAGGTGAAATGCGCTCATGCCTAGCGACGTTTGCGGTGCGCGCGTATCGATGTCATCGATATGCACGATATTATCTCGCGACGGGGGCTTGCCAGAGTTCTTTTGGCTGTAGTAGATCGGAATCTGGCCGACCATGCGTGGGAACGTTGCCGGCAGCTTTCCGGATGGCGACTCGATGCCAAACAAGAGATCCGCAATTGCTGGTCCGCCCATCGTCCCTGGATGCCAGGCGTACAGTATTGCGTCGACCTGATCCACGATGTTCGTCAGCGTCAGCGGCCTGCCCGCGAGAATCACAGCGATGACCGGCTTACCGGTTTCTCTGATGCGTCGCACAAGTTCCGCCTGGTCACCCGGCAAATTGATGTCCGCACGTGAGTGCGCCTCCCCGGAGAGAATCGATTCTTCGCCAAGGAATAAGATGGCAGCGTCCGAGTCACGTGCAATTTCTACGGCTTCGTCAAACGCTTCAGTGGCCTTACTTCGCGAATTCTCCATCGCACGCACATAGCGAACATCAAGATCGTGACCAACCAGACTGTGGATCGCATGCATCGGCGTAATGCTGAGGTCCAGGTCGCCATCGAATATCCATGTGCCCAACTGCTGGTACGGTGCGTCGGAAAGAGGTCCGATCAGCGCGACCGAGTTCAGCTTTTCGGCCGACAAGGGTAGCGTATTGTGCTCGTTCTTGAGCATGACGATACTTTGCAGCGCCGCCTGCTTTGCTGTTTCAAGTGACCGCTTGTTTGCGATAGGCGGCAGATCCGCAGGGTTCGTGAATGGGTTCTCGAAGAGCCCCAGTCGAAACTTGGCACGCAGAATGTTTGCAACAGCGGTGTCAATGTCACTAACTTTGATTCGGTCTTCCTCGACCAGTTCGGCGAGATGCTTGCTGTACGCGTCACCCGCCATTTCCATGTCGACACCCGCTGCGGCAGCCTCGAACGCGGACTCCTTGTCATTCTCTGTCAGCCCATGAATCTGTAACTGACGAATAGAGTCCCAGTCGCTAACGACGAAACCATCAAAAGCCCATTCGTCTCGAAGAACCTGGCGCAGCAGGAATTCGTTGCCAGTGGCAGGTATGCCGTTCAAGTCCGAGAATGATGTCATTAGCGTGGTCACGCCAGCGTCAACGGCCGCTTTGAACGGCCGCAAATACACATTGCGTAGCTTGGTTTCCGGCACGTTCGTTGTCGCGTAGTCGCGGCCACTTTCTACAGCACCATACCCCGCGAAGTGTTTGGCGCAGGCGGCAATAGAGCCAGGCGCCGACAGATCGTCACCCTGAAAACCTTCAACCATCGCGACGGCGAGTTCGCTCGTCAACCACACGCATTCGCCCAGGCTCTCGGCGATGCGGCCCCAACGGGCGTCACGCGATATATCGATCATTGGTGCAAACGTCCAGTTGATGCCAGTCGTCGAGGCCTCAAGAGCAGCAACCTGTGCGGCTTGCTTCACCAATTCGGGGTTCCACGTAGCCGCCTGCCCGAGCGGGATAGGCATAATCGTCCTGAAACCATGAATGACGTCGCGACCCACCAGGAGCGGGATGCCGAGGCGAGATTCCTCGACGGAGACTCGCTGCAGCGCATTGACCGTATTCACATCGGCTAGGTTGAGTACCGAACCAACACGTCCGGCTCGCAAACCGTCGGCTAGATAGTCCGGGGCGTAGCCGTTACTCGCATCGAATTGACACATCTGGCCGATTTTCTCGGCCAATGTCATCTTCGCAAGTAGTTCGCTTACCTGTTGCTCAACAGAGTTCCCGTCATGCAATGACGGTGTTATGGATGCACTCATGATTCTCGATCAGTTACCGACGCGCAGGTCGCGAACAGGAATGAAATTGCTGTGGGTTTGGAATAGCTTGGTTTTAGCAACGTTTGACAGCGCTGTCAATATGATACACGATCGGCAAAATAAGAAAAGTGCCCGAACTCGGGTGGGGGGCGATCGGCATGAGCCAGGCAACACACTTCGAAACCGCTCCAGAAGACCGTATCCCGTTCATTCAAAAAGTGATTTTTGGCGCCGGCGCCTTCGTCAACAATATTCTTGCTTACGCAATGGGCGGAATGGTTATCGTACTCAACCTCGGCCTTGGTATGAACCCGGCCCTGGTTGGCTTGCTCGGTGCACTGCCAAGATTGACGGATGCTCTGACTGACCCTTTGATGGGGTACATTTCCGACAACACCAGATCACGTTGGGGAAGGCGGCGACCCTATATTTTCTGCGGCGCGATTACAGTCGCGATAATTTTTGCAGCGCTTTGGCAGCTTCCTATAGGTAAGAGTGAAGCCTACTATTTTTGGTGGTTTCTAGGCGGGTCGCTGATCTTCTATCTCGCCTACACGATGTTCGCCACACCGTGGGTCGCGTTGGGTTATGAACTGACCCCGGACTATCATGAACGAACGCGGCTAATGGGCGTGCAAAATTTCATTGGCCAGCTCGCTTACATCATTGGCCCGTACTTCCTGGCCATCATGAATAGCAAGATGCTTTTTGACAATATGGTGGATGGTGCTGCGGGACTTGCGATCGTAATAGCAATAAGCGTCGCATTGATCGGCGTGCTACCCGCCATATTCTTGCGCGAACGATTCGTTGCCAAAGCTGCCGAAGAGGCAATACAGACGGGCAACCCACCAGAAAGCTCTGGCAGCGTGATGATGCGTGCGATCCGGGAGTTCTTTTCCGCCTTTGTAACATCTCTCAAGTTCAAGCCGTTCCTGAAACTTTGTGCCGCAACGTTTCTGGTCTTCAACGGCTTCATGCTGATTGCCGCGTTTCAGACCTACGTCATCATCTTCTACATTTTCGCTGGTGATACCGATCAAGGTGCGGTGTGGGCAGGCCATGCCGGAGCTCTGGGTGCATTCTCAACCTTTTTCATTATCGCCCTGATTACCTGGCTATGCCCCAAGTACGGAAAGCGCCGCGCATTCTATGCGACGACTTCGTTATCCATTGTCGGCTACTTGCTGAAGTGGTTTTGTTACACGCCAGAAACACCCTGGCTCCTATTGCTACCCGTGCCGCTTATTGCCTTCGGATTTGGTGGACTTTTTACATTGATGCCTGCGATGGTTGCAGATGTTGTCGATGCCGACGAACTCAATACCAATCAGCGGCGCGAGGGCATGTACGGCTCGATATTCTGGTGGGTTGTCAAGCTGGGCATGGCGGCGGCTCTTGCAGCAGGTGGCTTCCTCTTGAATGCTACTGGTTTTGACGTGGCGCTAGGCACCGCGCAGACGGACCAGACCTTGTTCTTAATGCGAATCTTCGACATATTCATTCCAATTGGCGCGTCAATTTTGGCAATTTGGGCCGTTGCGTCATACACGATTACAGAAGAGAAGGCTCATGAAGTGCGAATGAAACTCGAAGCGCGGCGAGGAACCTAAATGGAAAAGCTAAAATTCGGGGAGAAGTTGGGCTACGGACTGGGCGACACCGCGTCCAATTTCTTTTTCGCGACCTTCAACGTATTCCTGCTCTATTACTACACGGACATCTTCGGCCTGACAGCGGCGGCTGTCGGAACCATGTTCCTGTTGACCAAGATTCTCGACGCCGTTAGCGACCCGATAATGGGCCTGATCGCCGACCGCACGAATTCTCGCTGGGGAAAATTCCGCCCGTACTTGTTGTGGGCCGCCGTCCCGTACGGATTTTGCGGTTATGCGATGTTTGCTAATCCCGATCTTTCCTACACAGGCAAGCTCATTTATGCCTATGTAACTTACTCATTGATGATGCTGGCTTACACGGCGATCAACGTACCCTACTCGGCATTGATGGGCGTGATATCGCCCTCGTCGATTGAGCGCACCAAGGTTGCCAGCTACCGTTTCTTCTGTGCCTTCGCCGCCGGTTGGCTGGTCGGCACATTCGTGACGCCGCTCAAGAATATTCTTGGTGGTGGTGACGAGGCCTTGGGATTCAGGCTCACCATGGCCATTTTCGCGGTGGTCTCGGTTGCCTTGTTCTGGATCACGTTTGCGACGACCAAAGAACGGGTCACTCCGACACCCATGAAGTCCGATATGAAACTGGATTTCAAGGCACTACTCGGCAACGGACCCTGGAGAGCATTGTTCGCAGCCGGGATCTTCACCCTGATAAATATCGCCGTACGCAATGGCACCCTGCTTTACTACTTCAAGTATTTCGTCGGTGATGACGGTACCCGGATATTTCTCATCTTCGACAAGACTGCAGTATTCATGTCATTAGGCCTGCTGGCGATGATGGTCGGGGTCGTGTTGACGAAGACACTGAGTCAGCGCTTTGAAAAACGCCAGTTAATGATCGTTTTGTCTTTTCTGAATGCTTTGTCGATGGCAGCCTTTTACTTCACGCCTCCCGATCAGTACTGGCTGATGGTGGCCATCAATTGCGCGGGAATGCTAGCCGCAGGGCCAACCCCGGCACTGGTGTGGTCCATGTACGCAGATTGTGCAGACTATGGCGAGTGGAAAACCGGACGGCGCACAACGGCGCTGGTGTTTTCCACCGTGCAGTTTTCGCACAAGATGGGCCTTGCCGTTGGTGCAGGTCTTGCCGGCATCATCCTGTCGTGGTTTGGCTTCGTCGCGAATGAAACGCAATCGGCATCATCAATGGCCGGTATCCGTTTCATGTTCAGTGTTTTCCCCGCCGTATTTGCCCTGATGGGTATCGTCGCGATTTACTTCTATCGCATCGATTCGAAGATGACGAGACAAATCGAGCAGGAATTATTGGAGCGTCACGACGCTGCGTGAAGCAGCTAGAGCCGCGCCGCTTCCGACGCAAGTTGCGAAATCGCGTCGAAGTCGCGGGTGGCCAGCAACCCAGGCGGTGTGATCCACGACCCGCCTACCGAGGCGACGTTGTTCAACGCAAGGTAGTCCGCGGCATTGGCAACGCTGATTCCGCCGGTCGGCATGAAACGAACCTCCGGAATCGGCGCACCAGCTGCCTTCAGAAACGGGATTCCGCCGAGGAGTTCGGCTGGGAAAAACTTTTGCAGGGTATAGCCACGCTGCAGCAACCACAGCATCTCCGACGGTGTGGCCGCGCCCGGAATGAATGGCAAGCTCGCTTGCTCAGCCGCCTTGAGCAAGCGACCAGTGGCGCCCGGTGCGACGCCGAATTTTGCACCGGCTTCTGAGACGGCTTCCACCTGTTCCGCCTGGCGAATGCTGCCAGCGCCAACCACCATGTCAGGCACGTCTTCGGCAATACGTTCTATTGCCTTGAGTCCGGCGTCACTGCGCAACGTCACCTCGATGAATCGCAGTCCCGCAGATAACAGGCACTCCGCCAGCGGCACGGCGGTCTCGACATCGTCAATGACGACAACTGGAACGATCCTGGCACCGTCCATCAGATTGCTCGCATCCATACTATTCTCCGCCAAAGATTGTCGCGCCGCGTTCGGCGCTGCTGACGTTTTTCCGGAATTGGACAAACAACTCGCGACCCATACCGACATGACTGCTGCTGGGATCACTGCTCCCAATTGACCGCAGCGCCGGATCGTCATTGGCTGTCACCGACAAGACGCCGGCGACCGCATCAATCGTGATCTGGTCGCCGTCTTTGATCTTCCCGATAGTGCCGTCACAAACTGCTTCAGGTGTTACCTGAATCGCAGCCAGCACCTTACCCGATGCGCCCGACATCCGGCCATCGGTCAATAACGCAACCTTGAATCCGCGATTTTGCAGGACGCCTAGGTACGGGGTGAGCTTATGCAACTCTGGCATGCCGGTGGCTCTCGGACCCTGGCAAGCCAACACGGCAACGAAGTCCATTTCCAGATCACCATTGTTAAACGCGTCGGTAAACGCCTCTTGTGAGTCGAACACT
>Ga0209271_10000343_pt1 | contig 16053 bp, 16 predicted proteins | sample tdAd002_FD_187123 | JGI IMG/M metagenome (GOLD analysis project Ga0209271, IMG submission 187123) | Marine sediment microbial communities from the Atlantic coast under amendment with organic carbon and nitrate - tdAd00.2 (SPAdes)... | ecosystem: Environmental > Aquatic > Marine > Coastal >... | reverse complement strand
TAGTGTCGAAATACATCGCTGCGATCAAGATGCCCAATTTATAATGCTCGCGCAAAGAAAAAGCGGGAAAAGTTTATCCGCCTATATGCCCTGCAATATCCTTTGCGTGCTTGGCGCCTTGGCGAGAATCACATTTCCATCATGTACCTAGAAATTTTTCTGGCGAGCCAGGTCTAGGTATCGTCTAGCGTTTCAGCCCGGTGGCGAGCCTGCATAAACTCACTGTGCGAAATGTAAAGCAAATCGGCAACCTGCCTGATTAAGTGCTCTTCGTAGTGGTCTTTTTCGCCATCAGCATAGACCATGTGCCACATCATCTGGATAACCCGTAACTTCATTGCGTGATCGTAATGCTGGTTGAGCAGGCGCGTAATATGCTGGATCGAGACCAGGCGATCAGCATCCGCCTCGGCCTGTTCAAGCAAGGCATCCAGTTCCTCCACGGACAGTTCGAATTGTTGCTCGAGCAACTGCCTCAGCCTTTGCCGTTCGGATAGCTCGACACTGAAATCGGCCCGTGTCACTTCGACCAGTAATACCGCCGTAGCGACCCGCAGCACGTGCTCCAGGTCTACAGTGTCTATCTCAACTGATTCGATAGTCAGGAATTTAAGCAGGATTTTTTTCATAGGGATTATTGATTGCAAACTCGATCGTTTTATGCAAAATCTATCGGATAAATCAATAAATTTTAACTATTATGACCCTGACCGAACTTCGATACATTGTCGCCGTCTCGCAAAAGAACCATTTCGGAAAGGCGGCCCAGGCCTGTTTCGTGAGCCAGCCTACCCTAAGTATCGCGATAAAGAAACTGGAAGAAGAACTGGGTGTGCGTCTGTTCGAGCGCAGCTCAAAAAACGAGATTCGCATCACCGAAATTGGACAACAGGTGATCAACCAGGCCTATATCGTACTGCAGGAAGCACAGATACTGATCGAAATCGCTCAGCAGGGAAAAGATCCTTTATCAGGCCAGTTCAAGCTCGGGGTTATCTATACCATCGGACCCTATCTGTTACCCAGCCTGATTCCCAGGTTGCGTGAAACCGCGCCCAACCTGAAACTTATAATCGAAGAAAATTTTACCGCGAACCTGTTCCAGTCGCTGAAGCAGGGCGCGCTCGATGCAATCATCATTTCATACCCGTTCGACGAACCCGGAATCGAGACAGCCGCGCTTTACGATGAAACGTTTATCGTCGCCCTGCCGCGCAATCACGAATGGAAGGATCGCGAGCAGATTCAACCTGAAGACCTGGCATCGCAGGATTTGATGCTGCTCGGCGCCGGGCATTGCTTTCGCGATCAGGTAATCAAAGCCTGCCCTGACTGCATGTCGGGTGACAGTGAATTAACCCGTACCCTGGAGGGCGGTTCGCTGGAAACCATACGACATATGGTAGCAGCCGGCACCGGAATAACTGTCTTGCCTCGCACCAGTATTCTGCACAGCCAGAAGAATGAGTCATTAATCGTCACCAAACCGTTTGCCAAACCGTCACCTGGTCGCACCGTGGCAATCGCCTGGCGCAAACATTATCCGCGTAAAGAGGCGATTTTCACAATACGCGATACCATTCAAAACAGCCCGCTAGACGGCGTCGATAATATCCAGTCGGTCGCGTGATCGAGGAATTTCTGCAGCAGGAGCGAGAGCTCGAACGCGCCAAAATCGTCAGCGAAACCGCTAAAATTCCGTGGCTTGAATTACAACGCTTTTTTGCCGCCGGCAAAGTCATGTTAGTCGCCGCAGAGCTTGACCTCGTCGATGTCGCTTACGCCTTCCAGCTCGACGCTATCGAGCAGGTGACAACCTGGACCGAAAGCCGGCAAGTCAGCCCTGTGAACGACGATCAGGCGAAACACTGGGTAGCTAGCGACGCCTTGTTATGGGCAGTCGTGATCAAACCCTGGGTACTGGTGCAAACAATCACAGACGCCTGACCGTCTCGCCGCCCCTCACTCATATTCCACAACTTGAGCAAGGCAGAATCCGGCGCAGGTCTGCACCTCGAGAACGGGCAAGCAGTCAGGGTTACTCGAATACCGCCACTGGAACCTGTCCCGGTTGCTGGTGGAAACTATGGCAGTAAACGATTTCTGTAGTAGAATTGCGCTCCCTGATTTTGAGGCCGTTATCCATGTCCCGAGTTACCGTTTACAGCACCGCGCGCTGCCCGATATGCGTCAGGGCCAGGACTATGCTGGACAAATGGGCGATTGCCTACGATGAAGTTATGATCGATGCTGATGAGGCCGCACTGAAAGAGTTCGCCGAGGTAACAAATGGCGCGCGCACGGTGCCGCAAATCATCATCGATGGTAATCCTGTCGGTGGCTTTTCCGAGTTAACCGAGTTACATATGGACGGTGAGCTTGACGAACTAATGCAGCAGGACTGATTATTAATTATGCCCCAATCAAAAAAATCCACTTTTCGCATCCTGTTTCATAATCACAACAAGATTTATGAACTCTACGCGCACCAGGTCAGCCAGTCCCAGATGGGAGGCTTTATCGAGGTCGGAGAAATAATCTTCGGCGAACACTCCAAACTGCTGATCGATCCGGCCGAGGAAAAGCTGAAGCATGAGTTCGGCAACGTCAAGCACACTTATATCCCACATTTCGCAGTGATTCGCATCGATGAAGTAGATCGCAGTGGCAAGAACCGGATTCTCGACAATGACGGTTCGAGCGTTACCAGTTTTCCGGGGCAAGCGAGTATGCCGCAGAATTCATAGGCAGGATCCTGCCGTTGGCAGTCATGCGTATTTCAGTCGTCATCCCCAGCTACAACCGCAGACACACGCTCGAGCGCGCTTTGCAATCAGTATTCGATCAGACTTCCCGGGTAGATGAAGTTATTCTAGTCGACGATGGCTCTACCGATGGCAGTAGCGAAATGGTCAGGCAACTGTTCCCTGAGGTTATCGTTTTAAAGCAGCCAAATCTCGGTGTAAGCGCTGCACGCAATCGCGGTATTGCGAAGGCCCGCTGCGAATGGATTGCGCTACTTGATTCCGACGATAGCTGGCTGCCGCAAAAAATCGATCAAATCCGCAATGCCCATAAACTACAGCCGGATTTCGTTTTGTATCATTCCGATGAAATCTGGATACGTCATGGTGTGCGCGTCAACCCGATGCAAAAACACCGCAAGTGCGGTGGCTGGATATTTGAACAATGCCTGCCTTTGTGTGCGATATCGCCATCGGCCGCGGTAATCTGCAAATCAACGCTCGAGTCGCTCGGTAACTTCGATGAAAATTTGCCCGCCTGTGAAGACTATGATCTGTGGTTACGACTATGTCATCAATTCCCGGTGCACCATGTAGCGCAGGCGTTGGTCACCCGGTATGCCGGGCACGATGATCAACTGTCGCAGCAGCATCCGGTGATGGACCGATTTCGCATCCGCGCGTTGCATCGCTTGCTGACCACGCAGAATTTAAAGACCGAGTTCCGCCAGGCTGCCGAGGCAATGCTATTGTCCAAGCTCGATATCCTGCTCAAAGGCGCCATCAAACATCAGAACCAAGCACTTCTCGAAGAGTTCGGCCCGCTGCGTGACGCATGCTGCGGTAACAATGCGCGAGCATCGTTATGTTGATCTGGGTAAGTGCGCTGCATTGTGAAGCCAAGCCGGTCATCGATTTTTATCGCCTTAAAAAATCGCATGAGGACAATGCTTTCGATCTCTATCGTGGCGATAACATGGCTTGCATCATTAGCGGAATCGGTAAACTTGCCAGCGCTGCTGCAAGTGCCTGGATTGCTGCCAGATATGAAGACGCGGCCTCGATAGCCTGGATAAATCTCGGCATTGCCGGCGCGGCTAGCTATGAGCTTGGTGCGATATTCGCGCTAAACCAGGTAATCGATGCCGATAGCGGTCAGCGTTATTACCCTGCCCCCGGTGCGGACTCCACACTACCTGGCTGCGCCTGTTTAACCCTGGGCCAGCCCAGCGAAGACTACCGGGAGCATCAGCTGTACGACATGGAAGCGAGTGGTTTCATGCACAGTACGCTGCGCTTTAGTAGTGCCGAGCTGACGCAAAGCATAAAAATTGTCAGTGATAATCAGCAGCATAAAACCGGTAAAGACCGACCCCGGATTAGCGCTCTAATCCACCAGCATATCGAGCTGATAGATCAGCAGGCGAGCAGCCTGGTTGCGCTCAATCGGGAAATTGCCGCACTCGAAATTCCCCCCGAATCCTGGCAGCAATTGACCACAATGGCGCATTTTAGCCAGACTCAAAAGAGCCGTCTGCGAGTACTTTGGCGCTACCTGATGAACCGTGACCTGGGTTCCGAGCAGCTATTAAGAGAACTCGCTACCTGTGCTTCGAGTAAAGCCATCATTGAAGCGCTGGAACAGCTCAGCCACGAGGAGAGTGAAGGCTTGTAACAATGGTCAGTCGTGTCTATATCGAAGCAGAAATTCGTGACCACCCACGCGCGCAGCAGTTGCTTAAGCGACTGTGCAAATTACCCGTGGTTGAAATCGAACACTTTGGCGAAGTATTCAATCCTCGCGCGCAAAACTTTCGCCTGCAGAAAAAAGATCCGGCCATCATTATCGCTGCCAAGAACCAGGGGCATGTGCTCGCGGCACCCGAAGGTTACGGCCTCGGTGGAGACAAAAACTACTATTTCTCGCACATGCTCAATTGCATCTACGATTGCCGCTACTGCTTCTTGCAGGGGATGTATCAGTCGGCCCACCAGTTACTATTTGTAAACTACGAAGACTTTGGCGCGCAGATAGAACATATAGCCACCCGACACCAGGGGCAGCAGGTATGGTTTTACTCCGGATATGATTGTGACAGCCTGGCCAATGAACCGATGACTGGCTTCACCGAATATTTCATTCCGCTAATTGCCTCTATCGATAACGCCTGGCTGGAACTGCGCACCAAAAGCACCCAGATTCGATCGATGTTAAAACTTCAACCGGTCTCGCGCGTGGTAACCGCCTTCAGTTTTAGCGATCACTTCAGCCATAGTAGACTCGAGCATGGCGTTCCCACGATCGCCAGGCGTATCGATGCAATGCGCCGGCTGATCGACGCCGGCTGGGCGGTCGGATTACGTTTCGACCCGGTCGTTTATCACCAACATTACCAGGATGCTTTCGTCAAACTGCTAAACGATATTTTCAGCGAAATTAACCCGCAAAAATTGCACTCGGTAAGCCTTGGCAGTTTTCGACTTACCCGGGATCATTTCCGCAAGGTGGTGCGCCTTTATCCCGAAGAACCCCTGTTTGCGCAAAACCTGGATCTCAACAATGGTATTATCAGTTATCCGCTTGAGCGTGAGCGGGAAATGATCGAATTCTGCGAAGCACAATTAATGAAACATATTCCACGGCAAAGCTACCACCCCTGCGAATGGCATGGCTGAAGCAAAAACCGCGTTGATCACCGGGGCCAGTTCCGGTATTGGTCTGGCGACTGCGCGCCTGTTGCTGGCACAGGGTTACCGCATTATCGGGATTAGCCGTCGTGGCCAGGTAGCCGAATTCGAAGCCGACAATTTCTCCCCTCTCGCACTCGATCTAGCCAGGCTCGAACAACTCGAGTCACAAATAAACGAGTTAATCGAAACCGAGACAATCGATTGTTTCATCCATGCCGCCGGACAGGGTCATTTCGGTTCCATCGAGCAGTTTTCAGTCACCCAAATCGAAACTTCGATTCGCGTAAACCTGACCAGCGCGCTGGTGATATGCCGCAGCCTGGTGCCCGCATTGCGGCGCCAGCGTAGGGGCCGGATCATTTTTATCGGTTCCGAATCAGCGCTGCAGGCGGGAAAGAAGGGCGCGCTATACTGCACCGCCAAATACGGGATGCGCGGCTTTTGCCAGTCTCTACGCGAGGATTGCAGCAGCGACGGTATCCAGGTAAGCCTGGTTAACCCTGGCATGGTACGCAGTCCTTTCTTTGACGAACTGTCATTCGCGCCCGGACCAGCAGCAGAAAATGCCATTGAAGCAAGCGATGTGGCAGAAATTATCTGGCAGATACTGCAATCCAGCCCCGACATCGTCATCGATGAAGTCAATCTTTCACCACGTATAAAATCGATTAACTTCGCTAAAAACCGTTAATCAACCGGGCATCCTGAGCAGCTAAAAACTGGTTGTCTTGCCGGAATATCCTTGTACACTCTGATTTTTCCTGCGATATAGACACTTAAACCATTGAAACTACAACAGCTTCGCTTTCTCGACGCAGTCGTACGTAATAATCTCAATGTTTCGGCGGCCGCCGCAGAACTTTACACCTCACAACCCGGTGTCAGTCATCAGATCAAGTTACTTGAAGATGAACTCGACATCCAGATATTCGAACGTTCGGGTAAAAAGCTAACCGCTATTTCACCGGCCGGGCATGCGATTCTCGAACATGTCGCCGATCTGCTCAACAATGCGAAAAATATCAAGCAGTCGGCACGCGATTTCAGCAAGAGCAATCGCGGTAGCCTGACTATCGCCACTACGCATACCCAGGCCCAGTTTATTCTGCCGCCTATCCTGCAACAATTTTCACGCAAGTACCCGCATATTGAACTGCGCGTACACCAGGGTAACCCCAAGTCGATGTGCAAACTGGCCGCCAACAACCAGGTCGATTTCGTTATCGCTTCCGAGGTAATCGATGAACGCGATGAACTGGTTACGATACCGGCCTACCGCTGGAACCGGTTTATCGTGGTTCCGCCCAATCATGAGCTAACGCTGATTAAAAATATCACGCTGCCCGACCTGGCCAGGTTTCCAATCCTGACTTACATGCTCGGCCTGACCGGTCGTTCGCAGCTCGACAAAACTTTCCAACGGGCCAAGCTTGAGCCGCGGGTTGCATTTACCGCCACCGACTCCGATGTCATCAAGACTTATGTTCGCCTCGGCATGGGCGCTGGCATAGTTGCGGAAATGGCTTGTCGTGACGAGAATTCTGACCTGGTTTATATCGATGCCAACCATTTGTTCCCGGATAGCGTTATCAAGATCGGTTTCCGGCATTCGCGCCACATATCCGCATACCAGTTCGAGTTCCTGCACATGGTTGCACCCTATCTAGAAATGGAGACCATCAGGCAGATAGCCGGTTCGCGCACCCTGCAGGACCGCGAGAAACTGTTAGAACAGTCTGAAGTCCCCAGCTTTCGCGACATGCGAAATTCGTTAAATGAATTAAAAGTAGTCGGCTGAGTCTAGCCGACTTTTTGTTTGCCCGGCGTCTCAACGCCAAGCAGCGACTCAATTGGTACCGGTTTGCCAACCGTGTAACCCTGAATATAATCGACGTTCGCCTCGCGCAGCTTGTCGAACATGGTATCCGATTCAACGAACTCGGCGATCACCTTCATATCGAGGCAGTGCCCGACCTCAGTCATCGAACGCACAAAAACGTAGCTTTTGTCATCTTCGAGAATATCGCGCACGAACTCGCCATCGATTTTCAGATAATCTACCGGGAATTGCTTCAAATAACTGAACGAGGATAACCCGGTGCCAAAGTCATCGAGCGAAAACTTGACGCCGAGTTCCTTGATCGAATTGATGAACTCGACCGAACGTTCAACATTATCCACGACTGCAGTTTCGGTAATCTCAAAACACAGGGAACTCATTTTGATACTGCTTGCTTCCAGACTCTCGCGGAGAAATTTATGGAAGGTTTGCGAACCGATACTGCGCCCCGAAAGATTGATCGAGAACATTACGTCACTCAACCTGTGTTGATGTTCTTGCAACCAGGCAAGAACGTTACTGACTACCCAGTTATCGATACGCTCGATCAGGTTATAGCGCTCCGCAGGCGGCAGAAAATCACCAGGACAAATAATGCTGTCATCGGCACTGCGATAGCGAATTAAAACTTCATAGTGAGTATGCTTTTCGTCTCTGTCGATGGAGACTATAGGCTGTACGTAGAGACAAAAGCGATCTTCGGAGAATCCTTCCATGATGCCTGAAACCCATTCCATCGATTCTTGTTGCGCCATAACTTTTTCATCGTTTTCGTCGATGTAATGGTATTGATTACCCCCATTTTGCTTGGCCAGAAAACAGGCCGTGGTAACCTTTGAGTAGTACTCGGCATACTCATCGCTCATGCGTCCAAAAGTCATCACACCAATACTCGATGTTACCTGGTACTCCTGGTCATTCCAGACAAAACCCGCATGCTGTATCTCGATAATGATCTTCTGGATGGCTAGCAGAGCAGGCTCCATTTCAAAGAACGGCATAATAATGCCGAACTCGTCACCACTTAAGCGCGCTACAATATCGGATTTGCGCACATGTCTTTTAATCACCTTGCTCACCTGCTTCAATAACAGGTCCCCAGCGGCACTACCGCAGGTTTCATTGACGACCCGGAACTGATCCAGATCGAGGTAAGCAAGCACGTGCTGGACAGTCGTATTACTGTTCTCGGTGATCAGGTTTTCGAATTTTTGCTCAAAAGCGCTTCGATTCAGAAACCCGGTTAGCTGGTCGTGGCTGCCTTCATAACTCAACTTGCGTCGCAGCTTACGGTCTTCCGATACATCCTTCAGAATGATGACGAAACCAACATCCTCTGCTTCCATATCGATCATTGGTGAAGCCGAGAACTCGAGCTCGACAATATTCCGGTTCGGATCGAAAAAAAACATCGAACTGATCGTGAGCTTGCGGCTAAGCAACTGGCTAACATCGACAATACGCGTGGTCTGTCTATTAGCATACAGAATCAGCACTTCGTGGATCGAGGTATCGATAAGTGCAGCTTGCTTGTCGCCAAACAGTTTCTCCGCGCTGGGATTGATCAGTTTGATACGGTCTTTGGAGTCAATAACGATTACCGGGTTAGTAATCGAATCGAGAGTGGTTGAGATAAAATCCTTCTCCGAACGCAGCTTTTCCTCTATCTGCCGACGTGAAATGGTTTCAATCTCGAGACCTTCGACCATTTCGTTATAAGCTAACACCAGGTCTTTCAACTCACTCGGCAGTTTTTCTTCGCCTATCGATGCATATTTGCCGGTTAACAACGCGCCGACGGAATTGCGCAACTTGTTCATCGGCAGGAAAGCGCGATTCAACATAATCATCACCAGCACGAGCGCCGAAATTGTTGCTATTGTGGTAATAATGAAGAAACTGGATTCGGTTTTTGCGAGACGTTCGATAACCGGCTGCTGATCGAATGCCGCACTTATCGTTGCCGCAAGAAACGCGTCGTCCCCATACAGCTTGTAGCTCGGATATAGATGGCCACCCTGGTCCTCATCAACCCATGCGTCGGACAGGTAGAGACTGGGACCCGAGCCATGATCAATTTTTAATGGTATCTGAATAGTTTGCTCTATATTCGTTAAGCCTTCTATCGCATAGGCCACAATATGCAGATAAGCCTTTGGTTTCGAGTCACCTGCCGGCATCAGCACTTCGCTATAGAGTTGGGCGTCGAAACTGCATAGCGTGTAGCTCGGTTTTAACAACCGAATCAATGGTCCCCCAAGCGACTCCAGGGCCGTGGGACAACCCTTATAAGTTTGCAAACCATCATCAGAAATTTGCGCTAATATATCTCCTGAAAGATCACGCACAATAATTGTCTTGAGCCTGAACCAACCCAGTGCCTCCTGGTAGCGGTTATAACTTTCCCCTAACCAGGCCTCCATCCCGGCGCGATCACGTTTTTCAAGTGCGTCCTGGAATGGCGCCTCGCTTTGCAGCTTGAGGCCAAACAACTCCTGCTTGTCGTAAAGTTCCAGGATCGCTTCGCCAGCTTCGTGCTGGAGCATCGATTGCAGCGATTCGACCTGGGTTTCGATGGCGTGATTGCGATAGACATGGGTACTGTAAATAGCCAGGCCATAGGCGAGCACGCCCAACCAAAGCAACGCGACGCTGATGATGAACTTGAAACTGTAGAGACGGGTTAGCACGGAACTACTCGATCAAACAGGGATATTCCTTATCCTTCCCGAGCAGGCGCTTACAGCCGCATGCTGAAGCCATCTGAAGAACACCGACACCAGCACCAGCAAGGTTTCCATTGCAGTAAAACAATATTGCCAGAAGCTCAGGTTGGGTCAAATTTGGTAACAACGCATGGTCGATTTTAATCGGCCCGAGGGCCCCGGAATTGAATGAAATTACCAATGTAAAGAGCATGCTCGAGCCCTGCAATTGGGACCGAAAAATGCCTGTTTTCATCATAGCAATATGCAAAATTAATCAATATTTTGATAAATGTTTTTCATCTAATTACAAGAATTATCAAAGACTTAGGTTGTATTATTAACTTAAAGTCTAACAAGATACTCCGGTGCCGTCCAAACCACAATAGCCTGCAGGATTTTTTTCCAGATACTGCTGGTGATATTCCTCGGCATAGTAAAAAGGGCCGGCTTCGAGGATCTCGGTTGTTATCCGAGTATAGCCCGCTTGCTGAAGTTTTTGCTGATACTGCTCCAGGCTTAGCTCTGCAGCCACCCGCTGACTGTCGAGACGGTAATAAATTCCGGAACGATACTGGGTTCCCTGGTCATTGCCCTGGCGCATTCCCTGGGTAGGATTATGCGATTCCCAGAACGTAGTTAACAACGTCTCGAAGTCGATTTGTGCCGGATGATAGACCACCAGCACGACTTCGTTATGCCCGGTCATACCGGAACATACTTCCTGGTAGCCAGGGTTCGGCGTGTGACCGGCGGCGTAACCAACAGCCGTAGTATGAACACCGGGAAGATTCCAGAGCTTACGTTCAGCTCCCCAGAAACACCCGAGTCCTAGCACCACCTGTTCACAATCATCCGGAAAAGGTTCAACCATCGAGGTCCCGAGAACGGCGTGTATCGGGTCGAACTGAATGGCATCGTCGCGGCCGGGCAAGGCTTGTGCCGCAGTGGGAATCTCGGTTGGTCTGCCAAACATGTTTATTTCCTCCAGGTTGTTGCCGTGACGAACAATCAGTTGTCACCAGGCGATTTTAATTCGATCCAGGCAGGTGCGTGATCAGATGGTTTTTCCATCCCCCGAATATCATAATCTACCCCGGCATCGACCACCGCAGGCCGCAGTAGTTCCGAAACCATTAAATGATCGATTCGCAGGCCGCGTTTTGGTTCACGTTCAAAACCACGACTACGATAATCGAACCAGCTGAAACAGTTGTCCTCATCGGCATGGCAAAGACGAAAAGCATCGTGTAAGCCATGCGCCTCGAGCTGCTTGAACCATTCGCGTTCCTCGGGCAGAAAACTGGTCTTTCCGGTCTTGAGCCAGCGTTTGGCGTTATCTGCACCGATACCGATATCAAGGTCCTGCGGTGCTATGTTGTAATCGCCCATCACAATCACTTTCGTGCGTGTCATATCGAAAGCGCCGAGGAATCGATTAAGGTCCTGATAAAATCGTGTCTTGGCGGGAAACTTGATTGCGTGGTCACGACTCTCACCCTGCGGGAAATAGCCGTTGAAAACCAGCATCGGCTCGCCATCGATTTGAAATTCACCACCGATGAAGCGTTTTTGTGCATCCTCGGGGTCCCCCGGAAAACCATAGCAGGGATTACTGCAGGTCTGGCGTGATAGTAGCGCCACCCCGTAGTGGGTTTTCTGCCCCATGTAGACCGCCTGGTAACCCATCTCGTTGATCGCTTGCAGCGGAAACTCATGATCCTGAACCTTGGTTTCCTGCAGGCCGATAAATTCCGGTGCGTGTTTGTCGATCACCCTCTGTAGCTGATGCAGGCGCTGGCGTAAGCTGTTTACATTAAACGAGACTATCTTCATGTTTTGCATCATCCTCAAATTTTTGCAGAAAATCGGCCAGGGTTTCTTCGCCGAGGCGCAATTCGAGGTCCTGCTCGAGCTCGCGCAATAAACTGTCAACCACGGCATCGCTACGAAAACGTCCTGTCTGACCATCATCCTCTGCCTGCCGTGCGCTGCGCAGGATATCTACCAACCGAATGCGCTGCAAGGAAACAGCCGGCAGATAGTGCGTCGTTTCCTCTGCGGACTGCGAAATCCAGCCATCAGCCTGCAACGCATCGAGCATCCGTTTCAGTACATCGACAGGTACTTGCTGACTAATGGCGAGATTTTCAAGACTGGGCAAAAGTTCAGATTGCCGGTCATGCGCTAGCGCAATGTCCAGCATCGCCTGCAACGCCAGCTGGTCGCGCATTAAACCACTTAGATGAAGATTATTCTTCTTCCATTTCAATTGCTCGGGGTTCTGGTGATAAAACGAAATACTTGCCCCAACCAGTAAAATAATCCAGCTCAGGTAAAGCCAGATCATGAACACCAGCGCGATCGCGAACCCGGAATAAATTGCAGTGTAACTTTTTGAACCACTAACAAAAGAGGTGAACAGCATGCCGCTGGATTCCCACAGGGCTCCGGCGATAACGGCCCCGTACAGCGCCGAACGTATCCGTACCTTGGTATTCGGCACCAGCATGTAAATGAAGGTAAATGCCGTGATGATCAACACGTAAGGCAGTAAATTGCCCAGCAGATGTAACAGCCTACTCATATACGGCAAACTGTTTAACACCTCGACTATATGATGACTGCCCAACGAGGCGGTAATACCGACCGCTGAAAATACCAGCACCGGACCTACCATGATGACACTCAGATAATCGCTGAAACGCTGCATCAGGCTGCGATTGCTGTCTAAGCGCCAGGTATGGTTAAACGCGGCTTCGATTTTTTGAATCAACGAAATCGTGGTGTACAGCAACAGCACCAGGCCGAGCGCACCGAGCACACCGATTTTCATGTTATCGACGAAACCCACGACGTGCGCACTCAGCTCGGCGCTTTGCTCACCCATGGGTGCCAGAATACGCGCCAGGGCCGGCTCCAGCTGGTCGTGGACGCCGAAACCTTTTAATACCGAAATACTCACCGCCAGCAACGGCACCAGGGCTAACAGCGTGGTATACACCAGGCTCATCGCATGCAGGGTAATCATGCCACCCATCAGGTCGCGACCGACCATGAAAACTATTTGCAGAAAATGTCGCCATGCCGAGCGTTCGGTCCCGCTATCACAAACGTTGTAGCTCCAGATGTACTGGTTTATTTGCTCACGCATCCGTATCTCAGCCAGTGAAGGCTTGCCTGGAGTTCAGGTATTCGACCTCGGCAGCCGTATTGGCACGCCCCAACACGGCATTACGGTGAGGAAAGCGTCCATAGGTTTCGACGATCGCATGGTGATGACGGGCAAAACGCAGGTTGGATTCCATACCGGGTTGATCGAATAATTTCAGTGCCAGTTCCTGGTCGGCAATATCTTCGCTGTGCATGAATGGCATATACAGAAAAGCCTGCTGTTCGACGGGAAGCATCTCGGCAAAACCTTTTTCGATAGCAACCCTGGCCACATCTCGTGACCGTGCCTCGGTTGCAAAGCTAAGTGCACTGCCGCGATACATGTTCAACGGCAACTGGTCCAGAATGATAACCAGCGCCAGGCAACCCGGCGCATTTTCCATCCAGTGATCGAGCTCACCCCTGCCTGCCTGTTGCAGGGTATCCTCGAAGCGTTCGCATAACATATCGTCGAACTCCGGTGTCGAGTTGAACCAGCGCTTGCGAACGTCATCGGCGAACCAGAAATCGATAATCTTCTGTGGCATGAATACCTCACTGTTTCAGGTCATGTTAACAGTCTTTGCAGAGGGCTTCGACTTGCCCGCGCAAGCGCCGCTGCAACTGCTTACGACCCTCGGCACCAGACTCGCGTTCGAGCAGTCCCCAGTTACGATTCTGTATTGCTTTCTCGATTAATAGAGTGCCCGGGTCATCGCAAGAGCGCGCAATACAATGCATAACATACTTCTGCAAGCTCACAAAGCATAGCTCAAATCCCTTATTGCCCCGGGCAAAGGCATCGATCTCGCGTTGCTCGAGTTCATTGAGCTCTGCATCGAAACCCGCGAAACGCAGCAGCGCTACAACCTGAGCCGCATCCATCGTTTGTAAGAATTGCGTCATCCAGATCGGTAACTGTTGTTGAATGCGCTGTTGCATTAGTTGTACATCTGCATCCAGAGCCGGCTTGAGTGGATGGAGTACGGCAATCGAATGCTCACCACTTGATTTACCTCTGCCGTAACTGACATGAACCAGGGAGAATTGCGCCTGTTGCCAGAAACCCGCGGAGGTCGGGTCGAGCGCAAAGCTGGCACCGAGATAAGCGAACGAATTTTGTTGCCCAAATACGCGCGCGCGCTCAAGTAGACGTGTTCCCAGGCCCTGGCGGCGACAGGCTTCGGCCACGGCGATCCGTTGAACGCGTATACCACGATATTTCGCGAAGTTTCTTATGCCCGCCTGCGCGGTCAACATTTGCGCCAACAGGTGCCCCCGGGGGCGTCGGCGACCAAGAAAAATTTCCTCGCATAAGGCTTCATCGAGACCACCCTCGATATTTAACAAAACGGCACCAATGACCTGTTCAGCGCTACACGCAACGATTAGCACCAGGTCAGGGTTCTCCATCAGCATGCGCAAATCCGATGGGCGGCTGCGATAATGCGCCGCATTCATCAAGCGGTAGACCTGTTTGAGCAGTGGCAAATGTGCGCTGTCTCCCGGGTTTTCCAACAATTGCAGTTCGCAGGATGCCAGCGGCTCCTTTAGCCTGTTGCCTATCGATGGATCGCTGTTTAACATTAATGTGCGATTGAGCCAGGCTTCCAGTCGATCACCCTGGCACCAGCGGACCGGCATTTCCAGGTCAAGCTGCATCAGTCCGGATGCCTCCATCTGCGCTACGAACCGGAGCATGAATCCTCGTCCGGTACCTTCATAGCCGCCACTGGTGGTCGCCATTACCAGCCGCGGGTATAACCTGCACAATTGTCGTAATATCGACTGGGGCAGCATCGCTGCTTCATCAATGATCACCAGGTCTGCCGCGGGGCAGCTTAGTAAGAGACGATCAGGCGCGACAAATTCGGCGTCTGCTACCAGGCGTAGCAATTGCGCCGTGGTTTGTCGGGAGTTGGCGGTTACCAGTATGCGCAGACCTGGCTGCAAATGTTTGAGCAATAAACCCAGGCAGGTACTCTTGCCGCGACCACGATCGGCGTTGATCAGCGCGATTCCAGCTTGCCCAGTTGCCAGCCATTGCTCGATTCGCTGCAAGCAGTGACCCTGCTCAGCCGTCATCCCCTGCTCTATCGGAGTTGGCGTTAACACTGGCAATGGCGATATCGGCCCGGTTTCATACCCGGGTGTCAGCAACATTCCAGTTTCGGCATCCGCTCCAAGCGCGCTAAAAAAATACTCCGCAAAGCGCGCCCGTTGGGACCTCGATTGATCCTGCCAGCAGGCGTAGCGATCAGTTCGCATATCCCAATCTTCGACTGGCGGCGACAGAGTCATTAAAACCCCACCCGACTGTACCAGCCCGGCGGCAATGCATAACACATCTGGATTAAAGCCCTCGAAAAGGTCCAGTACCACGAGCCTGGATTCTCTGCCGAGACAGGAATCGGCAGTGCCGAATGAAACCGCCGCTTCCACCAGCTTTCGATTTGACAGTACCAGCATCGAATCATCCGCCGCGAACAGTTTTTCAAACTGCGCGTCGCACCAGGATCGGGGCCCCTGTAACGCGACCAGTTGCCGCTGCTTGTTGCGCAGTAACTGATCGAGCAAAGAGGTCATCCAGCTATTTATATCGATTGCCGACATGGTAATTTTTTGTTAAAAAAAGCAGCTCATTATAGTTGAGTGACAAGTCATGACCAAAGATCAGCAAACCCAGGTGGAAGCCGCGGCATTTCGTTCACTGGTAGCCCATCTGCAAGAACGTAGCGACGTACAAAATATCGACCTGATGACACTCGCGGGATTTTGTCGCAACTGCCTGTCCAAGTGGTATTCCGCTGCCGCTAAACAACTGGAAACGGATTTCGACTATGCCACTGCCCAGGAGTACGTCTACGGGATGAGTATCGAGCACTGGAAACGCGACTTTCAAACCAGCGCGAGTGACGAG
>Ga0209271_10000342_pt1 | contig 16085 bp, 16 predicted proteins | sample tdAd002_FD_187123 | JGI IMG/M metagenome (GOLD analysis project Ga0209271, IMG submission 187123) | Marine sediment microbial communities from the Atlantic coast under amendment with organic carbon and nitrate - tdAd00.2 (SPAdes)... | ecosystem: Environmental > Aquatic > Marine > Coastal >... | reverse complement strand
CATTCAACGAGACAAAAATCGACTGCGGATCACAGCCAGGCTGGTCGAAACGGATAGCGGCAGGCACATTTGGGGTGAGAAGTATGATCGTAAACTAAAGGATATTTTTGAGCTGCAAGATAACCTTACAATGCACGTGGTAGGTAGTATTACACCGCAGGTTGAACTTGCAGAATTGCGACGTAGTCGAAAACTAAGTAACACCAACCTGTCTGCATACGAACTAGCGCTAAAAGCCCAGGCACTTATCTATGATGCTGTGCGAGTCGCCGATCGGGATATGTTAAATCAAGCAATGGCGATTGCCGATAAAGCGCTCGAGCTAGACAAAATTTGCACTCATGCTCTCTGGACCAGAGGCATGGGTTGTGTTTTCCAGTATCTTTACGGTTGGAGTGCCGATCCTGGCAGTGCCCTCAACTTTGCGATCGAAGTAGCAGACCATCTTATTGGTATAGATCCCTCTAATGCCAAGTCCTATGTCGTCCGGGCGTGGGCCTATCAGTACCGTAGGGAATACGATCTGGCGCTTGCCGACTATCGACGTGCTTTAGAGCTTAATCCTAACCTGGCCTTAAATCTTTTCACCATGGCGTGGAGTGAGGCGGTGGCTGGCCTTCCGGCGGAAGCGAGACAGCATGCTAAAAGAGCGCTAATGCTGAGCCCGCGAGACACCGACATCTGGTTGGCCTGGGCATATGCAACGCTGGAATTGGCGAGCTTTATCGAATGTGATTTTTCCAATGCAGTGGAGTGGGGACGACTGGCAATCCAATTGCATGCCAGAATGCCAGCTCGCCAGTTGGTTATGATAGCCGGATACGGCCATCTGGGTGATGTAGAAGCTGCGAGCTCCCACGCCGCTGCTATTAGAGCCTTCGCGCCAGAAACTCTCTCGGCAGTGCTCGCCGGTAATTACGAAATATTCAAATCGAGCGAACACAATTCGCTCTTGTTGAAAGGGCTTCATCAAGCAGGGCTTTGAAAATTTGAACTATGCTTAACCAGGCCCTCAGTGAATCCATCAGCGAAGTGCTCATGCTCCATATCATCGCCTCCAGGGGTCCGTTGTTGGCGGAGGAGACGCTGAATCACGCCATACAGGCGGCTGCAATCTGGCGAACGAGATCGCAAACGGCTCGTGGCTTGATACGCAATAATTGCGATCTTCAGTAAGAGAATCTATGTTCTACTTATTAGTACCGACTATAATCACAATAACGTCAGATATCGGCCGTTATGTACACTAAGCATTTCGAATTAACTGAAGAACCGTTTTCTATTGCGGCTAATCCACGTTTCTTATATATGAGTGTCCGTCATCGGGAGGCGTTAGCGCACTTACTATATGGGATTCGCAGCGATAGTGGTTTTGTAATGCTTACCGGTGAAGTAGGTACCGGTAAAACCACGGTGTGCCGCTGTCTCATGGAGCAATTGCCCGAACAATCTAATGTTGCTTTTATTCTCAATCCCAAGGTTACGGTCAACGAGTTACTGAGTAGCATCTGTGACGAGTTCGGCGTTACCTATCCGCATGTTGATCGCAGCGTCAAGACCTTCGTCGATGCAATAAATCGCTATCTGCTCAAACAGCATTCGCTCGGGCGAAACACCGTGGTTATAATCGACGAGGCACAAAATCTAAGCGTCGATGTACTCGAACAGTTGCGCCTGTTGACCAATCTTGAAACCAATGAACGCAAATTGATGCGTATCATTTTGCTCGGGCAACCTGAACTGGAGACGATGCTGTCTCGACCTGACCTCAAGCAGGTGGAGCAGCGTATTACCGCTCGATACAACCTGCAGCCCCTGGATCGCTCCGAGATCCATGCTTACGTATTACATCGGCTTGCGGTTGCCGGGTGTCGGGAACCCGTGTTTCCGGTACGGGTCATCAACAAACTCTATGCCAAAACCCGTGGCATTCCCAGGTTAATTAACGTCATATGTGATCGCGCAATGTTGGGTGCGTATGTTAAGTCGCAGCGCAAAGTAAGCCTAAAGATACTTAAGAAAGCAACCAGGGAAGTTCAGGGGCGATCGCATCGCCAACGATGGTTTTTGCGGGGATCCATTATCGCATCCTCATTACTGGTCGTTGCTGCAGCCGTGGCCGCGTTGCTCTATACCAACGACAAGGATATATCCGTGCTGTTGCCGCAGCAGTTGAGCGAACCACTGGCAGATACCGTTGCCGGGTCACCGGTGCTCGAAAACCCGGAGCTGTCCCAGGTGGCGACGCTTGATGAGATAACTCAGGAGTCCAATGAATTGGTGCCCGTATTACCGAAATGGCCTGGTGCGGTGATCGCCGGCGGCAATACACTTGCAGCCGCACACGCAGTGCAGTTCAGGCAATGGGATATATCGTTAACCGAAAAAATTGCAGATCCTTGCGCGTGGGCGAATACCTGGGGGTTGCGCTGCTTTTCAGGGATCGGCAATCTTGGCATCCTGGCGAGTAATGATCGACCAACGATCTTGACTCTGCTGGATAGTGAAGGCCGGCAATACCATGCGACATTGCTTTCACTCGAAGGCGAACTGGCCACACTGGCGTTTTCTCACGGCATCGAAACAGTGGCTGTACAGGAACTGGAAGCACGTTGGCAGGGCCACTATCAGCTGCTGTGGCGTACTTCACCGCAGGGATCATCACTCTTCAGACCGGGCCAACGCGGCCCGGGAGTGACCTGGTTGACGAAAAACCTGCTCGCTGCGGATATCAAGTCGACGCAGGTAAAAGATTTTTATGATTCCAAGGTTGTCGAGGCGGTCAAGGCATTCCAGCGCGGTCGTGGATTGGTTGCCGATGGCATTGCAGGCCGTCAAACCTTAATCCATTTGAATTCGGTCAACGATATAACTGTGCCACGGCTCAACTATCAAGGAGAGGGTTAAGGTGTCCTTTATTCTCGATGCGATTGCTAAATCGGAGCATAACCGACAACAGCAGGAAGTTCCGGATGTGCATACATTGGCGCTGCCAGTTGGAAGTGAACCGCGACCACGACGTGTTCTGTCTTACCTGGTGGCAGTGGCTTTGTTACTGAATGTAATCGTGCTGGTGATTTGGATGCAGTCCGATCGATCTCTGCTTAACTGGTTTTCGCTATCACAGAGTGACGCCATTGAGCAGTCTACCGAAGCGGCCCTGGTATCAGACAAGTCGTCCACAACGAAGCAAACCATCTCGGTTGATGCTGTCACCACAGTAGCCTCTTCAAAATCGACCGAGGAGATCGAGAATGCGGCATCGAAGCTGACTGCTGCTAATACCTCCTCCCCTGAATTTATCGCACCGACCGAAAAAACGGTATCGACCAGTAAATCGCCGATCGAACCAAAAGGCGAAACAATCTCCGAACCCCGCGATACAGAGTCTGATTTAGAAGGTGAATCGGAATTGACACCACCTCAACATGTGGCTGAGACCACAAGCCTGGAAGACACTGCGAGGCTTCGCATTGAGCCGGATACATTGTCGAATAAAATCCACCCTGGTGAACTCGAAAATCAGTCACCCGGAGGGCAAGACGCCGGGGAGGTGAGGCCACGCAAGGTAACCCGTCTCAGTGAACTACCAGCTGACGTGCGTCGGGATTTACCATCAGTTGACTTTTCCGGCCATCTCTACTCGAGCAACCCCAAATTCAGCTATGTGTTCGTGAATGACGGAAGATCGGTGTTTGAAGGACAGCAGATCGTAGGCGAGCTTTCCATACATAAAATTACGCCAACGGGAGTCATAGTAGAGTTTAGAGGATATCTGATTGATGTCGGTGTATTGCGGAACTGGAACTTGAATTAGTCCGAATCTGAGGCGAGTAACGAGTTTTTCAGCGTCGCCTTTGAGTCTATCCCTCTCAACATTAGCGTGATACCAATCGAAGCCTTTCAAAATCTCGATCATAGATTCCGGCTTTCGCCGCAATGACGGAACCCTGCGGGTCCTTTTTTGAGTATTGTACAAAGGCTAAAAACGATTGCCTGGATTAACTGTCCTGGTGCCATTTAGTAAACTTGTTCAGGTAAATCTTTGCTGATCCCAGCAATATTCTGTCCTGTTTGCGCATTACCGCAATCGCGTTAATTGCTTCTGCTTCGACACCCTTGAGTAATGGCAGGATCTCTGCAGCGATGACGCGGTCATGCCAGTCCCCGAGCAGTTGCTCAAGAATTTTTATCTGCTTCAATTCATTTTCATCCGAGCTATGACCCGGGCAAAAACAAAATGCATCCAGTTTGTGATGATAGCGCTTTAACAGAATTCGTTTCTTATGCCACTGTTCAGCCGTCACCCGCGGGCTGGTGCTCATAATCTGGGATAAAAGCCCCTTTAGCGTGATGGGTTTTTCCCGCAGGATAGCTCTTTCGGATAAACCCATCGATCTGATGGTAGGGACGTTTACCCGGGTTAGCGTGCTGGCCGCAATGGATTTTTTAAATAAGCGGTAATCATTTCCTGATTTGGACTTTATTGCTTTAACCAGGACTTTTTTATCGGCAAGACAAATTTCATCGAGTTCCTGAATTAAGTTTACGACAATATGTCCATCGCGAATCACGCCGATAGATTTTGCCAGTCTGCGGTAGGGCTTGAGTATTTTCCTGGTCTTTAACTCGGGATTGACCTCGTTGAGAAAGAAGTAAAGCGCGGTAAGCCGCTTCATACCGACTCTAAAATTATGAATCGCCTCTTCATCCGGACTGACAAGAATGATTCTGAGATCCCTGTTGATCTGGCTAATGAGCTTACTGCGATATCTGTCCAGGCAATTCATCTTTATCAAATTCCTAATAATGGTGTCCGGGGAGATCCTGGGATGAGCAGTTAATTTACCTGCACGAGTGCCTGCAATGCATCGCGCACGATTTTCATGCCGTTGGGAAACAGCCCTGGCGAACCCTGCAGGGAGAGAATGTTGCAAAACTATAATTCATCCGTGAAACTGATCTTGTCTTTTATTGTCCTAAATCACAGGAAACGACCTAATAATTTCCTATGATACATAATTCTGGTCAGAGTTGGTGTGATGGAAATACTCGATGCTGCTGAAGTAATCGAAACCCTCGGGCTTCCATACCTGCGAGAGCTGTCCACCTTTGGCGCATTGTCGGATGACGTAATCACGGACATGTTAACCAATGGTGTAATCAAACAATTTGAAAAGGGCGAATATGTTGCCCGTCTCGACCAGATAGCTTCAGAATTCAAGGTGGTGCTGCGAGGAAAATTCGCATTTTACAAGCATGGTGAAGATTGCGATGTGCTAACCCGGTACTTCTGTCAGGGCGAACAGATGGATTTCGACCTGATGATCGGTCTTATCCCTCACAATGGTATCGATGTTGCAACCGAGGAGAGCATGGTGCTGGATATAGGCAGCGACCAGTTTTATAATCTGCATGTAAATTTCCCCGCCGATTTTGGTTTGCTAATGATTAACCTGTCACGCGAGCTAGCGCGTGAAATTGCAATGCTCGAGGATGTGATCGGCGAGGGAACTGGTCGGTAAGATTGTCAAATGCCCCGCAACCCTGGTACTCACTTGGCCTGCAGTTTACGGTCTGACTGGCACACAACTCGAGCCCAGGACAAGCCCTGGTATTATACGCAGCTGGTGGCCTGTACAGGGCTTGCGCAACCAGGGTGGAGCGAAGAGCCCATGCAAACCTACAAAATTCTTTTGACCATTATTTTCTACCTGCCGATGGTGAATGCGCAGGATTCAACCGCAGCGTCTCCGATCGGCTATGAAACAGTTGAGCAGGCATTCAAGGCTTTGCAGGCAGATCCCGCGGCAGGCATGCAGGAATACGAGGGCTGGACGATGTTCAGTCAGAAAGCGAATGGCGTATATATACTTTGGTCCTTCACCCCTGAATTCCACCCGGCAAATCCAAGCGTGGTACGCCGGGAAATTGCCAAAATAAATGGTCAGGTAAATATCAGGATGGATGCGCTCTGCCATTCTGCGAGGGAATACTGTGACCAGCTGATAGAAGAGTTCAGGCAGATCAACGAACGCATCAAGCGGGATCAGTCAGCCGGTTCATGATCGATATGCCGGTTTCCAATGACAACCCCGAATCCCCGTGGAAGGCAACGGCGGAAGAGCGCGTTGATACACCGATACTGGAATCCGATCACAGCGTCGATGTTGCGATAGTTGGGCCCTATATGAAGCTGCACGATCGACTGGAATTTAAATCGCCCGGTAATTCCTGAATGCACGTAATCCGCAAGGCCAGCCCTGCCGACCTGGATCAAATCAAAGCCTGTGCGGCTGCGGCCTACACCCGGTACATCGAACGCATCGGCAAGAGACCGGCGCCCATGGTTGCCGATTTCGGCGCTGCTATCGAGGCCGAAACGCTGTATGTAATCGCGACCGGTACGCAAATCTGCGGTTTCGTGGTTTTCTATGCCTGTAATGATTATCTTCACCTGGAAAACGTTGCCGTCGACTCCCGCTTCCAGGGGCATGGTCTCGGCATGAAATTGATCGAATTTGTCGAGCAGCAGGCGCGCTGCGGTGGCTATGGCTCGGTCGAGTTATACACTAATGTAAAGATGACCGAAAACCTGGGGCTTTACCCCAGGCTCGGTTATGTGGAGTTCGATCGCCGTATCGAAGACGGCTTTGACCGGATTTACTTCCGCAAAACGTTGGACTGAAACCGCCTTGCTATAATTCCTGGTCCTTACGGCGGAATGCACCTTGCACGATGCGGTCGATGACCATGGCGACGAACAGGATCGCGAAACCACCGAGCAGTCCCGGTCCCTTGGCCGCATACTGCAATGACTCGAGAATGACCTTACCGAGACCGCCGCCGCCGATCAGCGAGATTATAACTACCATCGACAGGCACATCAGGATAGTCTGGTTAACACCGGTCATGATCGAAGGCAGGGCGAGCGGTACTTCCACGTCTTTCAGCAACTGAAAACGCGAGGCGCCAAACGCCACCGCCGCTTCCTTAATCGTGTCGGGCACACCACGCACGCCAAGCGAGGTCAAACGAATGACCGGAGGCATTCCGAAAATGATGGTCGCCAGGATCCCGGGTGGATTGCCGGTGCCAAAGAAAGCGATGATCGGAATCAGGTAAACGAAGGCCGGAAGCGTCTGCATCAAATCGAGTACCGGTTCCGCCGCGTTGTAGGCGCGCCTTGATTTACCAAACCAGATACCGAGCGGAATACCGAATATTACGCAGATGAACACGGCCGCTCCGACCAGTGCAACGGTTTCCATCGCTACTTCCCAGTATCCCAGCATGGAAATATAGGCGAGCGAGGCCGCTGTGAAAATGGCAACCCGGGGTCCCGCCGCACGCCACGCGACAACGCATATGACCAGCATAACGACCGGCCAGGGCGTACCGATCAGGGCCAGGCTGAGACCGTCGAGCACCCAGCGCACGCTTGCAGTGACGCTGTCAAAGGCGCCAGCGCCGGCGATGGCGGCGTTGTCGATTTTCTGTTCCAGCCAGCCCGCAAGCTCGGTAAACAGCGTGCCCTGGTCTGAATCCAGAAAAACCGAAGACACCTGCTTTTCGGGAAAGGTATTGAGGACTTCGAGGGGACTGTCCACGGTAAATTTATAAATCGTCAGGGGCCCGATCAAAACCACGAGCGCGATACCGAGTATGCTGCTCTTGAGCTTGCGCCCGCTTTCAACCGCCTTGTGGTCTACGCGCCAGCGGCTGTACTGTTTCTCGTAAATGGAATTTGCATAAAATCCCTGCACCGCCTTTATCAGCAGCAGCAACAGGATTCCAGTAACCAGTATTTGCAGGGCCTCGGAACTTGCTGCAACGCCAAGTGCTTCGCTCTTCTCGGCGGCGTTGCCAATATTTTCAGCCAGCTTTTCGAAGCGGCTTGGGTCGGCGCCTTCCAGCCGTGCTGCTTCTGCACGTTCGAGGAAGCCGTCAGCGCGCTCGCGTTGTTTTTCCGCGCGCTCGAAAAAGGAAGCCCCGGGATCTCCCCACCAGCCTCTGCCGATCTGTACCCAGGCGATCATCTCGAGGATCAGGAAACCCCAGAACATACCCCAAACGCCGCGTGCAGCGGCCCATATCGGCCCAAGAATTGCTGCGATCGGGTTGAAGGTGTTTGGCAGCATACCGGTCGAGGAATGAATGCGCTGGAATTGATCCGCGTAGTAGTCACCGTTATCGCCGGCAAATTCCTTGATCGATGCGTCCAGTGTGGCGTGGTCGACCTCGATATCCGAGGCGGCGACAACCGTGGTTGCTTCTGCCGTATCCGTCATTGGTCTTTACCCCCCTGAATGCCGCGCAACAGCCTTGGTTTGGTTACCACACCGATATCACGACCATCCGAGGTAATCACCACGGGTAGATCGGTGCCCACAGCGTGGTTAATCAACTGGTCCAGATCGGCTTCTTCATCGGCCCGTGGCGCGCCGTCAAGGTTACCCTGATAACTTTCCAGCGGCTCGAGAATCGAGTGTGCCTTGACCAGTTTTAACTTCGAAATACCCTGCACGAATTCACGTACGTAATCATCGGAAGGGTTCATGACGATGTCCTCAGGGGTACCGATCTGCACGATGATGCCATCCTTCATGATCGCAATGCGGTGACCGATGCGAATTGCCTCGTCGAGGTCGTGGGTGATGAACAGCGTGGTTTTCTGGAGTTGTGCCACCAGCGCCTTGAACTGGTCCTGCAGCTGCATGCGGATCAGTGGATCGAGCGCAGAAAAGGGTTCGTCCATTAGCAGCACTTCCGGGTCCGAAGCCAGCGCGCGCGCAATGCCGACCCGTTGCTGCATACCGCCGGATAACTCCTTCGGCAGCCTGTCCTCGTAGCCGACCAGGTCCACCAGTTGCAATGCATGGTCAGATACCGCCCAACGCTTGGACTTGGCTACGCCGCGGATTTCAAGCGGATAAGCGACATTGTCACGCACCGAGCGATGCGGCAACAATGCCATGTGCTGGAACACCATGCCGATGTGGTTGGCGCGGAGTTCTCGCAGTTGGCTCTCATTGAGTTTCGATACGTCTCGACCCAGAACCTCGATATTGCCAGAGGAGGGTTCGATCAGTCGGTTGATGTGGCGAACCAGGGTCGACTTGCCCGATCCGGACAAGCCCATGATGCAAAATATTTCGCCCCTGGGAACGTCGAAAGAGGCGTCCTGGACGCCGATTACACAGCCGTAGCGTTCCAGCACCTCTGCTTTTCCAATGCCTTCGTCCTTGATCGCTTTGATGGCAGCGTCTGCCTGCGCGCCGAAAACCTTCCAGACATTGCTTGCCTTGACGACCGATTCAGTCGATTCAGTCATAATTGCGCCTCCCCTTTTTGCCCGCTATTAGCTCAGCTGGCTGTTAGCCCGCTACTGCTCCTGGCAGTAGCGGGCCGTTTTTTATATTGTCGGTTGAGTGTCAGTTGGTCAGCCAGTTCAGCACCTGATCCTCATTTTTCTTGACCCAGGCAGTGGCATATTCAGCCGGATCTTTCTTATCGATCACGAGTGCATAAGTCATCTCCGAGACTTCGTCAGTACTGAGTTTCATGTTCCTGAACAGCTTCGCTACTTCGGGGTGCTTCTTTTCGACCGACTTGGCGAAATGCAGATGGAGGTAAGCGGTATCCCACGCGGTGCCAGCCTTGGAGACTGCCAGCCAGTTTGGGTCGTCGGTGGGTTGTACTACTTTCCACTGTGAGGCGTCATAAGCCGGTTCTTCGAGAACCTGCATGTCATGCAAAACGAAAACGTAATGCGGGGTATAGCAGAATCCGACCCAGGGCTTACTGCCCTTGATCGCGTTGTCGAGGTTCGCATAGGCGAGCGTCTCGTCACTTTCGGTCAGTTCGAAAGTCTGATCATAGCCGTAAGACTTGGCGCGGATTTTTTCGACATTGGTGGAGGCCCAGCCGGGAGCACCGATCCAGACTTCACCCCTGCCGTCGCCGTCGCTGTCGAACAGTGCCGCGATATCCGGGTTGGTCAGGTCATCGATCGACTTGATGCCGTGTTTTTTCGCTAACGCCTTGGGGACGCACATACCCTGGAAAGCGGCAACGCCGTTTGGATTCATCTCAACGGTGCCTTTTTTCTTGACGAAGGTGTCGTGCAGGTTTTGCTGATTCGGCATCCAGACTTCAGGATGCGCGTGCATGGAACCCGAATCCATCGCCTCGAACACGATCGGATTGGTACCATTTTGCAGCTCGACATCGAGGCCGAGATTCTCTTCGATCACGACTTTGAGTATATTCGCGGTGGCCGCGACCGACGGCCAGTTAGGGACGCCGATGACAACATCGGCAGCGCTGGCAATGCTTGACATTCCCATGCTGGCAGCAACAAGCGCGCCCGTCAGGGTTTTATTGATTTTCATTTGACTCTCTCCTCGGTTTAAAATTATGAGTATTTTAATGTTACATCCGTCTTTATTAACGACGGCTTAATTGTGCCTGTTTGAGACAACGGGTTAAATACGCGACGCCGATGTTAACTTTAAGTTTTTCACATGTAAACCTCAATTACCGTTGATATATCTGGCTTTCTGCTCAAACCAGCGGAATTTATCAAGGATAATTTTGTTTAATTGCAATTTTTATAAAACAATAATTTGTGCAAGACTGTGTTGCACTTAACTCGATCCAGGAAGCAGATATGAGCGCGCAACATGCTGACCCGGGCTACTGGGGAATCGATAACGATTATGGGGTACTGCGGGATGTGTTGCTGGGCAGGCCCGATTATTTCAAATGGGTCGAGGCCGGACCGTTGATTGGTCGTACCCTCAAAAATATGCATAAAACAGGGATCGAGTTCGATTTCGATCTCGCGCAACGTCAGCACCGGGAAATGGTAAGCATCTACGAGGAGGCCGGGGTTAACTGCCATTACCTCGCTTCGGACCCGGTGTTGCATCGCAATTTCTTTGCGCGTGATTCGAGCGCGATGACACCCTGGGGTGCGTTAATTTGTCATATGCAACTCAAATGCCGTCGTGCCGATTACCATTCGGTCATCGGGTTTTACCAGCAAAATAATATTCCGATCTGGAACTATGCCACCGCGGGGCATTTTGAAGGCGGAGATTTTGTCATTCTCGAACCCGGCACCGTGTTGATCGGTTACTGCGGCGAACGCTCGGAACAGGCGGGTGCGGAACAGGTCGCGGAATTCGTGCGGCAGGAGGGTTGGGACGTTGAGGTTGCGCCGATCCCGGCATTGTTCGTGCACATGGATGGGCTCGTCGTGCCGCTCGACCACAGGCTGCTGGTCGCCTGCCTGGATGCGCTCGAAGGCTGGGTGATCGACTGGTTGAGGAAAAAAGGCTTTGAATTTGTCGACGTCGGTTTTGCCGAGGCTAAAGATCTCGGCGTTAACCTGGTTGCGCTCGGCAACAAAAAGGTTTTATCGATGGCGGGCAGCGTCAAACTCAACCAGGACATGCGCGATCGCGGCTACCAGGTATTCGCGCCTGATATGTCGATGTATACATTGGGCGGCGGTGGAGTACATTGTTTATGCCAGGCGCTCAAGCGCGATCCAGTTCAGGTTTAAAGATGAGTGAAATAGCACATATCCGCGTTGACGGCCAGCGCCTCTGGGACAGCATCATGGCGATCGGCGAGATCGGGCCGGGCCAGCATGGTGGCTCCTGTCGGCTCGCGCTGACCGATGAAGATCGGGATGGTCGCGACCTGTTTATTCGCTGGTGCGAGGAAATTGGTTGCAGCATCACGATTGACGATATGGGTAATATCTTCGCGCGGCGCGATGGACGCAACAACGACCTGGCACCGATCGTCGCCGGCAGTCATCTCGATACGCAACCTCATGGCGGCAAGTTCGATGGTATCTATGGTGTTCTGGCAGCGCTCGAGGCGGTGCGTACGCTGCATGATAATAATCTCACCACCGAGGCGCCGGTAGAAATCGTGGTCTGGACCAACGAGGAAGGTTCCCGTTTTGCACCGGCGATGATTTCATCCGGGGTTTATGCCGGCCTGTTCGAAAAGGATTACGCATGGGCGATTACCGACAGCGACGGCAAAAGCCTCGGTGACGAGCTGAAGCGTATCGGTTACATGGGCGCTACGCCCTGTGGTGATAATCCGATCGGTGCCTTGCTCGAGGCGCATATCGAACAGGGTCCAATACTGGAAGCGGATAACCACCAGATCGGTGTTGTTGTCGGCGGGCAGGGGCAGCACTGGTACGACGTCACGATCAAAGGCCAGGACTCGCATGCCGGCTCGACACCGATGCCCGGGCGGCGCGACGCGCTGGTTGCGGTGGCAGAGATAATCACCATGGTGCAAAACCTGGCGCTCGATTTTGCGCCGCAGGCGGTAAGCACGGTCGGCGAAATGTCGGTCATGCCGAATTCGCGTAACACGATACCTGGCGAAGTTTTCTTCACTATCGATATTCGTAACCCGGACGAAAATGTGCTCGCGCAAATGGCCGCACAGCTCGAAAGCAGGGTTGCGGCCATCGTCGACAAACACGGCGTTGAATGTGAACTGGAGGATATCTGGGACAAGGCCCCGGTCAAGTTCGATCCCGACTGCATCGCCGCGGTTGACGAGGCCACCACAGCGTTGGGTTACAGCAACCAGCAAATGGTATCGGGTGCCGGTCATGATGCCTGCCAGGTTTGCCTGGTGGCGCCGACGTCGATGATATTTGTGCCCTGCGCCGGTGGCCTCAGTCACAACGAGCAGGAAAGCGCCGAACCCGCGGACCTGGAAGCGGGCTGCAACGTGTTGTTACACGCGATGTTGAAGCTTGCCAACCGGGCGAATGGCTAAAAAGACCGTTTTTCCTGATGGCCACTGGAGCTTGCAGGTCGATATTCCTTACAGCATGGGACTCGCCTGCGGTGATTTGATATTTCTCTGCGGCCAGGCAGATCTCGAGGGAGACGGTCAGGTCTGCAACGCCAATGATCTGTTAACCCAGTCCAGCAAGGCGATCGAGCACATCGGCATTCTGTTTCGCGAACTCGATGCCAGTCTCGAAGACCTGGTCAAGCTCGTGGTTTTCTATGTTCCTGATCCTGCGCTCAGCGAAGCGGAGTATATTGCTGCGTTGGCGGCTATGCTGAAGACGCATCACCGACCCGTGCTAACCCTGGTGCCGGTGCCGCGCATGTTCTACCCCGGCCTGGTAGTTGAGATCGATGCCTATGGCATTCACGGTGACGCGTTGCAAAGGCATGATGTGACTGCCGATAACGGATTTTCACAACTGGTAAGAGCCGGTGAAATGATTTTTGGTGGCGGCATCACCGCTACCGACGAGTCGGGTAGCGTGATTTCGCCGGGGGACGTGGTTGCACAAAGCCGGATTGTTCTCGAAACGCTGGCGTCCCGGCTGGCCGCCGTGGGTGCCGGGGTTGGCGACCTGGTGAAGATTAATAACTGGTACGTCGCTGGCGGCAGCGCCGAGGACTGGGCCGAAAGTGCCCGCGTGCGCGCCGGGTTCTACCCGGAACCGGGGCCTTGCGCCACGGGGATTCCGTTGCATGGTCTGCATCAGCCGGGAGCGCTGATTCGAACCGACTTCTGGGCGATGCTCGACCGCGATGGAAACTCGATAGACAAGACGCACTGCTGGCCACAGGGGCACTGGGACTGGCCGATCCATCTGCCGTTCAAGCATGGTTTGCGTTGCCGTAACCTGGTATTTGTCGGTGGGCAGGTGTCGATGGATGCCGCTGCGAACATTATTGATTCCGGGGAGATCGAGATCCAGACCCGAACCAGCATGGATAACATCGGCAAGGTGCTCGCCGGTTTTGGTCTCGATCACTCCGCTATCGTCAAACTCAATACCTTTTACCAGGGCTCTACCGGGAATGACGACTCGCGTGATGCCGATGATTTGCACGGCAACGTGACGATTCGAGGCAGCTATTTTAAAAAACCGGGGCCAGCTTCAACCGGCATACCGTTTCGCTATCTCGCGTATGAGGGCATGATGATCGAGATCGAAGCGATCGCGATGAGCGACGCAGATTAAACCGCTGTAAAAAAACGATCCGGCATAACTACCAGTTTGCCGATATATTTTTTCGCCATGAAGTCGGTCTGCGCCCGATGAAACTCACTCAACGGGTAGGTCGCGTAAAGGTTCGGCGATTGCGGGAAGTGGATAATCCATATATTGCAACTTGTCGAGATCACCATGGCCAGTGAGTACGACGGCTTTCATTGTGCCGGGCAACTGTGTCATTGCTTATCCTCGCTCGTTCTTGGGTGAGTCCAGCACGACGTAGGTAGTGATCGAGTTTACCTGGGGCAGGGCGCCGAGCACCTTGGCGTGAAATGCCTTGTAGGCGGCGATGTCGACAACTTCGACCCTTAGCAGGTACTCGATGGTGCCGGTGATATTGTGGCATTCACGTACTTCGTCGGAGTTTTGCATCGCCTTTTCGAAAGCGACCTGGGATGGCATGGTATGGTCGCCCAGACCGACCGCGAGATAGGCGGTGAAACCCAGGCCAAGGACTTCGTGGTCGATGACCGCGCGATAACCCTTGATCACTCCGCTCTTCTCGAGTTCCTGGACACGGCGCAGGCAAGCCGACGGTGACAGCCCTACGCGGTCGGCGAGCTCTATATTGCTGATCCGACCATTGGTCTGAAGATAACGCAATATTTGTTCGTTATACCGATCTAAACTAATCATAAGTTGTGTATTTAAATATCTATAAGCATTAATTGCAACAAATAACACGAATAAAGAATGTAATATTGCGGGTATGAATATCGAAATACTAACCGCCCTGTGTACCTTTGCCTTCGTCAGTTCGGTGACGCCAGGCCCTAACAACCTGATGTTGATGACCTCCGCTGCCAATTTCGGTATCTGGCGCTCGATGCCTCATTTGCTCGGCGTCGTGTTCGGTTTCGTACTGATGGTTATCCTGGTGGGGACCGGGCTGGTTAGTGTATTTGAAGCTTATCCCGTCAGCTATGACATTCTGCGGGTTGGCAGCATTGTTTACCTGAGTTACCTGGCGTGGAAGATAACCACCGCAAAATCACCTGCTGGCAGTGCGGCGGGTAAACCCATCGGTTCCGTGCAGGCGGCGCTGTTCCAGTGGGTAAATCCCAAGGCCTGGGCCATGGCGCTGATCGCGGTTACCGTTTATGCGCCGTCGCACAGTCTCGCGGCGGTGGCGATGATTGCGCTCGTGTTTGGCGTTATCAATATACCGTCGGTATTCGTCTGGGTACTGCTCGGCAGCAAAATACAGCGCCTGCTCGATAGTGGCCCCCGGCTGCGGGCATTCAACTACTGCATGGCATTGCTGTTACTGGCCACGCTGTATCCGGTGATTTTTGAGATTAGTTAACCCAGCTTACGTTTGGCGGCAAGTTCCGCGAGCAGGCACAGGATTTCGAACATCATCGTGACCGCCACCAGCGCGGTATTACCGGACATGTCGAAGGGTGGGGACACTTCGACCACATCGCCACCCACGAGATTCAGCCCGCGCAGACCGCGAATCATCTGTTGTGCGTCGTAAGTGGTAATGCCGCCGATTTCCGGGGTGCCGGTACCGGGTGCGTAAACCGGGTCGAGTGCGTCGACATCGAAGCTGACATAGGTCTTGCCGTCACCGACCACACGGCGGGCCTCCGCGATCACCGCCTCGATACCGAGATCGTTGTACTCTTCGATTTCGATCACGCGAATGCCCTGGTCCAGACCCCATTCCTTGTCTGAATCGGAATAGAGTGCGCCGCGGATGCCGATTTGCACGGTGCGCCTGGGATCGAGTAAGCCTTCTTCGATAGCGCGCCGGAATGGCGTGCCGTGGGTGTATTTCGATTCACCGAAGTAACGATCCAAGGTATCGGTATGCGCGTCGAAATGCACCATGCCAACCGCTTCGTCCTTACACAGCGCGCGCATCACCGGTAGCGAGATCAAATGATCGCCGCCCGCGGTGAGCGGCATGATTCCCTGGTCGACCACGGCCGCATAAAACTGCTCGACACGACCCAGCGTATCTTCGATGTCGACCGGATTCACCGGGCTATCGCCGAGATCGGCGCAG
>Ga0209271_10000341_pt1 | contig 16092 bp, 11 predicted proteins | sample tdAd002_FD_187123 | JGI IMG/M metagenome (GOLD analysis project Ga0209271, IMG submission 187123) | Marine sediment microbial communities from the Atlantic coast under amendment with organic carbon and nitrate - tdAd00.2 (SPAdes)... | ecosystem: Environmental > Aquatic > Marine > Coastal >... | reverse complement strand
GATTTGCAGCTGCGCGTGTTGGACGGGAGTGAGGCAATTACATGCCGGCCGGCAGATAACCTGGAGCCAGAAGTCGAGCGCCAGACAATTGAATTGACAAGAATCGCGGCTGAAAAAGGCATTCGACTGGCCGACGACGTCATTGATGACGTTCTAAGCTATGCGCTTTTCCCACAGATTGGTTTGAAGTTTCTTGAAAACCGCGACAACCCCGATGCCTTTGAGCCACCGCCTGACACGACTCCGGCGCCTTCGCCCGTCGTTAGCAGCAGCCCTCCGGGAGCCGCCAGCGTCTATTCTGTCCGCGTCAATGGCAAATCCTATACCGTCGAGGTAGCCGAAGGAGGGCAACTGACTGATGTTCGTCCCAGTGCGGCACCCGCAGCACCGGCAGTGACGACTGTGGCGTCGGGTGAAAACGTCACCGCAGTCCTTGCCGGCAACATTTTCAAGGTGCACGTGTCAGTCGGTGACGAAGTAGATGAAGGCGACCGTTTGCTCGTCGTTGAAGCCATGAAAATGGAAACGGAGATCGTCGCACCGAAAACCGGCACGATAAGCGCCGTAATGGTGGCCGAAGGTGACGTTGTCGCCGTTGGTGATCCGCTGGTTGCGATTGACTGACGCATGGACCTGATCGAGCAACTCTGGCAAGGCTCGGGTCTCTACCTGATGACTGGTGGGCAGGCAGTGATGCTGCTTGTGTGCCTGCTGCTGCTGTATCTCGGCATCGTCAGGAAGTTCGAGCCGTTATTGCTCGTGACGATCGGTTTCGGCGGTCTGCTGTCGAATATTCCCGGGGTGGAAATCGCGACTGGCGATGGCTTGCTGCATCTTACCTATGTTGTTGGTATTGAAACCGGCGCATTTCCGTTAATCATATTCATGGGTGTCGGCGCACTGACGGACTTTGGTCCGCTGCTCGCAAACCCGAGGACGTTGTTCCTCGGGGCAGCTGCGCAATTCGGCATTTTCGCGACCTTGCTCGGTGCGCTGGGGCTAACCGCAATAGGTGTCATGGATTTTTCGCTTCGGGAGGCGGCGGCAATAGGCATCATCGGTGGGGCGGATGGGCCGACGGCTATTTATGTCGCGGGACAGCTGGCACCACACTTGCTCGGCGCTATTGCGGTGGCGGCCTATTCATATATGGCTCTCGTACCGCTGATTCAACCTCCGATCATGAAGTTGCTTACGACTGAAGCCGAACGCAAGATCGAGATGGTGCAGCTTCGCGAAGTTTCCAAAGCGGAGCGCATAATTTTTCCGTTGCTATTGTTGCTACTGGTAGCTTTACTTCTGCCATCCGCCGCACCTCTGCTCGGCATGCTCGCTTTCGGCAACCTGATGCGCGAATGTGGAGTTGTCGAGCGTCTGTCGCACACGACGCAAAATGCGCTGATCAACATCGTGACGATATTTCTCGGCTTGGCCGTGGGCTCGAAACTCAGTGCGGAGCAGTTTCTCGTACCGAGCACTCTGGGCATATTGCTGCTCGGTATGGTCGCATTTGCCATTGGCACGGCCAGTGGCGTTCTGATGGGAAAACTGCTGAACCGATTATCAAAACAAGCCATTAACCCGCTCATCGGGGCTGCCGGAGTTTCTGCCGTGCCGATGGCTGCGCGTGTTGCCAACAAAGTCGGACTGGATGCGAACCCGCACAACGTCCTCCTGATGCACGCAATGGGCCCCAATGTGGCAGGTGTAATCGGGTCCGCTGTGGCAGCCGGCGTCATGATCATGCTTACGTCGTGACAGGGACCGGGTTCAGTACCTCAAAGCTCAGCCTTATCGGCTTCCTTGTTGTCCTGATTCTGGCCTGGTTTTGTTACCGGCCGGCGATCAGCGGCGTGTTCCAACTTGATGACGTCTCCAATCTCGCCGCTCTCACCAGTATCGAAGACTCAAGCAGTACTATTGATTTTGTTCTTTCCGGTACCGCGGGTCCCGTAGGACGGCCACTGGCGCTGCTGTCATTTGTGTTTCAGGCTGAGGAATGGGAGCAAGGCGCGGCAGCGTTCATCCAGGTCAATATACTGATTCATCTGCTTAACGCCCTGATCCTGGCAGGGTGTTTGTATCAGCTCAGTTTGTTGCGGGCGGTTGAACAAAATAAAGCCGTCATTGTGGCGGTGGCCACCGCAAGCATGTGGGTGATAATGCCGTTGCTTGCTTCCGCGTCACTGCTCGTCGTGCAGCGAATGACGACATTGAGCGCATTCTTCGTCTTGCTCGGACTCAGCGGCTACCTTGTTTCACGCAGCAGATTCGAAGCGTCGCCAAATCGAGCACTGATCGGCATGAGTCTCAGTATTGCAGTCGGCACTCTACTGGCGACCCTTGCAAAAGAATCTGGTTTGTTGCTGCCGACGTATGTTCTGGTGCTCGAGGCGACACTGCTCAAACGACCATCAGGTATCGCGAATCGTATCTGGCGTCTCTGGCAGATTATATTCTTGCTGGTGCCAACGCTGGTGATAGTCACGTACCTCATAACTCGTATTGCGTACCCTGAATGGACTGTATTGATGCGCGGCTTCACCGTCTGGGAACGGTTGCTTACCGAGGCGCGGTTGCTGTGGTTGTACCTCTACAAAGCGCTACTCGGATTTCCCGGGCAGCTCGGTATCTTCCAGACACCACCAACAATAAGTCGCAGTATTTTCGAACCATTGGCATTCCTGGCAGTGCTTTCCTGGTCGGCGCTGGGTATCGCATCGATCGTTTGGCGGCGCCGTTATCCATTATTTTCCCTGGCAGTTTTGTGGTACCTGACGGGTCACGTCATTGAGTCATCCGTTGTGCCACTCGAGCTTTACTTCGAGCACCGTAACTATTTGCCGATTCTGGGGCCCTTGTATGCGCTCTGTGCTTACCTGCTGTTGAATTCGCCGCAGCTCCGCCGCGTTGCATACGTAGTCGTGCCACTCTATGTGTTGTCTGGTGCGTTTTTTTTGCATGGCTTTGCTTCCCTGTCGGGCGAACCATCATCGGCGTCTCGCTACTGGGCGCTCAAGTATCCTGACTCAGTTCGCGCCGTGACAACAATGGCGACCTATCAATTGTCGGAAGAGGGCCCGATACGGACGTTGTCGACAATCGATCGCTTTGTCACAGAGCGGCCACAATTCGCCTACTTGAGGATTCAGGAGCTCAATCTGCGATGCATGTACATGTCCCAAGAGAACCACGAGGCCGTGCTCGTGGAGCTGAGGCGAGAGCTGCCAAACGTAGATTTCACTTATACCGCGGGCACCATGCTGTCGCAATTTCTCAGCACGGTAATCTCCGTTAACTGCAACGGTATAGGTCCTGACACTGTGGCAGAACTGGCAGATATCCTGCGGCAGAATCCGCGCTATATTCAAGGCCCGCTCTACAACCAGTTCCATCATAAGTTGATGGCCGGAATTGCCAGGCAGAAAGGAGATTACGACGCAACGATCGATCATCTCGAACGTGCGATTGCCCGGCGAGGCACCAATGAGTTGAATATGATGATGGTTACGGCGCTTGGCGGTGCCGGTGACTTTGATGGTGCCAACGAGTTTATCGATGCTGCACTGCAGCGGCAGCCCGGCCACCCACTGCGGGCAGTTGCCTGGCGTAGCAATCTTGAGAAACTACGTGAATACATCAACGAACTTGAGCGATACTCCCAAAGCGTAGAGTGATTCACGTCGGCAAGCGTACGGAGAACGAATGATCATGAGTCAGGAACCAACCGAAGTCGCGCTTTCGATCGTCATTCCCGCCAAGAATGAGGCCGCGGCCATTGGCGATGTTGTTGCGGCGGCAATAGATGCACATCCGGACGCAGAAGTCATAGTCGTCGATGACGGGTCCAGTGACGCGACCGCAGATATCGCGGAGCAGTCTGGCGCAATAGTCGTCCGGCATCCGGAGAGTCTGGGAAACGGCGCGGCAGTGAAAAGTGGCGCCCGAGCGGCGCAAGGCGAGATATTGGCGCTAATGGATGGTGACGGCCAGCACGACGCGCGTGAGATCGGCCGTTTGCTGGAAAAACTGAACCAGGGCTATGACATGGCGATTGGCGCGCGTGATTCAGCATCCCACGCCAGCATGGGGCGCCTGTTCGCCAATGGTTTTTACAACGAATTTGCGTCGCTGATCAGCGGTCGCAAGATTGTTGATCTGACGTCGGGTTTTCGTGTCGTTCGTGCCTCATTGTTCAAGAGGTTTTTGTACCTCCTGCCTAACGGATTCTCGTACCCGACCACAATCACTATGGCGTTCTTGCGCTCCGGTTTTCCAGTGTGCTTTGAACCGATAAAAGCTGCGGAACGCAAAGGCAAAAGTCATATTCGACCGATTCGCGATGGTGTACGTTTTCTCGTCATCATCTTCAAAATCGCAACGCTGTATGCACCACTAAAAGTATTCCTGCCCATTAGCAGCCTGTTCTTCGCGACAGGCCTTGGCTATTACGCGTATACCTATTTCACGACGGGTCGCTTTACGAACATGAGTCTGCTGGTCTTTAGCGCGTCGGTAATTATTTTTCTCATCGGTCTGATTTCAGAACAGATTACAGCGCTGACTTACAGCAAATCCTGATAATGCGGCAGTGCATATTTGTTGTTGGCACACGCGCGCAGCTGGTCAAAGTTGCGCCTGTTCTAACGCTTGCTTCCAAATTGAATCTGGGGCACATCGTCTGGTTTACCGGCCAGCACGATGAGTCGATCGAAGATCTGATTGCGGATTTTGATATCACATCGCAATTCATGCATCCCGCAGGACGAAAAGAGCGCTCCAGTATTCTGCGCCTGATCACGTGGCTGCCGGGGACACTGTTCCGCTGTTATCGATATATACGCGGCGTGAAGACCAGCACGACACAGAATCCACTCGTCGTCGTGCACGGCGATACCTTATCGACATTTCTGGGTGCGTTGGCTGCATGGTTTGCGGGTGGCTTGACCGTGCACCTCGAGAGCGGTCTAAGCTCCGAAAAAATTACCGACCCTTTTCCTGAAGAACTGCTTCGCCGATTAACATTTCGCCTGACGAGAGTGGCGCTATGTCCGAACGACGATGCCTGTGAGCTTATGCGCAAGTTCGACAATTGCGAGGTCATTCACACAGGAGAGAACACCTTGCTTGACTGTGTTCGACTTGCGCTAAGGTCAGAGCCGCCGAGCGGAGGTAGATCAGTTGATTCGTATTTCGTTGCCTCGATACACCGTTTCCAGAACATTTATCAGAGAAACAGACTCGAGACGATACTCAACGATCTCATCGCATTGTCGGAAATCGCTCCGGTGCATTTCATTCTGCACCCTCCAACGGTCCTGCGGCTGAGAAAGTACGGACTATATGATCGACTTGAGAGTGCGCCTGGCGTACAGCTGCGCCAGCGCATGCCTTACACGGAGTTTCTTGTGCTGATCGCTGCGGCACGTGGCGTGATCAGCGATGGCGGGTCAAATCAGGAAGAGCTTGCGTATCTTGGTGTGCCGACAGTCCTTTTTCGCGAGAGATCGGAGCGGCCTGATGGACTCGGTGAGAATGTCGTGCTCCGGGACGATACGAGGCAATCGCTCGCGGAGTTTGTTCGTTCCGGCGAGTTGGATGGCTTACGTCGCAAGTCGCGAATTCATGATGCGGTTCAACCTTCCCTGATCACCGTTGAGGCATTATTGGCGTTGGCTCGGGTTGAGTGATTTTTCTTTTATGCGCGCATTGAGTTACAAAACCGTATCCAGATTGATTGGTAAATTCGACGCATTGCTTGATGTCAAGCGTGGTCGCAATCGAACTGCTATCACCATTTTCGCAATGGTGATTTTCGGTGGCGGCCTGCTCGTGGCGCTTCGAAGTCTCGATGTCGGTTTGCAATTCGAACTGCCATTGTTGACGGCAGTATCATTGATTGCGCTCCTTTGTCTGACATTCATTGTAAACGTGTCAAGAACCCACACACATTCGAAGATTGTCGGTGCCAATTTCGGTCTTAGTGACAGCGCCCGCGTCTCCCTTTTTGGCTCCGCGTTGAATATGCTGCCGCTCATTATTCCGGCCGGCATGTACATGCGAATGTCCAATTTCGTCAGGCATGGCGGCCGGACCCGACATGTGGCCGGCGTGCTCGTCACCAATTACCTGCTTGCGCTCGCGTCCAGCCTTGTAATCGGCCTCGCCATGATTCATTCAAGTGTGGCCGTCGATCTGAGTCTGCCTATCGCGATCGTTGCTGCGGGCTACCTGGTTCTTGGTGCGGTTTTCATGAGAATCTCCGGCATCCGTTACGGAGTCGTGGTCGCAGTGCTGGAGTTGTTCGCCGTGGTGATCGATGCCGCGAGAATTTACCTGTGTTTTCAAATCCTCGGATTTGGCGTGGAGATCGCGCAAGCTGCAGTCCTGACTGTTTCGGCAGTATTGGGAAGCGCGGTTAGCATCGTTCCCGCTGGTCTCGGTGTCCGCGAACTGGTTGGTGCTGGAATCTCACCGCTTATTAAGGTGGCCCCGGAACAGACTTTTCTGGCGATAGCACTCAACAGGGTATTTGGAATAGTATTCTTTGTTGGTTTGGCTGCCATCGTCCTGTGGCGGGACAGGATTGAGTCTTCATGACACGTGTGCTGTTTGCAACTCGTGCGTGGGAGTCGGCGCCCTTAGAGGGCGGCATGCTATTGTTGAAGGACCTTGCGCGGCATTTCGCCGCTAGCGAATCGGTCGAGCCGTACTTTTTTTCGACGACGAGTGGCGTCGATAATGGTGTCAAATTGCTCCGGGCATTTCGTCGAGCAGGCTGGGGACGCAGCCAGAGGCTGCAGTTTTTTCTTGCGTTGCTACGTCATCTCCGAAGAGTCGATATCGTACACTTCGCGCATACGCCGACCCGTTCAAACTCGAGGCTCATACGGTTCCTGAAATGCCTGCATCCGAACGTGCACTTCGTACAGACAATCACGGCTGCAAATAAGACGCGTTTTTCTGCTGATACGATGATATGGGGGGATGATGTGACCGCAATCGGGCCGGTTCTTCATCAGTATCTTCGCAACGAGCACAATGTTCAGGCCGAGATCGTTCCACCTGTGCCGTCACCGGACCGCCTTGTTGCTGATCGACCAATTCCGAATGACACTCGCGACCAGATTTCGACACGTCCGATCGTTGTGTTTCCGATTGACGTCGACAGGCTTGACACAAGTGAGTTCAAGGTCGCGGAACTTCATGCGGAGTTACGACGCACTCATCCTGATGTTGTATTCATGCTGCTCGACCGATTCGGCGGAAGTGAGCGTGGTCACATGCAGTTCGAAGGCATCTCTCCGGATAATTTGATTCTGTTGCCAGCCATCGATTACATGATGGCAGTACTTCATCGTGCCGATGTTATTGCCTACCCGATAAGCAATGCGGATGGAAAGTTCAATCCTCCAATGGTGCTGCTCGAGGCATTAGGAGTTGGTTGCCCGGTCGTGTGTTCGGACAGTATCGACATTCAGGAGAGCGATTCAGTTGTGTCAACTGCGAGTTTTGAGGCTGTCGAATGGGCTCGCACAATTTCGAGTTTCCTGGACAGAACATTGGAGCCGAAGCAGGAAACGAATCTGGATTTTGCAGCCGTATGCGGCTCGTATGAATCTCTGTATACCCGGCGATCCTGCAGCGAGACGAGCGGGCCGTCTTCGCTGAAATCTGTTGCCGAATTGGAGACTGCGTTGCAGATCGTCGCGGAGCAGCAGCAATTCCCGATATTTATTCGTGCGGGCCGTGCACAGCAATTCGATATCACAGGCGCGAAGGACGTAGACATATGGCTTAAGTCCGGGAATGTCGCGAAACTTGATGCGCTGCTCCGATCTTTTGGTGCGATTTCACTAATAACACGACAAGGCAAGGCATGGGCGAGTCAGCGCATTTATCTTCTGCCACTACAAAATGGATTTGTTCAGCTCGATGTTGGTATCGATACAATGGCCGCGGGTCCATTGACCTATCGGCAATTGGTCGATTTTGATGGTCAGTGCGGGCTTGTCGAACTCCCATCGGATGTGGAGGTGTTTTCGCGCGGTGCCAAACGTCTGCTGCGGGGAGGGGATCTGGATGATCCAGCAATTGCGGAGTTGCAATCACTCTATGCAACCATGGATGATGCCGGTCGATCGCGACTCGCAGCTTTTCTCAAGCAGCCTGTCAACAAGCTGGATACTCTTTTCACGCCGGGCAATTCAACACGCAAAATTAGAGTTACATTTTATCGCAGCATAGTCATCGCGCTTCTCAGTACCGCGAAGTATCCACTCGAATTGTTCCGCGTCCTCAGGTCAAAGGTCACGCTGCCAGGCTGGCCAAAGCCGTTCGGGCGTCGCGTACGCGGTCAGGTAATTGCCATCGTCGGTACCGATGGGTCAGGAAAATCAACAACGCAAAACCTGCTGAAGTCAGCTCTGGCACAGGACGGTTACCGCACGCAGTATGTGTATATGGGGCGCTCGCGTGGCAACGTACTCGTGTCCGATTCCTTTAAGTCGTCAGCCGGTAGGGCAAGCGACAAGTCGCGCAACAGTCGCTTGCTACTCAAGTACTTTGCGAGTTGGTTTTACGTTCTCGACTACAGCTTGCGATTTGCTCGCATCTGGTATCGGAGTCGAATCAAAGGATATTCAGTTCTGTGTGATCGATATTTTTATGACATTGAGACGATGGAGTGCTACTCCAGATTTGCTTATGCGGTTTTGAGACTGGTTGCTCTGAAGCCGGACATACTCGTCGGACTCGATTGCTCAGTTGACGTGCTGATGCAGCGCAAGGCAGAACGGTCGCGCGAGGAATATACACGACAAAGAGACTTCTACCGGCGATTGACCGAAAACGCGAAGGCAAAGTACTGGCGCGAAACCTTGCGCACGGATGAGATCGATAGTGATCAGATCGCCGACAGAATCAGTGCGCTGGTGCATCGATCTGCGCATCGCCGGTACGACTACTAATACTGGCCGAGCAAAGAACCCGGTTTAGTGGCAGATTACCTGGCAGTCACCGCTTGAAATGATCCTCGAGGACCTGCGCCACACAACTGGTCAGGCGCTTGCCTGTTTCGATGTGCAGGAATTCATTCGGGCCGTGCGCGTTAGATTTCGGGCCAAGCAGCCCGGTAATCAGAAACTGCGCCTGCGGAAATTTTTCTCCAAGCATTCCCATGAAAGGAATCGTGCCGCCAGTGCCCATGTACATTGAAGGTTTGCCGAAGAATGCTTCGGATCCCTTGTGCATAGAGGCCTCGAGCCATTCGTCCACAGGCGGTGCATTCCAGCCAGCCATCGTGGATTCGACTTCAAATTCAACCTTCGCCAGAGGTGGCGGATCGGCATCCAGAATCTGCTTGACGGTTTGCGCCGCATCATCAGCGTCACAAGTTGGTGGCAGTCGGAATGACAGTTTCAGAGTATTGAACGGAAGCAGCACATTGCCTGCATCGACCAGAGCCGGCAGACCGTCCGCGCCCGTAATGCTCAAGGTCGGTCGCCAGGTGTTGTTGAGCAGCATCTCAAACGTGGATTCACTGGGCGACGGCGAATCGACCGCCCAGGGAAACTTGGCATAGGCACCATCGCCCAGCGTCTCTGCAGCCAGTTTCGCCTGTTCAATTCGTTGCTCGGGAATATTAGCGTGTAGCGCCTCGGGCAGAACTTTTCCGGTCGACTCATCTTCAATTCGGCTCAGAAGCTTGCGCAGAATTCGGAAGCTCGATGGCACGACGCCACTAGCCGTGCCGGAATGTACACCTTCGGTCAAAACGTCGGCTCGCAACTGTCCGGTCAAGTTACCGCGCAGCGATGTTGTGCACCATAACTGGTCGTAGTTGCCGCATTCCGCATCGAGGCAGACGACGAGGCTCGGCGAGCCAATGCGGTCTTCGAGTAAATCGATGTAGTAGGGCAGGTCAAAGCTGCCGCTTTCTTCGCAGCCTTCGATAATAACCACACAGTGCGCATGAGGAATTCCCTGTTCTTGCAGCGCCCGAATCGCTGTTAAGGAGCCAAATGTTGCATAGCCATCGTCTGCACCACCGCGGCCGTACAATTTGCCGTCCTTGATGACGGGCGTCCATGGGTCGAGGTCATCATCCCAGCCGCTAAACTCGGGTTGCTTGTCGTAATGTCCGTACAACAGCACGACATCATCAGAGGCACCCGGAATATCGATGAAGAGTACCGGCGTGCGGTTTTCGATGCGTACGATTTCGACGGTCATGCCTTCGATCGGCTGTTTTTTCGACCAGTCTTCGAGCATCTGCACGGCTTGTTCCATGTGGCCGTTCTTTTCCCAGTCGGGGTCAAAGGCAGGCGACTTGTTCGGTACCTTAATGTATTCGCTAATCTCTGGAATGATCGATGTGTCCCAGATCTCATTGACGAAATCTGCTGTTTTCTTGTTGTCCATGCTATTCAGCCCTTTGCAAAAACCTGTTTATTCCGAAGTCAGCCAGCGATATAAGGTTTTCGTCATCCTCTCGGTGGTTATGAAGTTCCAGTTCCAGGTGTCGTGATAGTCAGCCAGCGGATTCGCGGCCAGTATTTCTTCCTCGGTCTTGCCCTCGACAACGAGCGTTGCTATACGCGCCTCGGCATCGACAAGCATGTCGATGGCCGCCTGCAAATCGGCGCTGCCGGCTACGACAGTGCCGTGGCCCGCAACAATGACCGTGTCTTCGTTCGACATTGCAAGAATCCGTCGCTGTGCTTCAAGGAATCCCGCCACGCTGCCGCCGTTATCCATATCGATATACGGGAAGACACCGTTGAAGAAAATGTCGCCGGCGTGAATGACGTTGCTTCCGCGGAACTCGATAACGGCGTCACCATCTGTATGGGCATGCTCAACGTGAAAAACGAAAGCGTCCAGTCCGTTTACGTGAAACGTCACCTGGTCCGAAAACGTTATAACGGGCAGTCCTCCCGGACCGCCTGCATCAGCGGGATTTTCCAGCAGGCGCTTTCGAATATTTTCATGCGCATAGACTACGGCCCCGTTTTCCGAAAATGCGGCATTGCCGCCAACGTGATCGCCGTGAACGTGCGTGTTTATGACGAAGTCAATAGAGCCGCCAGCCAGATCGGTAGCAGCCTCGAGCAAGGCGGGGGCAAGAGGCGAAATTCCGTCATCAATCAGTACGTTATACTCGTCGCCGACAAGCATTGTCATGCTGCCGCCGACGAACCCGCCGTCGCCTTCCAGCACGAAAATACCGGGCGCAACCTCGGTTGATTTGAACGACGGAGGCGCGTCCTGCGCGAGGGAAAAAGTCGAGGCCAATAGCAGGCTGATTATTGTTGGTAGCCCTTTCATGGCCTGTCTCCGCTGCAACTCAGGCAGATGATTTTACATGGACTGCGCTGCAATGCACGGGCTCACTTAGTCACACGGGCCTGCAGCTGGCATCATTTTTTTCCGGAATGGCTCGCTGCGCTGCGCTTTAGTTCCGAAAAAAAAGATCCCACCCGCGGCCCTCCCGAACTATGGAGGACCTGCGAGAGGGATGCTTATCGAACGAAGTAAAGCGGACCGCAGGGAGCCATGAGTGAGAGAAGCATCCCGAGCGCAGAGTCGTGCAGCGGGCCCGTACGACTACAGACGACCTTCTACTGGTTGCTCGGGAACGAGAATTGCGCCTTTTCACGTACGCCGCCCGAGGGCCAACGCTGTGTGATGGTTTTGCGGCGCGTATAGAAACGCACGCTATCGGGCCCGTATGCAAACAGGTCGCCAAACAGGGAGCGCTTCCAGCCACCAAAACTGTGCAGCGCAACGGGTACAGGCAGTGGCACGTTGATGCCGACCATGCCGACCTGGATATTGTCGGCGAAATAGCGTGCTGCCTCGCCGTCACGCGTGAATATGCAGGTACCGTTGCCGTACTCGTGATCGTTGATCAGTTTCATGGCTTGCTCTTGCGACTCCGCGCGTACGACACACAGAACCGGGCCGAAGATCTCGTCCTGATATATGCTCATATCAGGCGTTACCCTGTCGAACAGGCAGGCGCCAAGGAAGAAGCCATCTTCGTGGCCATCAACGACGAGATCCCGACCGTCAACGACAAGCTCCGCCCCTTCTTCGACACCGAGATCAACGTAGCCGCGAACTTTTTCATGGTGCACCTGTGTTATCAGCGGCCCCATTTCATTGCAGCTATCAGTGCCATTGCCAACCTTGAGGGTCTGCAATTCGGTTTTGAGTTTGGCAACGACCTTGTCAGCCGTGTCGTCACCGACGCACACCGCGACGGAAATCGCCATGCAGCGCTCGCCGCAAGAACCATACGCGGCGCCCAGTAGCGCACTCACGGTATTATCGATGTCAGCGTCGGGCATGACGACAGCATGGTTTTTTGCTCCGCCCAGCGCCTGGACTCGCTTGCCGTTCTTGGTGCCCGTTGTATAGATGTATTCCGCTACAGGCGTAGATCCTACGAAACTGACAGCCTGAACTCGCTTGTCCCCAAGAAGTGTGTCGACAGCTTCTTTGTCGCCGTTCACGACGTTATACACGCCGTCGGGTAATCCAGCTTCCTTTAGAAGGCGTGCAACGAGCATGGGTGCGCTCGGATCCTTTTCGGATGGTTTCAGGACAAAGGTATTACCGCAGGCGATCGCCATCGGGAACATCCACATGGGCACCATCGCCGGGAAATTGAACGGTGTGATGCCGGCAACGACTCCGAGCGGCTGAAACTCGGACCAACTATCTATGTTGAGACTAACATTCTTGCTGTGTTCGCCTTTGAGTAGCTCGGCCACTCCGCACGTATAGTCAACGACTTCGATGCCACGCATGAACTCACCCATTGCATCATCGAGAACCTTGCCGTGCTCTTCTGTGAGTGATGCGACGATTTTGTCCGCGTTTTCTTCCAATAATTGTTTGAAACGAAACATGACCTTCGCCCGCTTGGCCGGCGGCGTATCGCGCCAGGCCGGGAAAGCAGCGGCAGCGGCAGCAATCGCGTCCGCGACGGTCGCTTTCGTAGCCATTGCTACGTGTTTCGTGATTTTGCCGGTCGCCGGATTCATTACGGGCAGCGTTCGATTGTCATCCGCCACATCGTCGCCGTTAATGAAATGGCCGACGACGTTGGCGGCATCGATGTTTTTTGCAGGCGTTGCGTTCATGATGTCTCCGGACTCAGTCGCTTATTCGACCGAATCAATAACGCGACGAATAGCCTCGAACGAAGCCTGCATTTCATCGACGTTCGAGTTCAGGAATGGCGAGAATTGTAATGTATCCATGCCGTTGCGCACGACGAGATGTTCGTCCCAGAAGCACTTCTTGTGGATCTCGAGCCCACGCGCGCCCGGCGCGCCATCGCGTGGCGCAAGTTCAATGGCGCCCATAAGCCCGAAGTTGCGCACATCGATGACTTTGTCGTGGTCGTCGAATGCATGCAGGATGTCTTCAAATACAGGTTCGAGAGCCGCAGCCTGCTCGAAGGTACCTTCTTCCTCATAGACGTCCATGACAGCGAGTCCGGCTGCGGCAGCTACTGGATGACCCGAATAGGTATAACCGTGAAACAGCTCAACCATGTGCTCCGGCCCCTGCATAAAGGCCTCATGCACTTTTTTCTGCACCAGGACCGACCCCATAGGTACGACACCGTTGGTCAAACCTTTTGCTGTCGTGATGATATCTGGCGTTACGCCAAATCGCTCCGCGCCGAACGCTTTGCCGACACGGCCGAATGCCGTAATGACCTCATCGAAAATCAGCAGGATGCCGTGGCGGTCACAAATTTCGCGCAGGCGTTCGAGGTAGCCAACCGGTGGTGGAATTACTCCCGCTGATCCAGCCACAGGTTCGACGATAACCGCTGCGATATTGCTGCCGTCGTGAAGTGCCGCGAGTCGCTCGAGGTCGTCGGCGAGGTGTGTTCCCCACTCCGGTTGCTTGCGACTGAACGCGTTTTGTTCGAGGTTCAGAGTATGGCGCAGGTGATCGACACCCGGAATCAGATTTGCGCTGAAGGCCTTGCGGTTCGGCACGATGCCACCGACAGACATGCCACCGAAATTGACGCCGTGGTAACCCTTTTCCCGTCCTATCAGACGGGTTCGATTTCCTTCGCCACGCGCGCGATGGTATGCCAGCGCAATCTTTAACGCAGTGTCGACGGACTCCGATCCGGAGTTTGTGAAAAAGCAGTTCGAGAAGCCATCGGGCGCAAGCCCAATCACCCGCTCCGCAAGAGCAAATGCCTTGTCATTGCCTACTTGAAACGACATGCAATAGTCGAGCTCGGCAACCTGTTTTTGCACGGCTTCGACAATCCTGGGATGGCAATGACCGACACCCGAGGTCCACAGGCCGGAGAACATATCGTATATCCGGGTACCGTCGCTGGACGTGTAATGGTGGCCCGATGCGCCCGAAATCATGCGCGGCTGTTTCTTGAAATCGCGATTAGCCGTGAACGGCATCCAATAGGCATCAAAATCGCTGGCGATGGCACTCATGGCAAAGGTACTCCGGGTATCTCGAAAGAGCTAACAAGTGTAAATCCGAGTAGCTATGTTAAACAAATAGTTATTTGTAGGATTATAAGCTATTGATTTTATATAAAACGACCGACAGAATGTTCATTTTAGTTAACACTTGCCAGGGAATCGACAATGGACCAGGAAATCGGCCGCAGGCTCAAGCTAATCCGCACACGCCTGGGCATGTCGCAGCGCCATCTGGCGCGAGTCTCAGGCGTCGCGAACGCGACGATCTCGCAGATCGAGGCAGGGCGCCTGAACCCGACGGTCAGCATGCTTAAAAAGGTGCTCGACGGTGTACCAATGAGCATGAGCGAGTTTTTTGTTGATGATTTCGAGGTTGCGGACCGCATATTCTTTCGCGCTGAAGAGCTCACGGAAATCGCCGATGGTGGCGTGTCGTTTCGGCAAGTTGGCACAAATTTACACAACAAGTCGATCCAATTGATCAAGGAGTGCTATCAACCGGGTGCCGGCACTGGCAAACATGCGATTACACATGAAGGTGAGGAGTGCGGCATCGTCCTGAGTGGCCGGCTCGAGGTTACCGTTGCCGAACGCACCGAGGTACTCAGAGCCGGAGATGCCTATTACTTCAAGAGCGATCAGCCGCATCAGTTCCGCAATCCGGGTAATGAGGCCTGCGAACTGATAACGGCCTGCAGTCCACCCAGTTTTTGACAGTTTTTCACCTCAGAGGGTGGCCAAAAACCCGTATTTGATGCACAGTTATGTCCTGGTTTTTTAATCTAGATTAGAATTTTCATGGCACAATTTGGCACCGTATTTTGCGATCACTTTGTAACCGCACAATTCAAGGATGGGGCGTGGCAGGATCCGGCGATCGAGCCGCTCGCTCCACTGGCTTTGCATCCGGCAGCGCATGTTTTTCACTATTCCAGCACGTGTTTTGAAGGCTTCAAGGCCTATCGCTGGGACGATGGCAAGGCGCGGATCTTTCGCCCACGCGATCACATCGCGCGCATGCAAAAAAGTGCAACGTCGCTGCGCCTTCCCGTGCCCGACGCGGACCTGCTTGCGGGCATGGTTGCCAACATCGTGGTGAGAAATATTGACGAGATTCCTGCGCCACCGAGTTCCCTGTATGTGCGACCAACCTTGATCGGCACCTTACCGAACATAGGAGCAGCAGCAGCGCCTTCGACCGAAGCAACGTTGTTTGTTCTTAACTCGCCAGTCGGGGACTATTTCGAAGGTGGTGCACGACCGCTCAAGCTGCTCGTCGACGATCAACGGGCTCGCTCTACTGAACAGTTGGGCAGCACCAAGACCGGCGGCAATTACGCCGCGGCTCTCGGGCCGACGTTGGATGCCAAGGAAAAGTATGGTGTTGATCAGGTGTTGTTCTGTCCGAATGGAGATGTCCAGGAGACCGGTGCTGCGAACTTTCTGTTGATTGGCGACGACGAAGTGATCACAAAACCTCTCGATACCTCGTTCCTGCACGGCATCACACGCGATTCAATCCTGAAGCTGGCGGCCGACCTTGGTTACAAGGTCAGCGAAAGAAACTTCACAGTCGATGAGTTGTTGCGGGCTGTGCAAAGCTATG
>Ga0209271_10000340_pt1 | contig 16162 bp, 14 predicted proteins | sample tdAd002_FD_187123 | JGI IMG/M metagenome (GOLD analysis project Ga0209271, IMG submission 187123) | Marine sediment microbial communities from the Atlantic coast under amendment with organic carbon and nitrate - tdAd00.2 (SPAdes)... | ecosystem: Environmental > Aquatic > Marine > Coastal >... | reverse complement strand
CCTGGGCAAACTCCTCCTCGTACATCACCATCTGGGGGCTTGCCATGTTTTGAGCCGTGCTCCTTCGCCTTCTTCAGTGCTATGAGTTCCTAGCAGAGCGCTAGTCGCCGGTAAAGATTTCCGGCCACACCACTTCCAGCATAACAAGCCGTCACTATAGACAAAAACGATGCTTCGGTTAGTCGTTCGTTTGATTCGAAATCTGCTGTGCGTGCCGCTCCTACCGATTTGGGCGATCGCCCGCTGGCTATCGCGTCCCAAGGGTCGATGGATCGTCGTACGCCTCAAACCGCGCCTGGTAGAGACCCGTCAGCCGCTTCCTTGGCTGCGCAGGATTCTCGATGCTGGCTCGCTGAGGCGCACCTCGTCCCTGGCGGCCGTTCGCCGGCTTGCTGATTATGCGATCAGGGACTCTCGAATCGAGGGAGTCGCGTTCGTGTTACCCCCTCTTCAAGCTGGGTGGTCAGTCTGTGCGGGTCTCCGCGAGCAGATTCTCCGGCTCAGGGCCGAGGGCAAGGCCACCACGGTGCTTCTCCCTCGGGGCGGCGGACATCGGGAGCTCTATGTGGCCTCCGCAGCCAAGCACATCTATGCCGCACCGCAGGCCACGATCACATTGCTCGGTTTGTCCGCGCAGTCGCACTACGTGAAGCCGCTTCTCGACCGCATCGGGGTCGAGGTCGAGCCGTTTGCCCGCAAGGAATACAAGACCGCCGCAGAGCGCGTGAGCCGCGACTCCATGAGTGAGTATCAGCGCGAGCAACTCCAGGCGCTCATCGATGGGCACACCGATGCATTGCTCGACGCGCTGGCTCAACGCACGGGCACCACCCCGTCGGAGGCCCGAACGCTCTTCGAAGCGGGCGTGTTCCGCGGACAAGACGCAATCGACGCCCGCCTCATCGATGCGCTCGCGTACGAAGACGAGCTCCCCGACAAGCTCGGGGTCGACAAGAAGAAAGAGGTCATCGAAGGCGACCGCTACCTCGACTTCAAGGAAGCCAAGCTCTTCCGCCCTTTGCGACGCCGACCTTACATTGCCGTCGTCGCGATCAAGGGGGCCATCTCTGAGTCTGGCGCGCCGACGGGCCGGCGGGCTTCCATCGTGGCGGCCCTTCGTCACGCGCGCCGCGACCGCCGAGCGCTTGGCGTGTTGCTCTGGGTCGACTCCCCAGGAGGTTCCGCCGAAGCGTCCGACTTGATTCACCGCGAGGTCGTCCGGGTCAAAGAGAAGAAGCCCGTCGTCGCATACTTCGGCGAGGTTGCCGCCAGCGGTGGGTATTACGTCGCCGCCCACGCGAACGCCATCGTCGCCCAGCCTCTGGGCCTCACGGGCTCCATCGGGGTCGTCTCTGCCCGCCTGATGGCGTCGCAGCTCCTCGATCGCGTCGGGATCCGAACCGAGGTCCTCCAGACGGGCCCTCATGCCGATATCTTCTCGCCTCACCGCCCACTCACTGACGAGGAGCGCGCTCTCATGAATCGAGAGCTCGACGCTTTCTACGACTCCTTCGTTGCGCTGGTCGCGGATGGGCGAGGGCGGCCCGTCGACGAGATCGAGCCGCTCGCCCGTGGCCGAGTATGGCTGGCCGCCGATGCGCACCGCCACGGCCTCATCGATGAGCTTGGCGGCATGGACACCGCGCTCGACCGCCTCAGGGACAGCATCGACGCGCCTCCACGGCTCCGTGAGAGGCTGCGCCCGATGATGGTCGCCAGCTACCGGCTCGAGCCGCCACCGCCGGCTGCAGCCCTCCGCCTCGATGGCTCGGTCTTCGAGGGGCTCCGGGACTTGGCGCTCCTACTCGGCGAGGGCCCAGCCGTCCTCTACCATGTGATTTCCATTCCCCGGATACGCTGAGCTGCCGAAATTACGCTTTCGCTCGAGGGTCGTTTATCGTGGGTACGGGGAGGCACTCGATGAAGGCAAAGCAGATAGCGTTGGCCCTGTTGCTGGGGGTCATCTTCGGCTGCGGGGGCTCTCAGAAGCCGAAAGCCGGTCCGCTGCCGGAGGGAGCGACCTTCTACGGGGTCTGGCAGTCGCCGCAATACGGCAACATGCACATGTGTCAGAGCGGCAAGCAGGTGATCGGCGACTACATCAAGAACGAGCGCGCCGGGCGAATTCAGGGCGACGTCGACGGCGACCTGCTGATCTTCCAGTGGGAAGACCGCCGGGAGCTGGTCTCGGGCAAGCCACAGATCCGACGCGGGCGAGGCTATTTCCGAATCCAAATCGGCGAGGACGGCGACCAGTACGTCCAGGGCGAGTGGGGCATGGACGACGACCTATCGGGCGGTGGGCCATGGAACGCGGTCAAGCTTCGCCGGGGCCAGCCCGACCGATGCACGGGTGCGGACGAGCCGGTCTCACTCGAGGAGAAGCAACACCCCTGGGACGAGGAAGACGCCCCGGACGGCTAAGCGGCCGACTCGGCTGGCGGGCAGAACACAACCGAGCATCTCTTGCGGCGCTCCGCGCTGAGGCGAGCACAGAGCTCGGCAAGGTTGTCGTCGTAGTCCACGACGAGGCCTGCGGTGGCTTCACCAGCCGCGTTGTACGCGCAATCATCGAGTGCGACCCAGCGGCCCTGCCACGTCTCTTCACGGCAGATGTCGGCCCAAGCCATGGGATCGGGACCCTCTGGAGCTAGGAAGTTGATGAAGGATGTTCTTCGCTGTTCACTCATCTTGCAGCCTCCGGAGCTTCCTCTGCATCAGCAGCAAATCTCTCGAAGCGGGGCGAGTTTCCATCGCGTTTTGACTCTGCGCAAGCTGAATTAAGGGTTGTGTTCTCGCGGTCTAGGAGTCAAGGATTAATAGGAAAATCTTAGTGAAATCATGCTGTTGAGGCCGTGCCGACATGTGGGCTTCTGCCGTTTTTGTGCACGCTGGTCGGATCTTTGCAGTGCGCGCGAGTTCGTTAGGACGCGATCGGATACGGGCGGCGGGTCGCCGTCTGCGGTTCGGGGGGTTGGAAACCTGGTTGCTTAGCTGGCGAGGCTTTCGAGGAGGCGGTCGAGTTCGTCTCGGGTGTGGAGCTCGGTGGTCGCTATCAAGAGGTCCTGGCGCCAGTCATCTCGAAAGCGGCCGAGGTCGATGCCCGCGATGATGCCTTGTTCGAGCAAGCGACTGACGATGTCGCTTGCGCGGGGGCCGCGGCTGCGCACGACCAGCTCATTGAATACGGCGGCAGCGTACGGAACCTCGAAGCCTTCGAGCTTTTCGATTCCCGACCGGAGATAGTGCGCAGCGTTGAGGCAGCGTTGGCCGGCTTGCTGGAAACCTTGGCGACCGAGCATGGCGGTGCGCATCCCCATGGAGAGCGCGATCAAGCCGTGGTTGGTGCAGATGTTCGAGGTGGCCTTCTCGCGGCGGATGTGCTGCTCGCGGGTCGACAAGGTGAGGACGTAGCCCGGGAAGCCGTCTGCATCGACGGTTCGTCCGACGAGCCGGCCCGGCATTTGCCGGACCAGGGCTTGCGATGCACCAAACAGGCCCACCCCTGGTCCGCCGTACTGAGGCGGGACAGCCAGCGCCTGCCCCTCACCGACGCAAATGTCGGCGCCACACGCGCCGGGGGCGCGAAGCACAGAGAGGGCATAGGGCTCGGCCGTTGCGGTCACCAGGAGCGCACCGTGGGTGTCGGCCACGGCCCGCGCGGCATCGAGGTCCTCCACGCAGCCGAAGAAATTCGGATAGCCCACCACCAGCGCGGCTGTCTTGTCGGTGACCAGGACTCGGGCTGCGTCCCAGTCGGTCCGGCCGTCGGCGGCGATCGGCGCTAGGGTGATCGTTGCCTCGGTGTCGAGGCCCTGCACGTAGGTGCGAATGGTCTCGATGTACTCCGGATGCAGCCCATCGCTCAGTACCACATGAGTGCGCCGCTTGGCGCGACGTGCCATCAGCACCGCCTCCGCGGCAGCGCTCGCGCCATCGTACATCGAGGCGTTGGCCACCTCGGTGCCGAGGAGCTCACAGACGATCGTCTGAAACTCGAAGATGGCTTGGAGCGTGCCTTGCGAGAGCTCCGCCTGGTAAGGCGTGTACGCGGTGTAGAACTCGCTTCGTTGCAGGAGCTGATCGACGGCCGGCGGTATGTGGTGCTGGTACATTCCTCCACCGAGGAACGACAGCATGTTGGCCCCCTTGCTTGCGTTCGCGAGCGAGGACAGGTGTTGCATGAGCCTCGGTTCGTCGAGCGCCGGCTCGACGTCGAGGGCCTGATTGAGAAGATGCGACGCAGGGATCGCTTCGAAGAGCTCGTCGATGTGCTCGACACCGACGCGCGCGAGCATCACTCGAATCTCCTCGTCGGTGTGCGGAAGGTATCTCACGTTCGTACCGGTTGCCTAGCCGTCGAGCGTTCCGAGGTACTCCTCATACTTGGCGGCATCCATCAGCCCCTCGAGCTCGGCTTGGTCGGAAGGACGGATGATGACCAGCCAGCCGTCTTCGTAAGGGTTTTCGTTCACCAGCTCCGGGCTCGACTCGAGATCGGCGTTGACCTCCACGACCTCTCCGCTCACCGGCGCGAACAGCTCGCTCACGGTCTTGACCGACTCGATGTCGCCGAAGCGTTCGTGGGCCTGGACGTCTTCCCCGGGAGCCGGCATGTCGACCAACGTCACGTCACCGAGCTGCTCGACGGCGTACGCGGTGATTCCGACGCGAATGACGTCATCTTCGATGCGCGCCCATTCGTGCTCTCGCGTGTACTGCAGGTTCCTTGGGTACGTCGCCATCATTACCTCTTGTAAAACGGTGTCCTCACTACCACGGCGTCGACCACCTTGCCACGGATCTCGATGCCCAACGCGGTCCCGACCTTGGCGAGGGCCAGGGGCACATAGCCGAGACCGATGTTCCGTCCAACCGTCGGCCCTGGGGAGCCGCTCGTGACCTCCCCGACGGCCTCTCCGCCGGCCACGATCGGGTAGCCATGGCGTGCAATTCCGCGTCCGATCATCTCGAAACCCACGAGCTTCCGCTCGAGGCCGGCGGCTTTGATCGCCCGGAGCGCATCCCGGCCGACGAAGTCTCCGGCGTCGAGCTTCACCACCCAGCCGAGCCCCGCCTCGAGTGGGTGGGTCTCCTCGGTGATGTCGTTGCCATAGAGCATGAGCCGGGCCTCGAGCCGGAGCGTGTCGCGCGCGCCAAGACCGACGGGCTGCAGCCCGTGGGGCTGGCCAGCCTCGAGCAACGCCCTCCACACGGTGACGGCGTCCTCGCTCCCGCAGAAGAGCTCGAAGCCATCTTCGCCGGTGTAGCCGGTTCGGGCCGCCCAGAGATCCACTCCTGCCACGCTCGCACGGGTCACGCTGAAGTACGGAAGCTCGAGCAGGCTGGTTGGCGCACCCAAGTCCTTCATGACCGCCACGGCGTTCGGACCTTGCAGCGCGAGGAGCGCCCATGCATCCGACACGTCGTTCCAGGATGTCCCGAGGCTCAGGTTCTTTGCGAAATGGCCGACTATTTTGTCACGGTTGGATGCATTGCACACGACCAAGATCTTCTCGTCTTCCAACCGGTACACGATGAGGTCGTCGAGGATGTGCCCCTGCTCGTTGCAGCACACCGTGTACAGCGCTTTTCCGGTGGCGAGCTTCGACACGTCATTGGTGACGAGCCGATCGATGGCCGCGACCGCCCGCGGGCCTTCGACCAGGATCTCGCCCATGTGCGACACGTCAAAGAGCCCAGCGCGAGTGCGGACCGCCTCGTGCTCCTTTTTGATGCCCTCGTACTGCACGGGCATGCGCCAACCGGCGAAGGGAACGAGCCGCGCGCCAAGAGTCCGGTGCTCGTCGGTGAGTGAGGTTTCACGGAGTGCTTCGGACACGGTGCCGGGAGCTTAGGGACCCGAGGCGTCTACGCAACCGCCGGGAGAACCGGTCGATATCTGCCCCATGGGTTTGGGCGATACGCTGTGCCTGTGCCGCTCTGGCCGGCGCATCCGTGCGTTTCCGATGGGCGCTGCCGCGGTCGAGGTCGGCTCGCACCCCGATTGTGACATCGTCATTCACGACGCGGGGGTGCCCGCGCGAGCGCTGCTCTTTCAGCCTCACGGGGGCACCGTGTACGTCTACGACCTAGCTAGCGGGCCGGCGCTGGGGGCACGCTCCGTCGTCCCAATCGGGCAGCGGATTGCCGTGGGGGCGGGGTACTCCGTCGCTCGCCTAAAGGCCGAGGCGCCTGTCCTCTTCGAGCCCGGGGGAACGGAGCTGCTCCGCGGCCGCGGTGGGGGGGCGCGGCGGCTTTCGCTCGTAGGCGGTCGTGGTCTTGGCGCACGCGCGTTCCACGTCGGAGAGGAACCGATTTCGGTGGGCGGTGCAGCCGGCAATGCGATCGCGTTGTCCGACCGGGCAGTGAGCCAATACCACTGCCGAATCGAGCCCTCGTCGCGAGGCGTGTCGATTCGCGACCTCGGCAGCACCAACGGCACCTGGGTCGACGGCCTGCGTATCCGCCGGCACGAGCTTCGGCCCGGAGCGGTGCTCCGCGTCGGCCGAACCGAGCTTCGCGTGGTGAACCGGGGCACCGCCGCGAACGCACCTTCGGAGGTCGTCATCGAATCGAGCGCGATGCTCTCGGTGATGGCCGAGGTCGATCGGTTTGCGAGGTTGCCTTGGCCCGTCCTGATCCGAGGCGAGACCGGTGTCGGCAAAGAGCATGTGGCGCGAGCGCTTCACGAACGCGGTCGGCGTCAACATGGGCCGTTCGTGCCTCTCAACGGTGGTGGGCTTCCGCGCGACCTCATCGAGAGCGAGCTGTTCGGACACGAGCGCGGGGCGTTCACGGGGGCAATCCAAGCGCACCGCGGGGCATTTGAGCAGGCGCACGGCGGGACGCTCTTTCTCGACGAAGTCGCGGAGCTGCCGCCCGATCTCCAAGCGAGACTCCTTCGCGTGTTGGAGACGTGGCATGTCCGGCGTGTCGGCAGCGAAGGCACGCGCCGCGTCGATGTTCGATTGGTGTGCGCGACCCACAGAGATTTGCGCGCGATGGTGCAGGAGGGGCGATTCCGCTCGGACCTCTATTATCGAATCCATCGCCTCATCGTCGAGGTTCCACCGCTGCGCGTCCGGCCCGACGACATCACACGGCTGGCCGAGCACTTTCTCCACCAGATGCAGCCCGAACTGGGTGAACGACGCATCGAGCCGCAGGCCCTCGAACGTCTCCACGGGTATCCGTGGCCGGGCAACGTCCGTGAGCTCCGAAACGTGCTGGAGCTCGCCGCCGTCGATAGCGACGGGGCGGTGATCGACCTTGCAGCCGTCGAACGTTCGCTTCGCCGTGTTTCTGAGCCCTTGGCGGTACGCCATTCGGCCGACTCCCTCCGTGAGGCGCTCGAGCACTACGGTGGCAACATGTCTGCGGCCGCCCGGGCACTGGGCATTCCGAGGTCGACACTTCGGGACCGCTTGAAAGGCGCGACGGAGCTCGAGGGCTAAACCCGCCGGCCGAGCGACTCTTTCACGCGTCGAATACGGAGATCGAGGAGGTCCTGCGCAACGCCGTAGATTCGATTGAGGCCCGTCGACTTGGAGTGTCCGGAACGGCGAGGCCTGCAACCTATCGTTACCACGGTCGCCGGAACCTGCGCGCCCAACATTCGAATCGGAAACTCGAAGTTCAGGAAGAACGTGTCGGGTACGAGCTGGTCCGCGTCGAACAGGGAGTGCCGGAAGAGGTACGGGCCGTCGCTCTGCATGCGGACGCCATGGATCAGGAGAATCAGCGCGCGCACGCCGGCCGACAGGACCTTCCGATGAAAGCCGTCGTCCCGATGCTCGTACACGCTGAATACTACATCTGTTCGCTTTTGGGCCGCCGCCGCGCGAAGCGTGCCAATCGCATCCGGCGCGATTTGGCCGTCCGCCGGAAGGAACGTGACCCAACGGCCTTGGGCGGCGCGCACACCGGTCTTGAGCGCCGCACCGATGCCGCGGTTCGTCTCGTGGCGAACCAGTTGGTGCACGGTGCCGGACAGAGCTTTGGCGGCCTCGGCGGAGGTGCCGTCGGACGAGCCATCGTCGACGAATACGATTTCGGACGATGGCTCGTTGGTGGCGAGCCATCGCCGGAGCTCGGTCAGCACCGGACCGATGTTGGTTTCTTCGTTGAAGGCAAAGATGATGACGCTGAGATCCAGATCACTCATTCGGGCCGCTGCCTCGTGACCTTGGCGGGCACACCGACCGCCACGGAGTAGGGTGGCACGTCTTCGGCTACTACGGCGCCAGCGCCGATTTGTGCGCCTTGGCCGATCCGCACCCCGGGAAGCACAACGGCGCCCACGCCGAGGTCGCAATCGTCTTCGATGACGACGGGCGCAAACTCGACCGGCGAGTGGAGGATCGGAATGCTGCGTCCCGCCTCACTGTGGAATGAGGTGATGATTCGAACACCCGGCGCAATCCCAACGCGGGCACCGATGTCGATCCCCCCGGCGCTGTGCAGGAAGGCCTGCTGACCGATCCAGGTCTCGTCGCCGATTCGCATCTTGTTCTTGTAGTAGCCCTTGAGGATCGCGTTGTGACCGACGTACACGTTCGTGCCGAGCTCGATGTTCTCAGGGTGAAACACCAGCACCCCCGCTTCGAAGACACAGTCGGGGCCGCAGCGCGCGAGCTGGTCAGCGCGAAAAGAACCGTCACCGTGACTGTCGTGGCGCATCACTCAGAGGTTAGCAGGAGAGGCGGACAAGGACGCAAAGTTCGAACACCTCGCCGAGGAGGGGATGGCTGCTCAGTCGGTTTCTTTGCCAGAGAGCGGAACCACTAAATTGATTACGCCGCCGATTCCCGCGGAGATCAGCTGTGTGCCCCAGAAGCCTAGTGAGGCTGCGTAGGCAGTGGCTTCAGGCACGCCGACCGTGCCGTAGAGCGCCGCGAACGCCGCCTCTCGAACTCCTGCTCCACCGACGGTGAACGGGAAGAAGGCGGACGCGCTGATCAGCGGCATCAGCACCGCCGATTCCCCCAAGGTGACCGAGGGCTCCAGGGAGTGAATGATCGCGTGGCCGGCGAGGACGTTGCACGAATGAATGATCAGCGAGAGCAAGATCGCGATTAGAAAAGGCCAAATCGAGTAGAGCCGCGGGAGCGCTCGAAGCGGCTTGCCGAGGTTTTCTGGTAGGTACGGCGCGAGCTTAGGGGCGACGCCGATGCCGATCAACGCTGCTCCGGCCGCCGCGAGGCCCAGAGCCGCCCAGAGGCCTACGTTCTCGACCCCGGGAATCGGCTGAATCAAGTACGCGCCTGTAGCAAGCACGAGCAGAGCAGAGACGCCGATGACCCGCTCGATGAACACGACTGCCACGCCGCTGGTGGCGCTGGCCCAGTCGAGGTCCCCGAAGGCCTTGCGGCCAGCCACGCCGCGAATGACATCGCCGCCCACCCCGCCCGGGGCGTACGTGTTGTAGAAGTGGCCGACCAAGTAAAGGTGCGCGATTCGAGGCCAAGGGGGGAGGTCGATGGCCCCGTAGGCTCGAAGCAAGAGTCGCCATCGAATCATACCGCACGCGAGACCGAACAGGACGACCGAAATCGCCGCCAGCGCCGCCCCAAGCGAGAGCCTTTGAAAGGCGTTCATCACATCGCGCGGCTCCACGCGGCTCGCGAGATAAGCGACTGCCGCAACCGTGACCCCGATGCGGCCCCACCTCAGGTAGCGCCGCCGTTTCTCGCCGCCTTCGCTGCGTCTTCCCCCCTCTTCGAGCATTTCAGTATTCCGAGCCTAGCGTGTCCCGAAGCTCGTGGAGCAATTCCGCGGCGTCACGCTCCACGAGCTGCTGAAGCGACGGGAGGTATTCTGCCACTGGAGCCGATTGCTCTTCTAGCACGGCCAAGGCCGGGCGATTGTGAAGGGCGTCGGAGACCCGCGCCAGTACGAAAGAAGGCTTGGCGTAGTCATGCGGCGCACCCCACAAGGTCAGCCTCGTGTGCAACTTCGAAAAGGCGTGGCCCTCGTCTTGCCAGCCCAGAAGGTCGTCCACTTCGAGCTCCAGCGCGGCTAGGTAGTCGTCGATGTAAGTCTGCTCGCGAGCCAGCCAGCCATCGAGAAACATCTCGCTTGCGATGTGACCCACGGCGCGGGCCGTCCCACGGCGAACGCCGGCATCGGTAAGCTCGTTCAGCGCGTGCCCGCAGAAGGCCAGGAACGCGGGTGTCCGGTGAAACGCTTCGTCGGTTCGGTGGTGCAGGTCGATTCCGCGCTGAATGTCGGGGTCGCGAACCTCGAGCAGAGGGACGCGGACCATGGTTTCGAAGTCCGGCAACATGCTGCCGAGCAGGTGTCCTGCTCGGCGGTCGTCCCAGCCGGCGACGACTGCATGTCCGAAGAAGTTCAAACCCTCAGTTCCTCTGCGATCCGAGCGAGGGAGCTCGGGCCAAGGAGGTCGGCGCTCTCGCTCCGCCAGCCTACACCGGGCTCCCCTTTGAACCAGGTTCGTTGCCGGCGAGCGTAGATGCGGGTCGATTTCCGGATCCGGCGCACAGTCTCTTCGAGAGGGACCTCGTCGCGCAGGTGGGCCAGGACCTCGCGGTACCCCACGCTTCCAAACGGGCGGATATCGTCGCCCCATCGCGCACGCAGCGCGCGGACCTCGTCGATCCAGCCGTTGGCTATCATCCGCTGCGCGCGGTCTTCGATCACTGCGGCGTGCTCCTCGCGGTCCATGTCGAGGACGATGAACACCGCACGGTATCGGGGTTCTCCGAGAGCGTGCTCCGCACGAAGGGTTCCGAGCGGCGTTCCGGTTTGCTCATAGACTTCGAGAGCGCGCACGATTCGAAGGGCGTCGTTCGGATGGACCGCGTCAGCAGAAATCGGATCGACCTCGACCAGTCTCGCGTGCAGCGCGGTCGCACCTTCGGTGGCCGCGTCCATTTCGAGGCGGTGCCGGACGTCGGGGTCAACGGGCGGGACGTCGACGAGCCCCCGGATGAGCGCTCGGATCCACAGCCCCGTGCCGCCAACTACGACCGGAAGACGTGCGCGGTCGCGAATGGCTCGAATTGCATCATCTGCGAGGTTCGCATAGGCCACGGCGTCTACGTTCTGATCGGGATCGAGCACATCGAGCAAGTGGTGCGCCACGCCTCCAAGCTCATCTGCCGTCGGCTTGGCGGACCCGATATCGAATCCCCGGTAGACCTGCACGCTGTCGGCGCCCACGAGCTCGCCGTCGAAGTGACGCGCCAGCTCGATCGCCGTGGCGGTCTTGCCGGTGGCAGTCGGTCCCGCAATGACCAGAAGCGGTTGGAGCTTTTCAGGCATGGTCGTGCTCGGTGCTTCGCGAAGCGAGCGGAACGCGGGCGACGATGCAAGAACGATGGGCGTCACGGCTTGGCCAGACGCGTGCGACGATCCGCTGGGCGTCGGTGTCGTCGAGAGCTTCGCCGTTGGCGGCGGCCGCGCGGCTTGCGAGCGCCCGAAGCACAGCGTCCTTCTGAGCGCCGCCGCCGTCGCCCAGGTTCGAGAGCGCGTCCCGGAAGAGCTCTGTTGCCCGCGCGTCCCCGACGAGTGCAGGGATTGCGCGCACGACATGCGAACCCCCACCGAGCGAAGACCAGTCGAACCCGAGGGACCGCAGCAGCGTTCCATGCCGTTCGAGCGTGGCTTCCGCCGAGGGCGCGAGCTCCAGGCGGTCGGGGAAGAGCAGATCCTGATGAGGGAGTTGCCCGGCAGACGCCGCTTCGCGAAGCGCGTCGTAGCGTACGAGCGCGTCGGCTCGGTGACGGTCCAGGACCAGGAGCTGATCCTCGCCCTCGCAGATGAGTACGCGCTGGCGAACCTGAGCGATGAAGCGAAGCCCGTTTGGACTCCGCGTTTCATACTTGCCGCTGAGCTGTGCAACCGATGCCGCTCCGGCAGGCAGATCCTCGCCGGCGGCTGTCGCGCCGCCGTCCTGCATTGGACCAGACCCTCCGATGCGTGCCTCCCAATATGCATCGCCGGGCGGTGCAGAAGGAAGCCGGGCGGCGACCATTCGGGTCACGAGATCCACCAGTTGGGCGGTCTGCTTGAACCGCACCTCGGTCTTTTGGGGATGAGCGTTTACGTCGACGTCTTCCGGTGGAAGACGAAGGGAGACCACGCCGCGCGGGTAGTGCCCTGGGGGCAATCGGTCTCCGTATGCGAACGCGATCGCGCGAGCCAGTCCACGGTCGACAATGGGCCGGCCGTTGACGAATAGGAAGAGGTGGCGCGCCCCCGCACGGGCGAGCTCGACCGGGGCCAGGACAGCGTCGAGGATCACCCCATCTCGCTCGGCGTGGATCTCCTGGAGCGCAACATCGCCGAAGACCTGATACGCGCGCTCCGCGAGGTTCTTCGCTGGCAGGTACTGCCTCGCGGTGCGCCCGTCGGAGGTTACGACCAGGCGCAGCTCCGGGTGGCTCAGCGCGACCCGTTGGCAAACCTCGAAGATTCGTGAAGTTTCAGTCTGACGTGCCCGAAGAAACTTCTTTCGCGCTGGCACGTTGTAGAAGAGATCATTCACCTCGACGGTCGTGCCAGGAGGGCAGCCCGCGGGCGACACTTCCCGCACCTCTCCGCCTTCGACGACGACCCGCGTGCCCTCCAGGTCTTTCTTCGGCCGGGTGATGATCGTCATCCTGGAGACAGACCCGATCGATGGCAGAGCCTCTCCGCGGAAGCCTAGCGTCGAGACGCACACGAGGTCCTCAAATGCCCTGATCTTGCTGGTGGCGTGGCGTTCGATGCTGAGAGCAGCGTCCTCGGGCGACATTCCGACTCCATCGTCGACCACGCGCACCTGACCCCGCCCCCCGTCTTCCACTGACACGGTAATCGCGGTCGCTCGGGCATCGATGGCGTTCTCGAGGAGCTCCTTGACCAAGTTGGCGGGCCGCTCGATCACCTCGCCGGCCGCAATCTGGTCGATCAGCGTATCGTCGAGCAATTGTACCGTCGGACTCACGGCGTGCGCCTATCAAAGCTGGTTTCGATTGGCAACGGGGCTTGCGAGTCCGGCGCCATCATTGACCCTCCAACAATCGCGATGCTACCGTGAATTCGGGGGAGTTAGCGCGGAATTCATCGCTATGAAGGTATGTCCTGCCTGCAGAGTCGACTACGGGAGGGGAGAGGTATTCTGTCCCGTCGATGCCACGCGTCTCGTGACGACGTCGCAGATGAGCATCAGTCCTCTCAACCCTGACGATCCGCTCGTCGGCGCCGTGCTGGCCGGCCGCTATGTCGTGAAGAGCCGCATCGGTGAGGGCGGCATGGGGCTGGTCTACGAGGGCCTTCATCGCGATATCGACAAGCAAGTGGCGATCAAGGTCCTCCGTGACGACCTGTCGAGGCGACCGGAGGTGGTCGCGCGTTTCCGCCAGGAAGCCAGGAGTGCGTCGCGGATCGGTCACGAGAACATCGTCGACATCTCCGACTTCGGCGAAACGACGCGCGGCGCCAGCTACTTCGTCATGGAGTTCCTGGACGGAGAAGACCTGGCCAACGTCCTCGGCAGAGACGTTACGGTCGAGGCCGAACGAGTATGCGCCATCGTGCTTCAGTGCTGCCGAGCGTTGTCGGCCACGCACGCCAAGGGGATCGTTCACCGCGACATCAAGCCCGAGAACATCTTCCTCACCAAGCGTGACGGCGTCGATGATTTCGTCAAGATCGTCGACTTCGGCATCGCGAAGATGAGCGACATCGAAACCGACGGGGCGCCGGGGCGCAAGCTGACCAAGACGGGGATGATCTTCGGCACGCCGGAATACATGTCGCCCGAGCAAGCGGCCGGGAAGGAGCTCGACCACCGAGTCGACGTCTACGCGCTCGGCATCATCCTCTATGAGTGCCTCGCGGGCCGCGTTCCGTTCGAAGGCGACACCTTCATGGGGGTGCTCACGCAGCATTTGTTCGCCGAGTTGCCGCCCATCGCCGAGATGAACCCGAACGCCACGGTGAGCCGGGAGCTCGAGCTGGTGATCCGCAAGGCGCTCGCCAAGGATCCCGAGGACCGCTATCAGAACACCGAGGAGCTTGCAGAGGCGATCACCTGTGCCCTCGACGGGCGCTTGAGCCGCGCCACCGTGAAGACCCCGCCTTCTGCGTTTGGTCCGCCATCGCTCGGCTATCTCGAACCGGTGCCACGCCGAAAGACCTCTCGCTGGGTTTGGGCGCTGACCGTGTCGGCCGCCGTTGCGGCGCTCGTCTGGGTCGCACTGGGTGCCTTGTCTGGCTCGGAGAGCGAAGCCGACGCGAGCGAGGCTCCCGCCGAGTCGAGCGCCGCGGTAGAGGTGGCCGAGGCCGACGAGCCGCTCCTCGATGATCTCGAGCCAGCGCTCACGTTTGTGAACGTGCACGTCGCCACCGATCCAGCAGGCGCCAAGGTCCTTCTCGACAACGGGTCGGAGGCCTGTGCCGCGACCCCGTGCACGATCGAGGCAGAGCGAGGGTCGACCCTGGTACTTCGCGCCAAGCTTGGTAAACGGAGGGGGAGCACGGCGATCACCCCCGCCGAAGAGGAAACCGTTTTGATCGAGCTCCGGGCCCCGAAGAAGTCGACACCCAAACCTCGCAGCGCGCAGGCCCCCGAGCGCAAGCGTGACAGGCCAGCCCGTTCCTCGGATCTCAAAGTCCCCGAGTGGGCTCAGTGAGTGACGCGGAACGTAAAACGCTAGCCGATCTCGAGTGGGACCAGGTCGAGCGGGCGGTCGCGGATCGCTGCCGGGGTCCGCTCCAGGGCGGGCTCTCTTTGCATCTCGCCGACTCGTTCGACGAAACCGAGCGCGTGCTTGCCGAGTCGAGAGAAGCCTGGACGCTGCTCGACCGAAACGAGCCGCTGCCACTCGAAGGCATCTGCGAGATCCACGCGTCGCTGCAACACCTCGAGCGAGAAGGGGTGCTCGACGGCGGCGCGCTCAAGGATATCCGCATGACCTTGCGGGCCGCCGCGACGCTGCGACGGTTTCTCGGGCAACGAAAAGACACCGTGCCGTATCTGCATCGCGCCTGTGCCATCGACCCTACGCTCGACGCTCTCGAGGAAGAGGTCGGCATGTCGATCGGGAATGACGGCACGATTCTCGACTCCGCAAGCGCCGAGCTCGCGCGTCTTCGTGAAGAGGTGGGGAACCTTCGCGGGCGGATCATTCGCAAGCTCGAAGACCTGATCCAGAAGCGAAGCGCCATTCTACAGGATTCGTTCTACACGATTCGGGAAGGGCGCTATGTGCTTCCGGTTCGCACCGATGCGCACGAACGCTTTCACGGCATCGTGCATGGCTCGAGCGCCAGCGGCGCGACGATCTTCGTAGAGCCCCGGGAGCTCGTCGAACGCGGGAACCGCCTCAAGATGGCTCAAGGTGAGCTCGAGCGTGAGGAGCGGCGGATCCTGGCCGCACTGTCGGACCTGGTACGCCAGTACGTGCCGCAGCTCCGCGCCGCCGCCGAGGCGCTCGACCACGCGGACTTACGCAGCGCCAGCGGGCAGCTCGCGCTCGATCTCGGCGCTCACTTCGTCGAGCTGTGTCAGGAGCCCCGCATCTCCCTGCGCGCGGCTCGTCATCCTTCGTTGATTCTGGGCGGCATTGAGGTGGTCCCGAACGACATCGAGCTCTTCGGCGGTGAGGCCCTGGTGATTTCCGGTCCGAACGCCGGAGGCAAAACGGTTGCGCTCAAGATGCTCGGTCTCGCAGCGCTCATGACGAGGGCGGGCTTGGCCGTGCCGGTCGAGGCGGGGAGCGTTTGCGGGTTCTTCTCGCCTGTGCTTGCGGCCGTAGGCGACGAGCAGAGCCTTGCCCGAAGCCTTTCGACGTTCTCTGCGCACCTGGTCACCCTCCGGAGCGTCCTCGAGCAAGCGGGCGAGCGGGTCCTGGTCCTCCTCGACGAGCTTGCGGGCGCGACGGATCCGGAAGCTGGTGCTGCCCTGGCGTGCGCGGTCGTCCAAACCCTGGTCGAGCGGCGAACGGCGGTCGCGGTCACGACCCACTATGAAGCCTTGAAGGCGCTCGCCGCCGAACGAGAGGACATGCACAACGCCGCGGTCGGCTTCGACTTCGACAATATGGAGCCCACTTTCCGGATGACGATGGGCGTGCCCGGCGGCTCGAACGCGCTCGAGGTCGCGAGGCGTTACGGTATTCCCCCCGAGGTCATCGACCAGGCCCGCCGCGCG
>Ga0209271_10000339_pt1 | contig 16191 bp, 16 predicted proteins | sample tdAd002_FD_187123 | JGI IMG/M metagenome (GOLD analysis project Ga0209271, IMG submission 187123) | Marine sediment microbial communities from the Atlantic coast under amendment with organic carbon and nitrate - tdAd00.2 (SPAdes)... | ecosystem: Environmental > Aquatic > Marine > Coastal >... | reverse complement strand
GCATTGATCGCCGACGTCATCGAAATCCACCCCGAATACCATACGTTGCTTGCCGCCAGCGACGACATCAGGCAACAGGAATTTACCCCGGAGCAGGGTCAGACTAATCCTTTTCTGCATATGGGCATGCATATCACGCTACGCGAACAAGCGGGCACCGATAGACCTCCGGGCATCAGCGCAATACACCAGAAACTGGTCAACATAAAGGGCGCGCATGAAGCGGAACATGTAATGATGGAATGTCTCGGCCAGACACTGTGGAATGCCCAGCGCAACCATCAGCCACCGGACGAAGCTGCTTATCTCGACTGCCTGGAAAAGTTGTAAAAGCAGGATTTACCTGACATTGATTCAGCTATAAGCTAGCCCGTATATAGCATGAAGGCGGCACAAGGAGCTATATAAAATATTGATCAATATATGGTTGGTAGGAATTTAACATGTTTCTAAATTTTGGCATTTTGTGCCTGAACGAAGTCACGAAAAATCTGGCGGCCAATCTTGAACGATCCCCCTTGATGCGTAGCTATGGCGGTAGCGCAACTACCAATCAAATCTGTGAACAAGTTCTTTCAGCATTGGATTAAAGAGTAAATATGACTGACTCCAGCGAACTGAATGTGGGCGAAGCAACCATAGCACTGCTCGAAAAATATGGCGTTGATACACTCTTCGGAATTCCCGGCGTGCATACGCTGGATTTTTGCAAGGGTCTCAATCGAAGCCCTATCCGCCATGTGCAGGCGCGCAACGAACAGGGTGCCGGATTCATGGCCGACGGTTATGCCCGCGCATCGGGTAAACCCGGGATCGCGCTAGTCATTTCCGGACCCGGTGTTACCAATACGCTCACCGCGATAGGCCAGGCCTATGCCGACAGCATTCCGGTGCTGATGCTCTCCAGCGATGCGGCCAGTTATACCCTGGGCAAAGGCTGGGGCTGCCTGCATGAAGTTCCCAGCCTGACCGACACCACTGCACCACTGACCGCATTTTCCGCCACCGCGATGACGCCGGAGGAAGTGCCCGGCCTAATCGCCAAAGCCTTTTCGGTTTTTGCCAGCGAACGCCCGCGCCCGGTGCATATCGCGATCCCCATCGACGTGCTGGCAATGCCGGCGACAGGCAACTGGCAGACAGTCGAACTGCCCACACGCCCGGCACCGACAGCGAAGAAGATCGAGCGCGCCTGTGAATTGTTACGTAGTGCCAATCAAGCGATGATCTGTGTCGGGGGTGGCGCCTGGATGGCCAGCGACGCGATTACCGAAATCGCGGAAAAACTGGGTGCGGCGGTGATTGGCAGTACCGCGGGCAAGGGTATCATCGACGACTCCCACCCGCTTTCCCTGAGTGCCGGTACGGTGCGCGGGGAAGTCCAGCGCTACCTGAAAAATGCCGATGTAGTACTCGCCGTCGGCACCGAACTTTCGGAAGTCGACAGTTTCGTCGAAACCCTCGAAATCAATGGCAAGATAATCCGTATCGATCTCGATCCCCGCAAAATGAACGACCTCTATCCGGCCGAAGTCGCCATCATCGGCGGCGCCAAAACCAGTACCGAGGCAATCGCCAGGAAGTTGGGCGATATCGATGCCCGTGCTGAAACGGTCGCCGAGGTGGCCGCCATCCGCCTGAAAATTCGCAACAATTTGAGCGCCAGCGAAGTCCGCCATTGCCAAACCCTGGATGTACTGCGCGCCATCCTGCCCGCCGATACCATCGTTATGGGCGATATTTGCCAACTGGTTTACACCGGCGCCTTTGCTTTCGACGTACCCAGACCGAAGCTCTGGCATTATCCGGCCGGTTATTGCACGCTGGGTAGTAGTTTGCCAGGTGCCATCGGCGCCAAGCTTGCCCTGCCGGAAGCACCCGTGGTCAGCTTTGCCGGTGACGGTGGCTTCATGTTTACCGTGCAGGAACTGGTTACTGCGGCCGAGCTCAACCTGGCGCTGCCGATTATCCTGTGGAATAACGAAGGTTTAAAACAAATACAGGATGATATGAAGCTGCGCGACATCGAGCTGGTTGGAGTCACCGGAATCAATCCGGACTTCATCGCACTGGCAAAATCCTGCCACTGTCACGCCCTCAAGGTCGATAGCGCGCAAGGTCTTCAAGATGCAGTAAGTGCAGCGTTTAAAGCTGACAGTCCCACCGTGATCGAAGTAATCGAATCCGATTCATGGCTGAACCAGGGAAACCGTTAATGGCGACTTATTCGTACTATGCCGATGCCAATATTACGCTCCGGGCTGCCTGCCGGGCGCATCATGAAGCCCCCTTGTGGCCCATGAACCCGGGAGAACGGGGCGAAATGGCAGGATCGAGTAGCGCCTGCGAAATTACGGCGCCATTTTGAGCCGCGGCTCGCACCCGGTATGAAGCTCCGACCACATCAAACCGTTCAACGCATGGTGTCAATATCGCTGGTGGGGCTTGTTGTAGGGTTGACCACGGCGTTTGCAACCATCGGGTTCGTCGAGCTGGTTCAGTATCTGAACGATATTCTTTACGTCAGCGCAGCGAGCCGCGCCGGAGTAGCAGATGGACGCCTCTGGTTGATCACCATCGCAAGCCTGACCGTCGGTGGGCTGGTAGTGGGTCTGATCATGCAATACGGGGTCGAGCGGCAGGAATCAACCGGGCCTCATGATACGATTTATGCGGTCCAGTTACATGAGCGCCTGCCCTCACCCGTGTCGGGTGTATCATCCACCATTGCCGCAATCCTGTCATTGGGCTGTGGTGCTTCGGTCGGGCAATACGGCCCATTGGTCTACCTCGGAACGCTGGTCGGTCAACTCGTTAATCGCACAGGCTTCGGCTTAAAGGATGTGCGCAACATCGCCATCGCCTGCGGCGTTGCCGCGGCGATATCGACCGCCTTCAATGCACCTATCGCCGGACTGATTTTTACGCATGAAGTTATTCTGCGCCATTACTCACTGCGCATGTTTACCGCGGTCACCATTGCCAGCGCCTGCGGATACCTGGTCGCAAACGTGATCTTCGAGCATCCGCCGTTGCTACTGATTAATTTTGCAGGCAGTTTCCGCGGGGTGGAATTTTTTCTGTTCGCACTGGAGGGCATCGCCTGTGGAATGCTGGCGGTTTTGTTCCTGAAGATGCTTAAACACACCATATTATTATCAAAGCGCATCAACACGCCGTTAGCCTTCAAACCAATGTTCGCCGGGTTTATCCTGGCGCTGGTCGCGATGCAGATTCCGGAAGTGCTGGGGGCCGGGCAGGCGGTTTTGAACCAGGCTACCCTGGGCGGCGTCTATAGCGCCGATTCGTTACTGTTGATCCTGGTTGCCAAACTACTGGTCACGGTGCTATGCATCGGTTTTGGTTTTGCCGGCGGCGTCATATTCCCGTCCCTGCTGATCGGGGTTCTGTTCGGCGCGCTGTTCGCGCTGCTGGTGCCAGAGATGTTACTGGACGACTATTCCGGCATCTCGACTTACGCAATCTGCGGCATGGTCGCCGTGATGAGCCCGATCATCGGCGCGCCGATGACAGCCCTGCTACTCGTGTTTGAGTTGACGCGCAGCTATGAAATCACGATTGCCGCGATGCTCTCGATCGTGTTTTCGAACCTGATGGCATATAACTGGTATGGCCGCTCCCTGTACGATCACCAGCTCAAGTTACGCGGGATAGATCTTTCGATGGGTCGCGAGCGAGCCTATTTAATGCATCACAAGGTAGCCGAGCATGTCACCGGGTCACTTCCGGTGGTAGGGCAAACTGCCGATCTCGCCGCACTGCGCCTGAAAATGACCGAAAATTCGAGTGCGTCTGCGGTTATCGTCGACCACGACAACAGATACCTGGGGCAGGTATTTCAACATCAGCTGCATGGACTGGATGACGGCACCGCTATCGCATCCATCGAACTCCAGCAGGGAAAAATATTTAATGAAAACACCAGTATCTGGGAAGCGATGGAAATCATGCGCGGCTATTTCGGGGAGGCTATCGCGGTCGTCGATTCCGCTAGCGGTTCGTACCTGGGGGCAATTCCCGAAGCAGTCGTTATCAACGCCTATCTCGATGCGGCCCAGGAGCTGCGTCGCGAAAAGTACGAGGTCTGAGTAGTGGAGTTATATCAATTGATCATCAACCAGGCAGCCAACGCACTCGACGAGGACGTCGGCAGCGGTGACATTAGTGCAGAGCTGATCGACGCCGAGTTCTGGCTGGAAACCGAGTTGCTGGTGCGCGAAGATGCGGTGCTTTGCGGTTGCCAGTGGTTCGACGAAGTTTTCCGTCAATGCGACGAAAAGATAACCACGCGATGGCATGCAAGCGATGGTGACCGCATTACTGCAAACAGCGTCGTCTGTGAGGTTTCAGGCCCGGCGCGTGGTTTGCTGACCGCGGAGCGCAGTGCGCTGAATTTTCTGCAAACACTGTCCGGCACCGCAACCCTGACACGAACCTATAGCGATCAGATCAAGCATACCCGGTGCAAGATTCTCGACACACGCAAAACCATTCCGCAACTGCGCGTAGCCCAGAAGTACGCCGTGCTCTGCGGCGGTGGTAGCAATCATCGCATCGGTCTGTTCGATGCTTTTTTGATCAAGGAAAATCATCTCGCGGCCAGTGGTGGAATTGCCAATACCGTGGCGCGGGCCAGGGAGATGCACGCGGACAAGTTTCTCGAAGTTGAAGTAGAGAACCTGGAGCAGTTGCAGCAGGCAATCGACGCCGAGGTGGAACGCGCCCTGCTCGACAATTTTTCGCTTGCGGATATGAAACGCGCCGTCGAACTCAATCATCAGCGCATCGAGCTCGAGGCGTCGGGCAATATCGAAGCGGACAATCTGCTGCAGATCGCCGCTAGCGGGGTTGACTTTATTTCGATCGGCGCGCTGACCAAAAATCTGCGCGCCATCGACTTCTCGCTACGCTACCGTTGATTTAAGGGAACTCATTGCCAAACGATAACAGGCCATCCGAGGTACAACAGGACCAGACGGTCAAAGGCATCTTCGCACTCATCCTGGCGACATTGCTGTTCGCTTCACAGGACGCAATCACCAAGCATCTCATTGCCACCATGCCGGTGGCGCAGCTAATGTTCGTGCGCTACTTCTTCTTTGCCCTGTTCGCGCTGGTTTACGCGTCGCGCAAAACCCGTTTACGCCACGTTTTTCACTCGTACTGGCCGAAACTGCAGTTACTGCGTGGTTTGCTGATCGCCGGCGAGATGGCCTTGTTCGCCTATACCCTGAAATATCTCGGTATCGCCGAGATGCATACGATTTTCGCCTGCTTTCCGTTGATTATCACCGTGTTATCGGTACCCATACTCGGCGAACAGGTAGGCTGGCGGCGCTGGCTCGCAGTATCGGTCGGTTTCATCGGCACCCTGATAATTATCCAGCCCGGCAGCGGTGTGTTTTCTCCGTTCGCGATGACAGCGCTTGCCTGTGCATTAATGTTTGCGATTTACAACATCATTACACGCAAGGTATCACGCCAGGACAGCCTCGAAACTTCACTGCTCTACTTTGGTGTGGTCGGATTCCTGGTCACGCTGCTGGCGGTCCCGTTTTTCTGGCAATCCATGAGTAACACCGAAATCCTGTGGTTATTGATGATCAGTATTATATCGATCTTCAGTCACCTGCTATTGATCAAGTCGCTGGAACTCGCACCCGCGGTTATCCTGCAACCGTTTAATTATTTTATCCTGGTATGGGCGATGGTTATCGGCTACAGCTTTTATGGTGAAGTACTCGATACCACCACCCTGCTCGGCGCCGCGCTGGTGATCGGCAGCGGTGTCTATATCGCGCGCCGGGAGTACCTCGTGGCGCGGATTCACCGGCGTCGATTGCGCAAAGCAATGTATCCACCGGATGCCTGACTATGCGCAAAAGCTATAGCAGGTGTTGGATAATCCGATTTTTTTACCCGGCGGAACTGGCTTAAAGTGCTATCCAGCTAACACTTAATCACGCGGCGGCGATTATTTCTGCTATTATCCTTTATTAACAAACACATAGCACAACAACTTAACGACCTATCGTAGGAGCCCAGGCATCAACGGCAGTATTATTCTGATCAACCTGATCGGTGGTGTGGCCCTGTTGCTATGGGGCTTGCGTATGGTGCGCATAGGAATATCCGAAAGTTGGGGCAGCGAAATACGCAGCGCGCTCGGCGCCAGCCTGAATAATCGATTCAAAGCATTTCTTTCCGGCCTCGGCGTAACCATGCTGTTGCAAAGCAGCAGTGCCACCGCGTTGCTGACCTCGTCGTTTAGCGGACAGGGGATCCTGACCACCGCAACCGCGCTTGCCGTTCTGCTTGGCGCCGATGTCGGCACCACTCTGGTGGCGCAGATTTTTACCTTCGATCTATCCGCATTGTCGCCGGTGATGATTGCGCTTGGCGTAGCGATGTTCACCTATTCGACGGGGGGACGGACACGGGACGTCGGCCGCCTGGTGCTCGGTATAGGCATGATGTTACTGGCGCTAAAACTGATCGTGGCAGCGTCACTGCCGATGCGCGAGTCGGTAATCATCCAGCAGATATTTGTCGCCCTGGGCGAAGACCTGGTGCTGGCGGTCATCTTTGCCGCAATCATTGCCTGGGCTTCACATTCCAGCCTGGCCACCGTGCTACTGATAATCGCGCTCGGCAGTACCAACTCGCTTGATATCACCGTCGCCTTCACTTTCGTGCTCGGCGCCAACATCGGTAGTGCGATTCCCCCGTTTATCGCTACGCTGGGTGCGAATCGTACCGCCAGACAGCCGCCACTGGGTAATTTGTTGTTTCGCATATGCGGTGTTGTCATTACCTTACCCTTCATCGGTATGATCGCAGATCAACTGTCCCTGCTTGAAATCAGCAATGCTCGCCAGATTGCAAACTTTCACATGCTGTTCAATCTGGCGCTGGCGATATTATTCTTTCCCCTGATCGACCGCATGGTTTCACTCACCGCACGCATGATCCCTAAAGACGCGGTCGTGTCCGATGAGATGGAACCACGGGAACTTGACCGAAGCGCGTTTGAAACGCCCCTGGTAGCCCTGGTCAACGCCGAGCGCGAAGTGTTAAGAATGGGAGAGGTAGTTGAGCGCATGTTGCGTAACGCTTTTATCGCGCTCAAGAAAAATGACAATGAACTGGCGCAACAAACTCGCAAAATGGACCTGTTAGCCAACCAGTTTTATGATAGCGTAAAGCGCTATCTGACCGCTTTGGCGCGTGAAACGCTAGGCGAAAAAGAAAGCCGGCGCTGCACCGAAATTCTGAGTTTTGCAACCAACCTGGAACACATAGGCGACATTATTTCAGGCGACCTGGTACATAACATCCTGAGTAAAAAAGTGACCACGCGCAGTAAGATGTCGTTACAGGATCGCGAAGATATCAACAATTTATACCAACCCATACTGGTGTCTTTTCAACTGTCACTGAGCGTATTCACTTCCGGCGATGTACAGATGGCGCGACAACTGCTGGCTAAAAAATATAAATTCATCAAGCGTGAGAAAAAAGCCGTCCTCAATCATCTCGAGAAACTGCGCGACGACGCGACCTATGATTCCAGGCTTAGCGCATTGCAACTCGATGTACTGCGGGATCTCAGGCGAATCAATTCGTACCAGACCGCGGTCGCCTACCCGATCCTCGAAGAAGCCGGACAACTGCGCAACAGCCGCCTGCGGCGCAGTAAATCACCAGCTATTACACCTACCCAGATAAATGGCCCAAGCAAAGCTTCGACCAGTAGCTAATCCGGGAGCACCTGTGTTAGTTGTCGTCTTTCTCCGCGGTATACTGACGCAAGATTTTCCAGGACAGTACGGGTTAGTTTTCAAACCTGAAAGAAAGTACAATCCTGTTACTTCGAATACAGGTGAAATTCTATGCTCGGCTGGCTAAAAAACCTCTTCTCCAAACCCGAAGCCGTAGGCCCACCTCGACTGATCAAACGTTTCGATGGATCGCAGGCGACGATAAGCAGTAGCTCGATAGTGACCGACCGGGAAGGATGGCACATCGACACGGCTGAATCCGTGACCTTCCGCCTGTTTGAACTGGATCCAGGTGACATCGAAAATGGCATTCTGATTTACCGGGCATCGATAAAATCCGCGGATATTCACGATAAAGGTTATCTTGAGATGTGGTGCCGTTTCCCGGGCCAGGGAGAATTCTTTTCCAAAGGACTGGACAAGCCCCTTACGGGGAGTAATGACTGGGCCAGTTACGAAATTCCTTTTTATCTGAAAAAGCAGCAGAACCCGGATCTATTGAAATTGAACTTTACCCTCGAGGGTGGCGGCAAGGTCTGGTTGAAAGATATCGAAGTTAGCTTCACCTCGTTCAAGTAACTCCCGTCTAGCGGTCGTTTAACGCATCCAGGCGTTCCAGCGTGCCGATATCGGTCCAGCCCCCGCGGAACAATTCGCCTGTGACCTGGTGCTTTTCCGCCGCTGCAAACAGTAACGGTGCGAGCGCCTGTTTACCTGGCGCCAATCCGCTGAAAAAGCTGCGATGGTACTGCGATATACCGCTGAAAGTGTAACGCGGTGATCCTTCGATGCCGAGCGTGGATTCGTGCAGCGTGAAATCCCCGCGCGCATGGTGTTGTGGATTCTCTACCAGCACCAGGTGAGCGATGCTGTCAATCTGCATTAGACGGGCAAAGTCGTAGTCGGTAAATATGTCCGCATTGACGACGATGAAGCGCTCTCCCAGTAACGGTAACGCCTGCTGTATTCCTCCCGCAGTTTCGAGCGCTTCGGGCTCTTCGCTATATTCGATAGACAGGTTGAATTCCGCACCGTTACCCAGCAGGTCGCGTATCCGGTTCCCGAGCCAGCTGAGATTGACGACTATTTCAGTAAATCCCGCTGCGGACAAGGCTTCGAGGTGATGCACGATGAGCGGCTTAGACTGCACTTCGAGTAAAGGTTTCGGCGTGTCATCAGTCAGCGGGCGCAAGCGCTCGCCCCGTCCAGCGGCTAAAATCATTGCTTTCATGGCTTGTTCACGATGTCAAAACCTCGGCAATCCGCGACTTCAAACCGTGTTTTTCAATGATCGCGAATAACCCTGCTAACGACATTTCATCGGCACTGACCTGTCGCACATATTCAAGAGTGCGCGGTATATCCTGCAGATAGCCCGGCTTGCCATCACGAATCTTGAGGCGTGAAAAGATTCCGATTGCCTTCAGATGACGCTGTGTTCCCATCAGGTTAAACCAGTGCATAAACTGCGCCGCGTCGACGTCAAGCAGGTCATTGGCGCGTGCAATTTCGTAGTAGTCCAGCGCCAGCTGTTCAACGCGCGCCAGCGGCCAGTCGATGTAACAATCCCGCAACAATGACACCAGGTCATATGTAATCGGGCCTTTTACCGCATCCTGAAAATCGAGAATCCCGGGATTACGGGTTTCGAGTTTCATCAGGTTTCGCGAATGGTAATCGCGGTGCACAAACACCTGCGGCTGCGCCAGCACATTTTCAATCAAGGTCTGTTTGATCGATTGCCAGATCGACTGCTGCTCCTGATCCAGTGAAATGCCAAGCAATTTGCCAAGGAACCAGTCATGGAACAGATCCATTTCCCGGTTCAATAGCGTCGCATCGTAGAGTGGCAAATCAGCAGCATCGATATGCGTCTGCATCGATAACAGGGCCGCAAGCGCATCCCCGTACAACGACGCTTCACTTTCAGGACTGAGTTGCGAGAGGTAGTCCCTGCCACCAAAATCAGTCAACACAAGAAACCCCTCGGCAGGGTTCTGCGCAATTATTTCAGGTGCGCTTAAACCGGCATCGCGGAGTTTTCGTGCCACAGCGATGAACTGGTCACAGGGTTCCCTGTCTGGTGGCGCATCCATTATGATCAGTGATTCAGCATCGGTTTCGAGTCGCAGGTAGGACCTGAAACTGGCGTCCTTGGAAGCTGGACTCAAGCGAAAATCCTGGTAGCCAAGCTGAACCAGCCATCGGTTTAATTGTGTTGATCTGTCGCTCATAATGCAGATACGGCTGCGATCCCGTTAAAAGGCCGGTATTATCCGGTTTTTAAACCTACAAACGCAATAGACCCGATGAGCGCAATTGAAAACCTGCTGCAGGTAATGAAAGATTTACGCCACCCTGAAAATGGCTGCCCCTGGGATATTCGCCAGACCAGTGCGTCGATCGCCGGCTACACGCTTGATGAAACCCATGAAGTACTCGATGCTATAGAACGCGCCGATACCGAGAACCTGAAGGAGGAACTCGGCGACCTGTTGTTCAATATCGTGTTTCACGCACGCATCGCCGAGGAACAGGATCAATTCGACTTCGATGACGTGGCCCAGGGAATAACGGACAAAATGCTGCGCCGCCATCCGCATGTGTTCGGTGATACGCGCAACCGGCAATTGAGTGATGAAACCTTGTCACAACAGTGGCAGGCGCTCAAACAGGCAGAGAAAGCAGGCCTTGAGAAACCTGACATGCGCACCGATTCAGGCGCCAACTCGGCCATGTATCGAGCCCGCCAGATTCAAAAGGATGCGGCCAGTTTTGGATTCGACTGGCCTGACATCAACCCGGTCTTCGATAAGCTCGAAGAAGAACTGGCGGAATTAAAGTATGCTTTCAGCACTGGCGACAGCAACGCGATCAGCGACGAACTCGGCGATCTGATGTTCGTCTGCGTCAATCTCGCGCGCCACGCCAGGGTCAACGCCGAGATGTCGCTGCGCAACACCAATCAAAAATTCCTGCGTCGCTTCGCTTACGTACAACAACGCATGCAGGATGCCGGTATCGAAATGAATCAGCAGCAACTCGAAACGATGGAACAATTCTGGCAGGAATCGAAGGCAACGGTAGGGTGAAAGGCAGGATATGACAAGAAGCAGGCTAAAGACCGAACAGCGAATTCTCGATGCGGTAGGCACGATTTTACTCGAACAGGGTTACCCCGCGGTTGGAATTAATGCGATTGCACGCCAGGCGGGTTGCGACAAGGTATTGATTTACCGTTATTTTGGCGGATTCGATGAATTGCTGCTGACGTTTGCCGAAACCACTACCCTGTGGTGGGAAGTAGATGAAATTATTAACGAAACCGCCGCCGAATGTGCCGCTATCGCCTTACCCGACTATTTACAAACCTTGCTCAGCCGCTACGTGACAGCGCTGGAGTCGCGTCCCCTGGCCCTTGAAATCATGGCCTGGGAATTGTCCGCGCAAAACAATCTGACCAATACCCTGGCGCGCTTGCGTGGCGAACGCGGCATGGAACTGGTAAAACGCATCCGCGCCTATTACCAGCAACCGAATATCGATATCGGCGGCATCCTGGGTGTATTCGGCGCGGCGATTAATTACCTGATAATCCGCACCCGCAAACAGTCGCAGCAATATAAAACCGAAGAATGGTGGCGTCTGCAACAAACGATCCGCAAATTGCTGCAGTCATATGCCGATTGAAGAGCCCGATGTCCTGCGCCTCGGCGACATCGATTCCAGTGAGTTAGTCAGGCTATTGACCTGCTTCGGCTTGCAGTTACGACACTGTGCCAATCAAGGACCGATTCCCGGTAGCTACTGGGGCGATGAAGAAGCGGGTTTAAAGGCAAACAATCTGTACGCCCGTGACGATACACCACTGCATTCCATCCTGCATGAAACCTGCCATTACATTTGCCTCGACCCGGTTCGGCGCCAACGACTCGATACTAATGCCGGCAGCGACGAAGCCGAAGAAAATGCGGCTTGTTACCTGCAGGTCCTGCTTGCCGATGAGATCGACAGTCTCGGGCGCGAACGCATGTTCCTCGATATGGATAACTGGGGTTATAGCTTCCGCCTGGGCTCGAGCCGGGCCTGGTTTGAGCATGACGCGGAGGATGCGCTTGACTGGCTGATGACGTATAAACTCGTCGACGCCCGAAAACGTCCCCTGCTAAGGCTACGACAAGCTTAAAATGCCCCCCCGCAGGTGTCATTCCAGCTGCTTATTATCGTATTTTTCGGCTAAAGATTTAGCCCCACCGACCGATACACCTATACGAGCAGACCAGTAATTCTGCACAAAACCCTATTTTAGTCGATCACAGGTTAGCAGGCAGGAGCAGCGGGTGGACATCGCATCAATTGTTGGATTCATACTGGCATACATTATTATCTCCACCGCCATCATGCTGGGTGGCCCCTTCCATCTATTTGTCAATGCCCCTTCGTTGTTGATAGTAGTTGGTGGAACCTTCGCGGTAACCTTGATGCGCGTCACGCTGGCAAACTTCCTCGGATCTTTCAAGATTGGTCTGAAGGGTTTCTTTTATAAACTCGATGCGCCACAAAACCTGATCGACGAATCGGTCGAACTCGCGAACGTCGCACGCAAGGAAGGTATCCTGGCACTCGAAGGTCGCGAAATCGGCAACGGCTTCCTCGAACGTGGCATCAGTTTATGCATCGATGGTCATGCCCCCGAAGTCGTCAAGGGATTGCTATCGAAAGATATTAATATGTCGATTGAACGCCACACGGTTGGTGCTGACATGTTCAAGGCAATGGCTGTCTATGCACCCGCGATGGGCATGATCGGCACACTGATTGGTCTGGTGCAAATGCTGGCCAACATGTCCGACCCTGCAGCGATCGGTCCTGCCATGGCGGTCGCCCTGTTAACCACGCTGTATGGCGCAGTAATCGCTAACGCGTTTGCGTCCCCACTGTCGGAAAAGTTAATCCTCATCAGCGGTTACGAAAAACTCAACAAGGATTTGATCCTGGAATCGATTGGCGGTATCCAGGAAGGCACCAATCCGCGCGTATTAAAACAGTTACTCAACGCCTACCTGCCAGAAAGCAAGCGCCAGGAAGACGAATAGGAGCACGCGATGAGTGAGGAATGCGATTGCCCACCATGCGAGAAAGGCTTACCCCCCTGGCTCGCAACCTTTGCCGACATGATGGCACTGTTGATGTGCTTTTTCGTGTTGTTGTTGTCATTCGCGGAAATGGATGTACTCAAGTACAAGGCGGTCGCAGGCGGCATGAAACTGGCGTTTGGCGTGCAACGTGACGTCAAGGCCACCGAAATCCCCAAAGGCACCAGTGTCATCGCCAAACAGTACAGCCCGGGTACACCCACCGAGGTGACACCGCTCGAAATCATGCGCGAAAAGACTACCGATGATACCAAGACCAATCTCGATTACACCGATTCGACCTCGCGCAACGATGGCGGGCTTGGCGAAGCCGAAGCCGAAGCAATTGCCCAGAAAAAAGCGCAACGCGAAGCCCAGGAAGAAGCCGAGGAACTGCAGGATGAACTGGCAACCGCTATTGGCGATGGTTTACTTGAAATTGAAGCCTATAACGACCGGGTACTGATTCGAATTCGCGAACGCGGTTCATTCGGCTCGGGTCAGGCCGAACTCAAACAGGCATTCCTGCCCATATTGAAACTGATCGCCGATGTCCTCAATCAACGCGACGGGCTCTTCATTATTGCCGGTCACACCGATGATATCCCGATCGAAACCAGGCGCTTCCGTTCAAACTGGGATTTGTCGGCCGCGCGGGCAGCTAGCGTAGTACATTATTTTATCCGGGAAGGCGATGTCGACCCCGAGCGTATGGAAATCAGGGCCCTGGCCGACAACGAGCCTATCGTGCCCAACGATAGCTGGGAGAATCGCGCCAAGAACCGTCGCGTCGAAATCAGCGTGTTGCATGGCAATCCGCATGCAATCGAAGGAGAATCACCGGCGCAAAATGTCGATTACGTCGACCAGCCGGAAAGCCAGGCTCAATAATGTCAGACGAAAGACGGCGCTACTACCGCATCGAGGACGAAGTCTGCCTCGCAATGCGGCTCGTCGAACAGACTGAAATCGACGACTGTCTCGAAGATTTCTGGGCCAACGAGCATGCATTTTCGATGCGCAACAACTATAATTTCCAGATCGAACAGCATATCGCCGACCGCCATAAAATTGAAAACAAAATGCCGGAACTGGCGCGCTATCTTGCCGTACTGGAAAAGCAGATCGATCGCATTACCGAAAAGCTCATCGGTGACGAAGATGATGCAAACATGATACAAAAAGCCGCTAATCTCAGCGCCCAGGGTATTTCTTTTCCCACGGACCAGCCTCCGCCCGAGGGTAAACTGGTTGAACTGAAATTAAAGTTATTGCCCTCCGGACTGAGGCTAGTAACCATCGCCCGCGTGGTCCTGGTTGAAAACGATTCCAGTCGGGAGCAGGACAAGGCACGGGTTTCGCTTGATTTCGAAAACCTGCACGAAGCAGACCGTGAAATTCTGATCAAGCATATCCATGGCAAACAACTGGAAGCGTTGAGCAACGCCAAGGAAGCCTGATTCTCGATGAGCGAACGAGCAGCACGAACCTGGTTGTCGTCCCATCATAATGTTATCCCGGCGCTCGAAACCCATCACCGTCAGGCGCTGCAAACCCTCGACGATCACAGCAAAACCGTAGCTGACCTTGCGGCTGTCATTGCGCTTGATCCCGGCATGAGCATATCCCTGTACAACGAAGTGAATTGCAGGTTACAGCGTAGCGGCAAACGGGCCGAATCGGTGCAAGCTGCGTTGAGCTTACTGAGCGACAGCGCCATTGCCGACCTGGTAATGCAACACAAGGTGCTGCACGAGACCCATCCGGATGCGCTGCGACGACAGGCCTATCATCAGTTAGTCAGCCGCAGTTATCACCTGCTGGCACAACTCGATTATTTCATCAGTTTGCAGGGAATCGGCGCCGTTAACGAAATTCGCAGCGCCGCATTGCTGCACAATATCGGCGAATTCTGCGCCTGTCTGTTCGATTACGAACGCTATCAACAATACCAGGCTAAATTTCTCGTTAACGGAATCGATGCCAACAGTAGCAAAACCGTGTTCAGTTTCGATTTCCATGAACTCGGGCGGATTTATGCTGAAAAATCATACCTGCCTGCACTGGTGACCGAATCACTCGACGAAAACATACCCAAGGGACGTAAGGCGCGCCTGATACAACTCGCCGCAGATGTCTCGCACCAGGCCGAAGTGGGCTGGTATCACTCGTCGATGCAGGCGACCGAACAGGTTTGTGCGGCCTATTTAAACCAGTCGCTGGAGGATTTCGACAAACATTTGCAACAGGTAGCCATCGGCGCTGCGCGGAGCTGTCCTTTCAGCGACGTGTTACCGGCTGCCGTCCGCCTGATCATGTTGCCCGATCTGGCAAAACGAGCGCAATCGGTAAACGAGACCAGGCCCAAAGCGGCGTCTGACGGACATGAATTCGATAATCGCGTCAAGGCGCTGCTGCAAACCTCGAGACCCACCCAGGCGCAACTACTGGAATTGCTGTTGACTCATTTGCATGACGAATTACACCTGTCCCGGGTAGTCCTGATGCTACTATCGCCCGACAAAACCAAACTCGGCACCCGTGCCGGCAAGGGTATCGACGAACATTCACCGATTCGGACCCTGGTCATCGATATCAGTCGGGAAAACCTGCTCAAGACACTGCTGCTCAAGCCACAGTCGATATGGATCGACTCTGGCAGCTACCCTAAATTCGAAGCAGCGTTACCCGCCCGATTCAAGGCTGGTTTTGTGCACGAAAATTTTTTCCTGATGTCGCTGCATGTCGCTGGCAAAGCAGTAGGAATGGTGTTCTGCGATCGCGCGCAAGCGGTCTCAGAACTCGATAAAATAACCTACCTGAAATTCAAATCGGCAATCGCTTTAACCAGCAAGGCGCTCACCAGCCTGGCCAGGCAAAAACAAAAAACCACACCATAACCATTATCCGGATCTATACCCACTACTGCCCGGAATAAAATACCCTGCTCAAAGGTAGCTCATAAAAATCAACACCCAGCCTCTGTTTCGTGCCGTATAGACTTAACTTTGGATAGCATCCCAAGGGGAAACCAGTGAAACCCCACGCGCCTGCCCGGGTCGGTCCGACGCATCGGGCCTGCGGCTTCCTGAAAAAGCATCGATTTTAACGGGCAAGGCGAGACCCGGGACGCCGGACCGCGACCTCCATGTCTCGACTCGCCACAGGCGGCGTCCCTGCCGCCTGACCCGTCAAAATCGATACTTTTTCAGCACCCGGCCTTTACGGCGCGAGGGGTTTCACCGGTTTCCCCT
>Ga0209271_10000338_pt1 | contig 16226 bp, 11 predicted proteins | sample tdAd002_FD_187123 | JGI IMG/M metagenome (GOLD analysis project Ga0209271, IMG submission 187123) | Marine sediment microbial communities from the Atlantic coast under amendment with organic carbon and nitrate - tdAd00.2 (SPAdes)... | ecosystem: Environmental > Aquatic > Marine > Coastal >... | reverse complement strand
CGACATCTCGCGCGGGGGTGTATTCATCAAGGCCAAGAAACCACTGGCCGTGGGCACACTTCTGAAGTTCGAGTTCATGCTTCAAGATCAGTCGACGTTGATCCACGGCGTGGGTCGCGTGGTCTGGCGCCGCGATGGGGACGAGGCCAACGCGGAGAATCCGTCTGGCATGGGGATCAAGTTCATCAAGATGGACCCCGAATCCCGTTCGGTCGTGCAGCGCATTGCCGAGGTCCGCGGTCATCCCGGGGTCTTCGAGCAGGGCAAGGATGGAGTTCCCCTCGCCCCAGTCGCTTCGGATCCCGACGAGCTAGCCGAAGCGGATCGAACCAAGGTCCGCCACGTGAGCGAATTCCTCGCTTCCGCTCTCGAAGAGGGAGGCGCCGGCGAAGTCGCGAAGCGTGAAGCGCAGGCCGGCGCACAGCGCGCCCGCCAGATCAGCGACCAAATCGGTGACAACCGTGTTGCGGCTGCACGCGGTGCATTCAGCACGCAGCAGGACGCCCTCACTCAGAAGAGACAATCCGCTTCCGATGCGCCGTCGCGCGGTGCGATGTCCGCCTTTGGTGGCTCTGGCCTGAGCGCAAGCGCGCGCATCAGCAGCGCCGCCGCTCCAGCGATGGAGGAGCTCGACGCAGCAGAAGATTTCCTCGACGATGAGACCACCAAGATTCACGACGACATCGAGTCTGACTACCCTGCCGATGTCGATGCCACGGTGATCGCCAAGGACGCGTCGTCGGCCTTCCTGGCGGAGAAGCGGCAGACGCCGGTGGTGCCCCGAGCCTCGCAACCACAGGGAGCGGTTCCCGACCTCTTCGGTCCCGACTCCTTCGGCCCTGCGCCGGGCGAGTTCATCGACGCCAGCCTCCTCGATCCTGCCGTACCGACGGTCCCGCCGCCCGGTGCGCCCGTCCCAGAGGCGCCGGGGATCCCAGCCGAGGCGTTCAATGTTCCCCAGCGCGCCGAGCCGGTCTGGACCACACATCCGACTCCTGAAAGGAAGGCCTCGCGCGTTTGGATCGTCCTTCTCGTGTTCGTCCTGTTGCTGGCCGCCGGTGCGGTTGCGGCATGGCAACTCGGGTTCGCCGACGACCTGATGGATCTCGCGGCACCCTATCTCGGGCAATCCCTAGATCAAGAAGACGCCGTCGAAGAGCCGTCCACAGTTGCGCAGCCGGCACCCGCGCCAGCAGCCCAACCGGAAGAACCGACCGCAGAAGCACAACCAGCAGAAGAGGCGGTCGCGGCCGACGAGGCAGAATCGACTTCCGCGGCCGAAGCAGCCCCGGTCGAAGCAACCGACTCCGGCATCGTGAGCTTCCGAGTGGTATCACGCCCGGCTGGCGCATTCGTCAGCGTCAATGGCAAGGGCGTAGGCCGCACGCCGCTCGAGCTCGAATACGAGGTAGGCACCAAGCTTTCGATCTTCTCGAAAGCACGTGGCTACCTGGCACGCAGGCAGCAGATCACGGTCCAGGCGGATCAAGGGTCGGTGAACCTGGTGCTCGCGCCGCTTCCCTACGTCGTCCAAGTCGTGACCAATCCGGCGGGTGCGCGGGCAAGTGCGGTCAGTGGCGGGGAAGCCGTCACACCCGGCGCGCTTCAGTTCAAGTCGATGCCAGCGTCCCGCACGATCGTGATCTCCAAGGACGGCTACAAGACCGTCAACACGTCCGTAACGCGCGCCGACTTCATCGAGGAACCGCGCCGCATGGCAGCTAGCGTCAACGTCACGCTCCAAAGGGATGGAACAGCCGAGCCCGTCGAAGCCGCTTCGAGCGCTGAAACGGCGACGCCGGCGCCCGCGGAACCGCCGAGTGAGGAGAAGGCCGAGGCGGAGCCTCCCGCCGAGCCGGAGCCCGTCGAAGAGACGGCCGCTCCTAGCGAAACAGACGCTGCCGACGCCCCTTAGGCTTTCGGTACAGCACACGAATGCATACCAGGCCGGCCAGGAAGCCGCCGATGTGCGCAAACCACGCGACGCCACCGCCGCCCTCCGCGATCATGCCGAGCGACAGGTAGCCCTGCACCAGTTGCAGCACGAACCAGAGCACGATGAAGATCCCGGCTGGCACTTCCATGAAGTGAATGAAGATGAAGATCGGGATGAGCGTGACGACGCGGGCGTGTGGAAACAGGGTCATGTACCCGGCGAGGACGCCGGAGATCGCTCCGGAAGCACCGATCATCGGCACCATGCTGTCCGGGTCGACCAGGATCTGCCCTACGACCGCACCGAGCCCACATAGCGCGTAGAACAGGAGAAAGCGCCCGCGGCCGAGGACGTCCTCGACGTTGTCGCCGAAGACGTGCAGGAAGAGCATGTTGCTTCCGAGATGCAGCAACCCGCCATGCAGGAACATGCTGGTGAAAGGCGTCACCCAGCTCCCGAGCGCGCCGTCGTTGCCTCGAGTCGCGGCCCAGTTCCCATGGGCGATCACGTCAGGAATCACCCCGAAGCGCATCACCAGCGTCTCGGCCCCCGTGCTCCCGAGGCTCAAGCTCCCCACGAAGATCAGCACGTTGGCGCCGATGAGAGCCCACGTCACGATGGGGGTGCGGCGGGTGTGGTTGATGTCGCGGATGGGGATCACGATCGGCTCTCTATAGCGCGTCACCAGGGCAGCGGCAGTGCCTCGTGCTAGAGCACGCAAATGGATGCGGGTCACCTGCTTGGACCTACGGGACCCCTGGCCCGCGGCGTTTCCGGCTACGAGCACCGTCCTGGCCAGATTCGGATGGCCCGCGCCGTACAAGACGTTCTCGAGCATGACGGGGCGCTTCTGATCGAGGCCGGAACCGGCACGGGCAAGACTTGGGCGTACTTGATTCCGGCCGCACTGAGCGGCCGCCGCGTCTTGGTCTCTACCGGAACGCGCGCCCTGCAGGACCAGATCATGGAAAAGGACCTGCCGGCGCTCAAACGCCACCTCGGGATCGACATCGACGCCGCCTGTGTGAAGGGCTTGAGCAACTACCTCTGCCGTCGTCGGTTTAGCGAGCTGTCGAGCAGCGCCGACGCTGCGCAGCCACGGTTTGCGCAGTCGCTGCCCACCCTTCGCAGTTGGGTGGAGACGACCGAATCCGGCGACCGCGCGACTCTCGCCTCGATTGCTGAGGAAGACCCGATCTGGTCGCGCGTGGTCAGCGGTTCAGACACGCGAATCGGCGCGCGTTGTGAGCACTACGACGAGTGCTTCGTCACGCGTGTCCGCCGCCGCGCCGAGGGCGCGCAGTTGATCGTCGTCAACCACCACCTCTTCTTTGCTGACCTCGCGCTCCGCGACACCGGCTTTGCCTCGGTGTTGCCGGACTACGACGCCGTCATCTTCGACGAGGCGCACCAAATCGAGGACACCGCAACGCTCTTCTTCGGCTCGCGCCTGTCCACCGCCATGCTCGAACGCCTCGCGCGCGACGCCCGAGCGGCCCTCCGAAGTGATCGCGGCGATAAGAAACAGGAGACACGGCTGCTCGATGCGGTGCTCCAGCAATCCTCGAACTTCTTCAGCGCCCTACCCGGCAACGCCAATGGCGGCCGCGCTCCGTTGCCCCCCGAAGCGATTCCAAACGACGCCCTTTTTGCGTTGGACAACACCCTCGCGGAGCTCGCCTCAACGTGTCGAAACCTTCGCCCGCCTCGGGAGAATGTGCTGCAAATTGCAAGGCGTGCGGACCAACTCCGGGATGCTCTCGGCTCGCTCGAAGCACCGGGCCAAGTGAGCTGGGCACAGGGGGGCGGCCGCAGCCCGTCGGTAGGCTCGAGCCCCATCGATGTCGGCCCCCTGCTGCGCGAGCGTCTCCACGAGCGCGTCCCTTGTGTGGTTTTCACGAGTGCGACGCTGACTACGGGTGGCGATTTCAGCTTCGTAAAACGCCGGCTCGGGATTGAAACCGAGGTCAGCGAAGAAGTCGTAGAGTCGCCCTTCCGTTACGAGGAGCAAGCCGCGTTGTATGCGCCAACGCATCTGCCCGACCCGCGCACTTCGGATTTTCCAGACGCCGCAGCAAAGGAGATCCTAGAGCTAATCCGCGCCTCGGAGGGGGGCGCGTTCGTTCTGTGCACGTCACTGCGCATGATGCGGATGCTCTCGAAGCGCGTGGGCGACGAGCTCGACTACGAGTGGTTCGTTCAGGGAGACGCTCCAAAGCAGACGTTGCTCGACCGGTTTCGCGATCGAGGAAACGCCGTCTTGTTTGCAACTGCCAGCTTCTGGGAGGGCGTCGATGTCCCCGGTTCCGCGCTTCGACTCGTGGTGATCGACAAGCTTCCGTTCGATGTCCCGAGCGATCCCGTCGTCGCCGCTCGCTGCGAAAGGCTCGACCAGTCCGGCGAATCCTCGTTCATGCGGTACCTCGTTCCGGCTGCCGCGTTATCGCTGAAGCAGGGCTTTGGGCGCTTGATCCGAACCACCCAAGATCGCGGCGTGGTGGCAATCCTCGATTCACGAATTCGCCGAAAAGGATACGGAAAAGTCTTCCTCCAGAGCCTTCCACCCGCGCGGGTCTGCGACACCCTCGGCGAGGTTCAGGAACTCTTGATCTCTGCAAGCCCAAGCCCCAACATGTCCTCGCTATCCGCGCCGTAAAGGAGGCACCGTGACTCAAGCTGCCGTCGAACCTCAGGGCTCCGCTGCGATTCCCGAAGCCGAGCACCGAATCGCTCCCACGTCCCAGTCGAAGCTCGACGAAGCTCTCGCCGTTCTCGAGGACCACAAGCAAGAGTGGACGGCCCTCGACATCGACGAGCGCATCGAGCTCCTCGAGCACGTACGAGAAGGAGCGGTCGAGGTCGCCGAGCGCTGGGTGCAAGCGTCCGTGGAAGCCAAAGGCATGAGCTTCGGCACCGCCGAAGAGGGCGAAGAGTGGCTGGTAGGTCCTGGCCCGATCCTCAGGAACATAAACCTCCTCATCGCATCGCTCACTGACATCCAGGAGTACGGCGTGCCGCAGCTGCCAACAGCAGCGTTCACGCGTCCGGACGGGCAAGTAGTCGCCCAGGTGTTTCCCGCCGATGGTTGGGACGGCCTCCTCTTTCAGGGCTTCACCGCGGAGGTCTGGATGCAACCAGGGGTCACCCTCGACAGCCTGAGCGAGAACCAGGCATCGTTTTACAAAGAGAAGTCGCGCAAGGGGAAGCTCTCTCTGGTTCTTGGGGCCGGCAACGTCTCTTCGATTGGGCCGATGGATGCGCTCTACAAGTTGTTCGTCGAGGGGCAGGTCGTCCTCTTGAAGATGAATCCGGTCAACGAGTACCTCGGGCCTCTCATCGACGAGATGTTTGCGCCGCTCCGAGATCACGGCTTCTTCCGCGTCGTATATGGAGGCGCAGCCGAAGGTGACTACCTCTGCACGCACCCGTTGGTCGAGGAGATCCACGTCACCGGGTCGGACAAGACCCACGATGCCATCGTCTTTGGAGTTGGCGAAGAGGGCTCCCGCCGAAAAGCCAACCACGACCCGCGGAACACCAAGCGCCTGACGTGCGAGCTCGGAAACGTGAGCCCCATCATCGTCGTCCCCGGTCCTTGGTCTCAAAGAGACTTGGACTTCCACGGGGTCAACATCGCATCCACCGTCGTCGACAACGCAGGCTTCAACTGCACCGCGACGAGAGTGATCGTTCAGCACGAGCAGTGGAACCAGCGGCAAGCGCTACTCGGTTCTCTCCGTAAAGCTTTCGAAAACGCCGGAGACCGCAGGCCGTACTACCCTGGAGCAGAAGAACGCCAGAAGTTGTTCCTCGAGCACCATCCCGACGCTGATCAATTCGGCGCCAAGGGCGACGGGCGTGTCCCGTGGACGCTGATCCACCACCTCGACCCGAGCCAAACCGACGACATCTGCTTCAACACGGAGTCCTGGTGCGGCCAGACCAGCGAAGTTGCGCTCTCTGCGGCCTCGATCGTCGAATACATCGATAAGGCGGTCGAGTTCTGCAACGAGCGCATCTGGGGCACCCTTGCTTGCAGCATTTTCGTGCACCCGAAATCCTTGAAAGACCCCGCCGTCGCGGACGCTGTCGAGCGCGCGATCGCGAACCTTCGGTACGGCGCCGTCGCGGTCAACCATTGGTCAGGGCTGCTCTTCGGGCTGGTGACGCCCACCTGGGGCGCGTTCCCTGGCCACACGCGCGACGACATCCGGTCGGGACAAGGCGTCGTGCACAACACCTACATGTTCGACCGGCCGCAGAAATCGGTACTTCGAGGCCCGTTCCGGGTGTTTCCGAGGCCCGCCTGGTTCGTCGACAACGAAAGAGCCCTCGCGATCGGCCCAAAGCTGACGTACTTCAACGCGGACCCGTCCCTCGCCAGGCTTCCCGGGCTTTTGTGGGCGAGTTTGTTCGGCTAACCGTCGCGGCGCGCGAGGAGGGCTTCGTAGGTTCGATCGGGGTGCGCCTCGATCGTCGTCTTCAAGCCCGCGGCCTTCCATCCGGGCTCCTCTACCTGGCCGAACGCATTCCGCGCACCGTCCAGCCCCGCCCGCTGATCAACGACGTGCCCGAACCCGGCCGCGATCAGCGCCTCGACCGCCCGCAGCGAGCGATTGCCGGACCGGCAACCGATCACGAGCTTGCTGTCTTTCGGAAAGACAGCGTGGACGACGGACATGAAGTCTCCGTTCGGACGCATGCCCGACGGTGTCGCGTGCAACAGAGGGACGTTGTAAGCGCCGGTAGGGTGGCCGGCGTCGAATTCCGGGATGGAACGAACGTCGAGGTAGACATAGCCCTCCTCTGTGAGGAGCGTGTCGGCCTCCTGGGCTGAAACCCTTTTGACGGTCATGCCCTAGATCTAGGTACCGAAGTGGGCTCGGCAAGTGGCCGGCTCAGCGGCCGGCGTCCTTCAAGAACAGGTTCTCGAGCGTTTGTCTTTCGGGGATCATCGCATCGAGCTTGGCACCGGCCGCGTTCGAGATCCGGATGATCTCCTCGACCGTCTTTTGGCCCTCGACTTGAAGAGTCAGGCGCCCTGCCCCGTCGTCGAGGATCATCCCCCGCGACCCGAGCGAGTCCTTGAGCGCTTGCGACGCCCCGGTCAGTCGAATCTCGACTCGGCGGCCTGCCGACTCCAACAGGTCGTGCACCTGCCCTTCGGAAGTGATCTTTCCCTGCTGCATGATCACCACGCGGTCGCACAGGAGCTCGACGTCGCTCAGGATGTGGCTCGTGAACAGAAGCGTCTTTCCGCGCGCTCGCTGTTCCAACAAGACGTCACGCACCTCTTTACGGCCGATGGGATCGAGCCCACTCATCGGCTCGTCGAGCACCAAGAGCTCCGGGTCGTGAAGGAGCGCCTGCGCCAGCCCGATCCGCTGCATCATGCCCTTCGAGAACTTTCCGATCGGCCGGTCCGCCGCGTCCCGAAGGCCGACCTTGTCGATCATCTCCTCGGAGCGAACCCGGCGGTCGGCCCTTGGAATCCCCACCAACCGGCCGCACAAGTCCAGGAACTCGAGCGGCTTGAGGTACTGATACACGTACGGATTTTCGGGCATGTACCCGATGCGTTTTGCCACTTCGCGGTCATCGGCTGAGCAGCCGAAGATCCGGATCTGACCTTCGGTTGGGAAGATCAGTCGCAAGATCGATTTGATGGTGGTGGTCTTGCCCGCTCCGTTGGGCCCGAGCAGACCGAAGATCTCGCCTCTCTTCACGGTGAAGCTGGCGCCATTCACCGCCTCCACGCGCTTACGGAAGAAGCCGATGTGAAAGACCTTCCGAAGCCCCTTCACCTCCAACACGACATCGTCATTCATCGAGCACCCCACGAAGGCCCCTGACCACGTCGTCGACCTCGGCGTCTCGCATCTGCGGATAGAGCGGAAGCGCGATGCCTCGCGCCGCGATGTGCTCGGCGATCGGAAGCGAAGCGTCACTTCCGGCGAAGCTGCCGAGCTTGTGAATCGCGAACGATAGAAGCCCGGCTTCGATCCCCCGTTCCCCCAGTTTTTCGCGCACCGCCTTGCGGTCGAGTCCTTGTGGCAGAATCACGCCAAAGGTTTGGTAGTTGGATTCCGCTCCGGCCGGGGTGCTCTGCAGGTCCAACTCGCCCTCGAGAGCCTGGCGGTAGAGCCCGGCGAGCGCTCGCCTTCTCACGATGATGTCATCGAGGCGCTGGAGCTGGGCGAGCCCCAACGCAGCGGCGATTTCCGTCATCCGGGAGTTCCCCGCAGCAACGACGAACTCCCCTCGAAGCTGCCCGTGATTGCGCAGCATTCTGAGCTTCTCTGCGATGTCGTCATCATCGGTCAGGCACATCCCGCCTTCACCCGTCGTCAAGATCTTCCTCGGATGAAAGCTCAGGCACGACACCTTGCCGAGGCTCCCGCACGGGCCATTCGCAAAGCGGCTGCCCAACGCGCACGCCGCATCTTCGATGATCGGTAGCGCCCCAAGCGCGGCGCGAATCTCCTCTGCCCGCGCCGGGTTACCGAACTGGTCGATCACGATCGCCGCTCTGGTGCTCCCGTTCCGTGCTGCACGAAGCGCTTCTGCGGAGCTGTTCCACTCGTCTTGATCGACATCGACGAACCGGGCTTTCGCTCCAGCGACTCGAACCGCGTGCGCGGGGCTTGGCCAACTCAACGCCGGACAGAGCACCTCGTCGCCCGGCCCGATCTGCAGGGCCTTGAGGGCGAGCTGCAGCGCAGATGTTCCGCTCGATACCGCGACCGCATGCCGGCGCCCGACCAGTGCGGCGACCGCATGCTCGAACCGCTCGACCAGAGCCCCCTGCACCAACTGTCCAGATTCGAGAACGGCGGCGACGGCGCGCTGCTCGTCCTCGCCGATCCATGGTTTTGCTAGGCGAATCAAGGTCGTATGATCTTACCAGCTCGGCATCCAAAACCACCAGATTGCGGGGCTCTGCCCGACGGCACACCCTAGAGCCGTGGACCTCACGCTACAGGTCGACGCGTTGGAACGAGCCCTGACGCGCTTGGGGATTCGCCTCCTCGAAGAGGAGCTCCCCGTCGAAGCACACGTCGACGGAGGCCTCTGCAAGGTTGCGGGCGAGCTCGTGATCTACGTCTCGCCCACAGCCCCGCCTTGGCGCCGCGCCGAGGTGCTGCTCAGCGCACTCCGCCGATTGCGCCATCGGGACCTATGGCTCCCGCCTGAGATCCGCCGGCTACTCCAGAACGATGATTTCTGCGACAAGCCCCTTCAGCTGATACCCTTGAAAGACGAGGAAGAACGTTGAGTGGTCTTGGCTTGATACTTTCGGGAGGCGGCGCGCGAGGGGCTTACGAGGTCGGGGTCCTCCAGTACATCTTCAGCGAGTTCGCCGACGGGCGAGGTAACGCACCCAAGGTCGACTTGATCTCCGGCACCAGCGTCGGTGCGGTCAACGGCGCGTTCGTCGCTTCGGCGATCGGCGACATTCCGAGCGCGGTGAAGCAGCTCGTCACCATTTGGACCGAGCTCGAGCTGGCGCATGTGCTGGGGTTTGGTCTTCGCCAGGCGGCGGGTCTCTATCGGGTGCTTCTCGGTGGAACCGGTCAGGCGCGCGGAGTGTTCGACCCCGGGCCGCTCTCCGCCCTCGTCGGCAAGAACGTCCGTTGGCGCCAGCTCAGGCGAAACATCCGGACCGGCGCGCTTCGCGCTCTCACGGTCAGCACCACCCACGTTGGCACCGGGCAGCCCGTGATCTTCGTCGATGCGGCCCCTGGCGTTGGAATTCCCAAGAGTTTGGGCCTCCACGCGCTGGTTCGCAGGGCCAAGATCGGCCAGCACCACGTGCTTGCATCCGCAGCGATTCCGCTGATCTTCCCAGCCGTCGAGATCGGCGACGAGATCCACTGCGATGGCGGCCTTCGGCTCAACACACCGATGGGGCCCTCGGTTCACCTCGGCATGAACCGCCTCTTGGTCGTCGGGCTTTCGACGCCACACACCGCGGACCGGCGAGCCGTGCAGGACGGCAAGTACCCCGGTGCAACCTACATGCTTGGAAAGGTGCTCAACGCCTTCCTCCTCGATCACGTGAACACCGACCTTCTCGAAGTACAGCGCATCAACGACTTTCTGGAGGACGGGATCCGCGCGTACGGTCCGGAGTTCCTCGATCGCATCAACGATGCCGCAAAGGCGCGTGGCGCATTGGCGCAGCGGCGCTTGCTCAGCTCTCTCGTCCTGCGGCCGACGATCGACATCGGACAAGTCGCCTCGGAGTACCTCGCGTCAAACCGTGTTCGCTTTGGTAAGAGCCTAGGGCGCGCATTCATCAGCATGATCGACGTGGGTGCCGGCGCAGACGCCGACTTGGCGAGCTACCTCTTATTCGACGGTGGCTTCGCGCAGACCCTCATCGAGATGGGGCGCCGCGATGCGCACGCGCAACGAGCCGAGATCGAGGCGTTCTTGTTTGAAGACCCCGACGCCATCCTATCCACACCGCCCTCTGTGGAAACGATGCAACATTCGGAGTCCAAGCCCCCGGAATAGCGAGTCGTTCCCAGGGCAAAGCCCCTGTGGAAAAAGAGTGGAACACTGACCGAAGAGTCAGTGACATTGTAATATTTTACCCACAACGGTGGGTGTGGTACGCTCCAGAAGTGGCTCAACCCGGCGTCGCGCACATCTCCGAGAACGCGACACAATTGTCTCGGCGCCTCGTCGAAAACATCGCACTCGTAGTTCGCGGAAAAGAAGACGTCATCAAGTTGGCTGTCGTCTCGCTGCTGGCGCGCGGCCATCTGCTGCTCGAGGACGTACCCGGTGTTGGCAAGACGACCCTGGCGCGTGCGTTGGCTGCTTCGGTCGGCGTGTCGTTCCGGCGACTTCAATGCACTTCGGACTTGATGCCGACCGATGTCCTCGGCGGGAACGTGTTCAATCAGTCCAAGAGCACCTTCGAGTTTCGGGCGGGTCCGATCTTCACGCAGGTTCTCCTGGCGGACGAGGTCAACCGCACGACGCCCAAGACGCAAAGCGCACTCCTAGAAGCGATGGACGAGCGTCAGGTTTCGATCGACGGCGTGACGCACACCCTCGAAGAGCCGTTCTTCGTGGTCGCAACGCAAAACCCACAAGAATTTTACGGCACCTACCCTTTGCCCGAGTCGCAACTCGATCGTTTTCTAGTGCGGCTGAGCGTTGGTTACCCGCCGCCCGCCGTCGAGCGCGAAGTGCTCAATCGTCGTGGCGCCGATCCGGTTCAGCAACTCGAATCGGTCATGAGTGCAAGTGAGCTTCGACACGTGCAACAGGCGGTCGACTCTGTGCGCGTCGACGACGCGATTCTCGACTATCTGCACCGCATCATCATCGCCACGCGAAACACGCCTCTCTTGTCGGTCGGCGTGTCCACCCGAGGTGCGCTCGGCTTTGAACGGGCCGCACGGGCGAGAGCTCTCGTCGAAGGTCGCTCTTTCGTGCTGCCGGATGACGTCAAAGCGCTCGCGGGCCCGGTTTTGGCCCACCGCGTGAAGGTGAGCGGCGGTATGGGTGGTGCCGCAGTTCGTGATGACGCGCAGCGCGTGATTCGCGAGCTGCTCACCGTCGTGGCTGTCCCCCTCTGATCGGTCCGGTCGATGCGGATCTTTCGACGAAGGCGGGGCAGGCGGAAGTTTCGACTGACGCGCGAGGGCCGAGCCTTCCTCTTCGTCACGGTCGGCGTCGGGCTTGCCGCGGTCAACACCGCCAACAATCTTCTCTATTTGGTGCTTGGTCTGTTGCTCAGCCTCTTGCTGGTCAGTGGTGTGCTCAGCGACCTCGCGCTTTGGAAGCTCCAAATCAAGCGCAAGATCCCGGCACGGCTGTTTGCCGGCAGACGCTCGCTGATGGACGTGGCTTTGCTCAACGAGAAGCGCTGGCTCTCCAGCGTCTCGGTCGAAGTCATCGACGAGCTCGACGGCGTCGAGACTGAGCCCGCAAGGTTCGTTCGCATAGCGCCCGCCGAGACCGAGCTCGCGAGCTACCATTTCGAAGCTCAGCGGCGAGGGATCGTCGAGCTGGGCACGATGCGGGTGATCACGCGGTACCCGTTCGGACTGATCGAAAAAGGCTACACGATCTTCCTGCCTGACGAGGTCATCGTTTACCCACGACTGCTCGAGCATGTCGCGGCTCCGACCGTCCGTCCGATGCAAGGTGACGCAGCGCCTATCCACCAGACCGGCCGCGGCACCGAGTTTGCAGGCAGCGTTCGCTTCTATCGTGAAGGCGACGAGGCGAGGGACATTCATTGGAAACGAACGGCCAGCCGTGGCGAGCTCGTCGTTCGCGAGCATGAGCAGGACTCGAGCGCGCTCGTAACGCTCACCGTGGACAACCTGCTCGGTTCCGGCATCGAGGACGAAGGGGCCTGGGCAGAGCGTTTCGAGACCTCGATTTCAGAGATCGCGACCCTGGCCTCCACCTATCTCTCGCAGGGCGTTTCCGTTCAGGTTCAGGCGCGCGACAGCGTCTCGCCGCTGGTCGCCGGCGGGACCCCACCGGACCCGATCTGGCGCTTCCTCGCGCTCCTCCGGCCCGCCCGCGCCAAGGCACCCAGCCGGGGCGGAAAGCCCAAGAGGCGGGCAGCATGAGGTTCGTCTTCGCCCACAAGCTCGTCGCCTACCTCTTCGCCGGCCTCGGCTTGGTGGCCTTGATGCTCGGCACGACGTTCAGCCCGATCGAGTCGCTGCTCGTCATCGCGGCATTCGTCGCGAGTTGGTTCGCCGAGCCGCCTCTTCTCGATCGTCCTCGATACTCCCGGTTTTGGAACATCGCGGCCGTCGTGTTTCTCGTCGTCCAAATCGTGCGCGCCATTGCCGGCGAAGCCGCACTGACCGTCGGCGTAGAATATGCGGCCTTCCTTCAGATCTCTCGGCTCTCACACCGAAAGACGGCCGCCGACTATCAGCAGATCGCCATCCTGGGATTCCTGCACCTGATCGCCGGCACGGTACTTTCGGCTGGCCTCGACTACGCCGTCGTGTTCTTCGGGTTCGTCGTCGTCATGCCATGGATGCTCGCGCTCACTCACCTTCGAAAGGAGCTCGAGACGCAGTACGGGGCCGACAGTCCAATGCTACGCGGCGAGCTCGAAAGCAGAGAGCTCGCGACGCCGGCGTTCTTCGGCGGGACGACCCTCCTGGCAGTCCCGCTCTTCATTTTGACGGCAGCGATGTTCTTCGCATTCCCGCGCGTCGGCTTCGGTTTCTTGTCGAGCCTCGGTGCCCGCACCCAATCGGTGGCCGGCTTCGGCGACGACGTCGAGCTTGGCGGCTTCGGCACGATCCGGGACGACCCCACCGTGGTCATGCGCGTCAAGCCCAAGAACGCGCCCAGCCCGCCGCCGCGGTCCATCGGGCTCCGCCTACGAGGCACTTCGTTCGACCGCTACGGTGAAGGGCGCTGGTCGCGTACACAATCTGCTGGCGAGGAGATGCAACGACTCCAGGACGAGTACATCGTTTTTCGCCCGCCAAAGCCCGGGGACGAGGAGTACGAGATCATCCTCGACCCGATGGAAGAGGCGGTCTTGTTCCTGCCGGAGGGTACGGTGGCGCTCCAGGTCCCGCCCATCATTCGGTCGGGTCGCAATCGCTACCGGCGCATCATGCACGCGCCCGGCCTAGACGTCCGTTACCGTGGGCGCCTCGACGCCCCGCTCACGTATAAGGCCTTCACGAAACCGAAGCGCCGCGGTTTCCCAGAGCGCGTTCCGAAGGCGCTCCGCAAGCGTTACGTCGAAATCCCAGCGGGCCACGAGCGTGTCGCTGCCTTGGCGCGGGAAGTCGTGCGCGGCATCGCCAACCCGCACGCCCAAGCCCAGCGTGTGGAGCGATACCTTCGTGGAGGCGGCAACTTCCGCTACACGCTCGAACAGCCGGACACGGAGGGCAAAGACCCGCTTCACGTCTTCTTGTTCGAGGCCAAGGCCGGGCACTGCGAGTACTTCTCCACCGCAATGGCCATCATGATGCGGTCGCTCGGCATGCCAGCGCGCAACGTCACCGGCTTTCTCGGCGCCGACTACAACCCGTATGGCGACTACTACGCCGTTCGTAACGGTCATGCCCACAGCTGGGTAGAGGTGCTGATAGACGGCCGATGGATCACCTTCGATCCCACGCCGGCCTCCGGTCAGGTCTTCGCGACGCCATCGGGCTTTGCCGTGAAGCTTCGCCAGATGATGGACGCCATGCGCGTGCGCTGGGCCGAGTATGTCGTCGAGTACAACATCCGAGATCAGGCCAAGGCCCTCCAGGGATTCGCAGCGTGGTACCGTTCATTGCGCGGCAAACGCCGCGGCGCTCAGGCGGACGCAGGGGACGAATCAGGCGACGATCAAGACTTCGGGCCGATCCCATTCCGCCCCGATTGGCGCTGGTTTGTAGCGATCATGAGCATTTTCGGCGTCGGCGTGCTGCTGGTTCGATGGAGCCGCAAGCGCCGCCGCCAAACCCGTGCCGGCAGGCAGCTCGACCCCGACCGGGATCGAGCCGTGCGTCTCTACCTCTCCCTCGAGAGCAGCCTTCGAAGCGCCGGGCACGCACGCCCAGCGGACGTCACACCGATCGAGCACGCCGAAGAGCTCGACCGCTCGGGTTTTGGTGCGGCCGACGAAGTCCACGAGGTGACCAACGCATACCTTGCAGCGCGCTTTGGTGAAGGCGGCCTCCCGCCGCAAGACTACCGTCGCCTGCGCCAGTTGAGTCGCAGCGTTCGATCCAGGGCGAAGCGCCGGCCTACTGCGTAAGAAACCAACCAGCTGCCACGCCGATCGCCGCCAGCACCACAACGCCGACGATGATGAAGGCCACCTTCGAGCCGCCGGGCTTTTTTTCGATGGGCTTGTCGCTGGGCTTTGCTTCGGCAGGCTGACTTCCAGCATCAGCCGTGATCGAAACCGGGGCTGCCCCGGGCGGCCGGAAAGTCATCACGGGCTGCGACCCGGCAGCGCCTCGCGAGCGCGGAGGCGGATTGAGCGAAGGCCCCATCGGTACGGCCGCCGGGCGCTGAGCCCTCACGGAATCTTCCTTCGACTCGAACCAACCCATCGTTGCGCCGGCCGGCGCGCTGTCGCGCACGTTTTCAATCGCGGTCTCTACGTCTTCATCACCGGCAAACCAATTGCTCGGGTCCACGAAGTCCGATGCGTCGAGCGGCCGGGCGCCTTCATCGGGGCTGAGCGCAAACGACGTCGAAGGATCGATCGGCACATTCGCGGTGCTCTCGAGGGATGTGAAGCGCCCGAGCTCTTCTTGAATCATACCGTCGATCATGATCGGCTGCGGCGGTACCGACTTTTGCCGGTCGAGGGCGGCCTTGACGAGGTTGGCGATGTCGTACGACGTCACTTTCATCTGGTGATGGAAGAGATAGCTCGCCAGCGCATCTCCGAGCTCGCGTGCCGTTTGAAAGCGGTCGGCCGGATTCCTGGCCAGCGCCCGAAGGACCAAGGCCTCGAATGCCGAATCGACCTCTGGGTGGTCACCGACGAGCCTCGGCACCTCTGCGTTTGATACGGCCTGGACCGTTTCGTAGTCGGTATCACCGAGGAACAAGCGCCGCCCAGCCAGCATCTCCCAGATGCAGACCCCGAGCGCGAAGATGTCCGCCCGCCCGTCGATCTCTTGTCCGGTCGCCACCTCCGGCGACAGGTAACTGAACTTCCCCTTCACGACGCCCGGGTCGGTCCGTTCGAGCTGTGTGCGCGCCTTGGCCAGACCGAAGTCCGTGACCTTCACCTCGCCCCGTCTGCTGATCAGGATGTTCGGCGGGGACACATCGCGGTGGACCAGGTCGACCGGGTTCCCGTCTTCGTCGAGGAGCTCGTGCGCGTAACTCAGCCCGCGGCACGCTTCCATCGCGATGTAGATCACGTCCTTGAGAGGGAAGGGCTGCCGCTTGATCCGCAGCGTCTCCATGATCTTCTTGAGGTTCGTCCCATCGACGAACTCCATCACGATGAAGAAGCTGTTGTCCGACTTGCCGATGTCGAAAACGCTGACGATGTTCGCGTGCGTCAGCCGCGCCCCGAGCCGCGCCTCATCGAGAAACATCCCAATGAAATTCGTGTGCGAGGCGAGGTGGGGCAGCACGCGCTTGATTGCGACGCGTTTCTTGAACCCCTGGACGCTCGTTGCTTCGCCGAGGAAAACCTCGGCCATCCCCCCGGATTCAAGCTTTTCGAGCAGGTGGTATCTCTGATCGCTCATCCTCGCTCGTCCGCCCTCCCCTGAGGCGCTTTTCCATTGTCCTTTGCGGGCACTATCGCGGTCAA
>Ga0209271_10000335_pt1 | contig 16246 bp, 20 predicted proteins | sample tdAd002_FD_187123 | JGI IMG/M metagenome (GOLD analysis project Ga0209271, IMG submission 187123) | Marine sediment microbial communities from the Atlantic coast under amendment with organic carbon and nitrate - tdAd00.2 (SPAdes)... | ecosystem: Environmental > Aquatic > Marine > Coastal >... | reverse complement strand
AATTCTTCCAACTGCAGATGCACACGGTGTCCAAGCACAACTCCAGAGTCGTTTCATCAGAATTGAGGATGAAACCTTCAACAGACAATCTCTACAAACTGGCGAGACTTTGACAGTTCAAGGTACTTTAATCAGTCTTGTAGAAAGAGACCTTAGAGGATGGATATCCATTTTCTCAGAATCTACTAATGCAGGAAACAGATGGGAAATGTTGGCAAGAGACCCACCAGGCAATGTCTTTGATATTGCAGGTAACTCTGTCGTAGAATACTCATTATCTGCAAAGGCACTTGAAGCAGGTGTATATCACGTACACACACAACTCAATGTCGCTCAAGTAGGTCCAGGACTAGGTCCAGGTCAAACAGTGGTTGTCGAAGGTGACCCAATTATCAAACCAATTCCATATACCAACATCGCATACCAATCAATCATTATTGGTGTCGGTTATGTAATCACGTTTGCAACACGACCCTGGCAAGTAATTTAAACTCCACCTTTTTCCTTTTAATTTTGATACAGTTACGTTTAACGTAAGACAAAACCAAAAAATGACCAAGTTTTATCTGCTAGAAAAAACTTAGTGATTTATGCTAAGTTTTAAAATAAACAAATTAGATATTTCTCAGAGTTACTTTTTTGGAAAGGTAGAATTTCGAAATGACCAATACAAAGTAAACATACAAAATCAAAAAAGAGGTAAAGTCCTCAAATTGCCATTTGAGATAAAACCCAAAAAACAGCAGTTAATTGTAAGACTTACAGGTCCAGGGGATCTCTTTGTGGAGGATTTTCTTCCTTTTTGCGGAGAATCTGAGTGGTTAGAAATTGATTCGGATTCTATCACTTATTTTCTTGCAGATCATCAAGACCAGCTTGATACTATTGAAATTATGGATGATTAAGGGAAACGACTTTAAGTGATCTTCAGGAAGAAATCACATGATTTGGCCAGGGATGGGAGATCCATACAAGAGAAAAAAGACCATAAAATTTCTCATATTGACTGCCATTATTGGTATATCAGCTGCTGCAGTTAGCACATTTGCCCAAACTGCATTGAATCCAAATGATCCGCTCAAAGTCTGTATTAATGATAAGATCACTCCATACAAAATCAAAGCAACCTTAGAATTGATAGTAGATGGCGAAAAAGCAGAAATTCCAGCTAATATTGGATTTTCAGAGGATTGTAAGAAAACCCTGTACACATTAACTGATGATGGAACCATTTATGCCGAATGGGAAGAGGAGTATCCATTTGAAATTGGACACTTTTTGTGGATGTGGGAATTCCCTCTACGTGATATGGATCAATCAAAATCTACATTGTATGTTAATGGTAAGGAATCTGAGCACTTTATCAGCCACCCATTACAAGATGGCTATCATTACAAAGCAGAATTTACATCAAAAGCTTTTGATGAATCAAAAGACACTGATTTCCTTCCTGAAAAATAGGTTTTTTAGACTTTGAAAAATTAATCAAAAATTCAGCTATGAAGTCTTAATAGAATTATTAAAAATAATGAAAAGAAGAAAGGAAGTTATTCTACCAGTATTTGCCGTTATCTGGAATAAGACCGATGCCTTCTCTTTCAAAGTGTCTGTCTAATTCATCAACCCATCTCTCACGGTTGTCTTTGTATGACCAGCCGTGTACACGTAACCAGAATGATATGATTCCCAAAAGGAATATCGAGAACATCATGGTACCAAAGATGTAAATCATTACATCATAGAATAATGGATCATAGTTTGGTCCTAATTGTCCTGTAATAGATGACAGAATGCTTAGGAAAGTTCCTACGATAGGAGTCATTGTATCTTTTGGCTAAATTTCTGCGATATATACATTTCTGTTATTATCAAAAAGAACGAGATCAGTATTACCATTAGTAGTTATCTAATAAAATAAGAGAAAAATATGGTGTGTTTTTTATCCTCTACCCATTGCTGCGTATTTGCCAGATCTTCCTTTAATGAAGAAAGCTCCTGCGATACCACCAAAGACTGCTGCAGAAATTACTGCTGCACCACCTACACCACTTGCATCAAGATAAGGAGTTCCTGATCCAGAAGCTGGGTTTGCTGCTGCTGCTTCAACTCTTCTTTTTTGAATCTCTAGTGCTTCTTCTAAGGTGTATGATCCAGTTTCTCCATCGGAACCTACGTTACCCATGTATTGTGCAAATACATATGAAGGACCAAAGGTACCTACGACAAATACAGCGATTAAGGATGCTGTTAATAGTACTTTATTGTTCATACCGTTTACCTGTCGTTTTGAAACCAGTGTACTTATTTAACTTTTATTCTGAACTTCAAATTTAGAAAAATATGTACGAGATCCGAATAAGTAACGTTTAATTCTGTTTTAAATTTAGGCGCATCATGGGAAGAATGCATACACACAGACATGGAAAATCACATTCTATTAGGCCTGCAACCTTGCGAGCCCCTTCTTGGATTACATTAGGTCCAAAAGAAATAGAAGAACTAGTCGTCAAATATGCAAAAGATGGTTTAACCCCCAGTCAAATTGGAATTAAATTAAGAGATCAACATTCAATTCCTTTGATAAAACCAATCACAAAAAAGAGCATTGGAGAGATACTAGAGGAAAATAATCTCATGCCAGAGATGCCAGAAGATTTAGAAAACATTGTACAAAAAGCAGTTGGTCTTCAAAAACACCTCAAGGTGAACAAGGGAGATAATAGAAATGTAAGATCCCTTGAATTAATTGAAGCCAAAGTCCACAGATTATCGGTATATTACAAAAGAATAGATCGAATTCCTAAAACTTGGAAATATAAATCCGTGGTTGCTCAATTAGAATAATGACAAGTTCTCTTGATGAGTCACTTTCATTTTTCAAAGATAAAATTTCTGATTGTATAAAATCTAAAAAATCAATTTCAGTTACTACACATATTGATTGTGATGGGTTAACGTCAGGAAGTATTATCACCAAAGCCCTAATTAGAGCAGGTGCAAAATGCACTGTTCGTACGTCAAAAGAGTTTAGTCAAAATGTAATTAATTCCTTAAAAGAAGACTCTAGAGATTTTCACATTGTAACAGATCTTGGAGGAGGGTTTTCAAATAATCTAGATCAAACATTGGGGGAGGATTGGATAGTTCTCGATCATCATCAAATTTCAGAAAATGAGCATGATAATCCCAGAGTCATAAATGCATGGAAATACGGTATAGATGGAGGAACCGAAATTTGTGCCGGTGGGATGGCTTATCTTGCTGCAATGTCACTTGATGAAAAAAATTCAGATTTGTCTGCATTGGCAGTTGTAGCAGCTTTAGGAGATAGACAAGATCAGGGTGAAAGAAAATCTTTTACAAGTAAGAATTTTGAAATCGCAAATACTGCCAAAGAACTCGGTCTGTTAGATATTGACCTTGATTTACTTTTAGTTGGACGAGAAACAAGGCCACTTCCTGATGCTCTTGCATTTACTTCTCAGCCATTTATTGAAGGATTAACTTGGAATAGAGATACCTGTTTATCTTTGTTAAATTCTTCTGGAATTCAACTAAAAGATGGGGGGAGATGGAGAGTTCCAGCAGAGCTAAATGAGGATGAAAAGAGAACTGTTATTGAAGAAATCACCAAATTTACGATTGGAAAAAATGCCACAGACATCATGTCCGAATTAATTGGGTATACCTACACTTTTCCAAGAGAAGATAGAAGAAGTTTTTTGAGAGATGGAAGAGAATTTTCAACCATGTTAAACTCTTGTGGCAGAATCAGCAAATCGGGAGTAGGTATGGCAGTTTGTATGGGTGATAGAAACAAGATTCTAAGAGAAGGAGAAACAATACTTTCAGAATACAGAAAATTAATTCGAGAATACATGAATGTATTAACTAATGAAAGATGGAGAATTTCTGAAAGTGAGACATGTGTGATGGTAAATGGGGAAGGAATTGTCCCTGAAACCATGACTGGAACCATATCATCGTTAATTGCTGGTTCTCCAAAAAATTCAGGAAAAATCATTATTTTACGAACCAAGGGGGAAGAAAATACTATCAAGTTTTCATCAAGAAAATCTTTTGGATGCAAATCATCCATTAATCTTAGTGAGTTAATGAAAACAGGTGCAGAGAAATTTGATGGTATTGGAGGAGGTCATAATGCTGCTGCAGGAGCAAAAATAACTAAAGACAAATTAAATGACTTTTTAGATTATTTAGATGTAAATGTCGTTAACATGTCAAGTTCAAATAATTCTCAATAATTTATCAAAGGAAAAGGCTCAAACTGTAAAAAAAGCCCTAGATCCTGATAATGTAAATTTCCCAAAAGGTCTAAGTCTCGAGGTTAAGAATATTGATAACAAGGTTGTGTTTAATTTTGAAAATGAGGACAATATGAAAAAATTGATTGGAACAATAGATGAGGTCCTAGCCCATGTTCAGGTTGCTTTGAAGGTGATTGAATAATGTTAGATTCAAAATTAATCAAAGAAAATCCGAAAATTATTCAAGATATGCTCAATTCCAGGAATATCGAATTTGATTTGGATGGGTTGATAGATGCAGATAAACAAAGAAGAGAGTTTATCCAAAAAACAGACGAATTAAGAAAAAAGAAAAATCAAGTTGCTTTAGAAATCTCTCAAAAAAAGAAATCCGGAGAAGATGCAACAACAATTCTTGATGAGATGAAAAATGTATCTAAGAAATTATCAAGTTTAGAATCATCTCAAGAGGAAATTGAAAAAAAATACTCGCAATTAGCATTAACTATCCCAAATCTTGTTCATCAATCAGTACCAATTGGTAAAGATGATTCTGCAAATAAGGAAATTAAAAAATGGGGTAAAATTCCGGAATTTGATTTCAAAGTAAATGACCATATAGATATCTCTGAAAAACTAGATTTAGTTGATCTTGAAAGGGCAGCAAAGGTTGCAGGTGCAAGATTTTACTTTTTGAAAAATGATCTAGTAAGGTTGAATCAAGCACTAATTCATTATGCCTTGGACTTTTTAGCAGAGAAAAACTATTCTCTTGTTCAACCACCATACATGATTAATCATCAATCAATGGAGGGTGCGGTGATTACTGATGATTTTGAAGAAGTAATTTACAAAATTGAAGATGAAGATCTCTACATGATAGGAACATCAGAACATGCAATGGCAGCAATGCATTCTGATGAAATAATTGAAGGTAAAGATTTACCTCTAAGATATGCTGGGGTTAGTCCTTGTTTTAGAAAAGAAGCAGGAGCTCATGGAAGAGATCAAAAAGGAATCTTTAGAGTTCATCAATTTGATAAAATTGAACAATTTGTATTTGCACGTCCCGAAGATTCATGGAAAGAGCATGAACGTATGCTAGAGATTGCTGAGGAATTCTACCAAAACTTAGAAATTCCTTACAGAGTAATGCTTCTTTCTTCAGGGGATATGGGGAAAATATCTGCCAAAACTTATGATATAGAGGCATGGATGGCAGGTCAAAATGCCTACAGAGAGATAGTATCCTGCTCGAATTGTTTAGAATTCCAAGCAAGAAGATTGAAGATACGATATAGAGACAAAACCAATGAAGAAACCAAATATCTGAATACCTTGAATAGTACCCTTATTGCCACATCGAGAGTTTTAGTTTCAATTATGGAAAATTTTCAAAATAAAGATGGACATATTACAATTCCAGGTGTTTTGCAAAAATACATGGGCCAAAATACCATTTAGTCGCATACCCTTATATTTTGGATTCAAAGGTCGATAATAATTGGCACGTAGGAAAGGCAGAGTAAAGGACAAGTGGAGAGAAAAGAAATGGATTACAGTTAATGCTCCAAATTCATTTAACAATGTTCCAATAGCTTACGTTCCAATCACAGATGATGAAAATGCTTCAGGTAGAGTTTTAGAAGTTACTTTGTATGATATTCTAAAAGGAGATCCTTCTCAACATCAATACAAAATGTATTTTCAGCTAGATAAGGTTCAAGATGAAAAAGCCAGTTCAATTTTTAAAAGATTTGAATATTCAAAAGAATTTTTGAGGAGTTTAGTTAGACGAGGTTCCTCTAAAATAAATTTCATAATAGATGTAAAAACAAAGGATGGATATATTTTCAGAATTAAAGTTATAGCTTTGACACATAGACAACTTAACACTTCAAGGAAACATGCTTTGAGATTGATTGCAAGAGACATTATCAATAAAACAGTACCAGAAATGACAATTGATGAATTTGTTCAAGCCACATGTTATGGTAAAATTAATTCAGACATAATGGCTGCAGCTAAGAAAGTAATTAGAATAAGACATGTAGGCCTTGAGAAGGTAAAATTAATTCGAACTGCAGATAAAGAAATAGCACTCCTTGAAGCCTAGACTAGTAACAATTCTACTTTTACTAAAATGACCAAGTTAGAAATTACTATAGATGTAATTGTTCATGCTACTGAGAACCTGACAAAATTCTTTGAGTCTTTTAATGAAATGTTTGGATTAGAAGAAAAAGAGTTTTCAGTTTCAAATGTAACAGGTCATTTTGAGAATCCTATTACAATTCTTAAAGCAAAAATCACCAAAAAACCTGCTAGAGAATTTTTAGGAAAGTTTCTAAAGGTATTATCAGAAGAGCAAAAAACAGAAATAAAACAGGAGATCGAAGAAAGAACAGAAAATTCCACTTTGCATATTAGATTAGATAAACAGGAATTTATCCAAGGAAAATTATCTTTCATAGAAAAAGAAGCAATAAGACTAAAAATTCACACCCCAATTTACAATAAAAAAGATACAGTCAAAGTGTTTAGTGAAATTTTTGAAGAGCTCACCTAGATTAAATAGGAATAATCTGGTTGATTAATTTGGGAATGAGGAGATAATAGCCGCTCCAGTCTGAGCGAAAGCCTTGAAGACGCCGCGACGAACCGACCCAATTTTGAATCGATATAATAGCATACGATTTACCACATGTAGCTATAGTATTATTTTAAATACGGATTAACGAGGATTTCTATTGTGGTAGATTACGACGTAATAGTAGCCGGAGGCGGTCTTACAGGTACTATTGCTGCTCAAGCAATTGCCCATTATTCAAATCAGAATTTAAAAATTCTTTCAATCGATAGAAATTCCGAAATTTTTCCTGGAAGAAAATCATTGTCTGGGTGGACATGCGGAGATGCATGCTCAAAAGAGGCAGTCGATTACATGACTGAACGAATTAAAGTTCAATGGACGAGACCAGAAATCGAACATGATGTAAAAGGCGTTATGGCATTTTCTCCAGATAAAGAAACAGCAATTCCATTTGATGGAGCAGGATACATGCTTAATCGTCAGAAACTACCAGAAATACAAAACCAAAGAGCAAAAAAAATGGGAGTTGAATTTGATTTTGAAATTAATCTTACGGGTTTAATTTATGATGAACAACAAGTAGTAGGAGTTCAAGGAATTGATAATAAAACTAAACAGCCTTACAAAAAAACTGCAAAAATTGTAGTTGATGCAACCGGAGTAACCTCAATGCTTCGAAATACTCTGAAAAACTCTACCAAAGTTGAGAAAAGAATCGATAGAAGAGATTTAGAATCCACTGGAAGATACATCATGTACTTTGAACCACAAACAAAAGATCTAACTGAATTTGATCCAGATTATTGTATCATTCATCTAGACCAAGATATTGCACCAGGAGGATATGGATGGGTTTTTCCAAAAGGAGAGAAAAAAGTAAACATTGGTTTAGGAGTTGAAAAAACATTACTAGAAAAAAGGAATAACAGATTAAGCAAAAAGGATAATGTGCAATCATTAATGGAAGAATATTTGCACAGAAACCCTGTGATAAAAAATGCAAAGCTATCACAAGATCCAGAAGACATAAACAATAATTCAGGAATTTTCCAAGTTTCAGTAAGACGACAAAATGACTGCATGGTATCAGGAGGATACATGATGGTTGGAGATTCTGCTTGGATGCCAAAACCGATTGATGCAGGTGGAATTGGTCCTGCCCTTATTGCAGGGACAATTATTGGAAATAATGTGGTACAGGCAATAGAGCAAAATGATGTTTCAGAAAAAAATCTTTGGCAGTACAATCTTGATTTCATAAAGGAGTATGGTTACAAAACAGCAGGATTGGAACTTTTTAGAAGACTAGTACAAACACTAACAAATGAACAAATTAGTTATGGGATGAAGCACTTTTTGGGAAACCTTGATGTGGAATCAATTAGTAAAGGAGAACATCCTGACTTTTCTGGGCTTGGAAAAATTGGAATGATTATCAGAGGAATTATGAATAAGACAGTTGCTGAAGGCCTAAAATATACATCAGGTAAAAATCAGTGGTTAGTTGAACATTATTATAATTATCCAAAAGATCCATCAGGATTTGAAGAATGGAATAAGTCCTTACACAAAACTCTAGATGAATCATTTGCCAAAATAGAATCATTTCGAAGTTAGATCTAAAATTAAATATTGTGTAAATCAAGTTATCTTTGCTTGTCAGAATTATCCTATCTTGATTGGAATAACTCCATACAGATCTTAAACAAGGCATATGATTCTGGTCTTTTTGTTATAATTATCGGTCCCAAGGGGACTGGAAAGACATCTTTGGTAAGAGATTTTGCAAGAATCAAAAATAAAAAACTTGAATCAATCAACTTTAGTCTAAGAACAAGAGAAAGTCATTTGGTAGGAACCAAAACTCTAACTGATGGGACTGTAAGCTTTGATGAAGGTCTTTTGATAAAATCAATGAAAGAAGGAAGTATGCTATATTTAGATGAAATTAATTCCGCAGAAGCTGATGTATTATTGAGACTAGATGAAGCTCTTGATGACAGACGACAAATTGTATTAAAAGAATCAGCAGGAGAAGTAGTCAAAGCCAAAGAGGATTGGTTTGTTGTAGCAACAATTAATCCCCTTACACATAGTGGGACAAAAGAACTTCCACCACAATTACTAAGTAGATTTCCGGTTAGAATTAGTTTGGAATATCCTCCTGAAGATGTAGAATTAACAATTGTAAAAAAATATGTTTCAGGAAATCATGAATCAGAAATTGTGCAAGGAATAAAGCTAGCAAACATACTTCGAGAAGCCGCAGCAGTTGAAGAGTTATTTTATTCTCCTAGTCTAAGAGAAACAATAGCATTTGGAAAATTATTAGATAAAGACACATCAGCAAAAGAAGCTGCAACCATTGTTTTTGGGAATGTATACACCCAATGGGGGAATATAGAACACCAGAAGGTAAAAGACATCATAACCTCAATGTTTGGTAACTAGATGCAATCTTTAGAATTAAGAAATGAAACTCTAGTGGAAATTGCCACATTTTTAGTTCGAAGATGGTCACAAAATGAAAATGTGTTAGTTGAATTTTCAGATAAAATGGAAACCAAAACAAGGCTAATCGAGAATAAAGTTATCCTAACTCCTATGGAAAAAAGAATTGGGAGTTATTTTCAACGGTATAGACAATTTAGAACTTCATTGTGGTATGAAGCAATGAGAATCAGGTTTTGCAAGAAAATTCTTAGTAATGATCATGCTTTTGGATTCATTTTAAACACATTGGAAACACGAAGAATAGAGCACCTAGGAAGAAAGATTTGGCGAGGAATGGATGAAGAAATCATTTTTAATTATTCGTATATGCTTGTTTCAAGACCACAATTACATACAGTATATGGTAAAGCAAGAATTGTTGAGGCATTTTATCAATATTTTATGTTTGGAGCAATAAAAGGAGAAATTCAATCCAGTCATTTTGAGAAAATAAAAAAAGCAAATGAGGTAGCCAAAAGAATTGTTGATGAGGCAATCAAAAATAATTATGATACAGATTGGTTAGAAAAAAAAGTTATTGAAATAATTAAAATTATAGATATAGATTCTCTTCTAACTGTTCCCGTTTCATTACCATTTATGAAAGCAGGAATGGCTCTCACTGAAGAAGAACTGTTAAAATTTTTAACAATAATTTCAAAGAACAAAGAGGGAGATTTTGGAAAAATTGATCCAAAATCATTACTTGGAGGAGATAACGTGTATGATGAGTATAAGGTTCTCTTAGATGAAAACAAAAAAAGTGATAACAAAGGATTAATGCCTGAAATAATTGGAGTGCAAACTCCAACCATAGATAATGTAGATGAAACAAAAATTTATGATGTTAGTTTGATTAATAGTTTGAAAATTAAATTCAAAGAGTGGAAATCAGGATGGAAAGAACAACATCTAAGAAGTGGAGACGAATTTGATGAGGAGAATTACATTGAAGGAAATGAACCATTTTTTACAGATATTAAAAAATCAATTAAAACAAAAATAGTTATTCTATTGGATCATTCTTCAAGTATAGCATCAGATGCAATAGAATACAAAAAAGCTACTCTTGCCCTTTGTGAAGTTTTAGGTTATCTGAAAGTAAAATTTGCAGTTTATGCATTTAGTACTCAGAATAGAACAGTAGTTTGCTGGCAAATAAAATCGGATAATGTAAAATGGAATACGGTGGCAGCTAAAAGGCTAGCTCAAATTGTTGCAAATGGTTCTACACCCTTAGCAGAAGTATATGGAAAAATGTTCCCTGTTTTACAATCAAAAAGGCCTGACATTTTCTTGACATTAACTGATGGAGAGCCATCAGATCCTAACGCAGTTAGAAATATGACAAAAACTTTGAAAAGACTTGGGATAAAGATGGTAGCCATAGGTTTAGGGCCAAATACAATTAGGGCAACAACAATTGCGGTGAATCTCAAGCATCTAGGTTATGAAAGAACTTTGGCAGTAAGCAGATTGAAGGACATACCAAGTAAAGTTATTAGAATTTTAGATGGATGATTTGAGTTTTAGATCAAGTGGGTGCCATCATTTCATATATTTTATATGAGATTACAATAGAAGGAATTTCATAGGGAAAGATTTTTGGAAGAAAATAACATTGACAATACTCTACTTGAAAAATTTCAGCAAGAGATTTGGAATAAAATCCCTCATTTAGAGGGAGAGAAAATTGTCAATGCCACACCACTAATTGATCTTACTGAAGATTTGAGAGAGTGTGCTAAAAGCATCTACAAATTAGATCTTGATGATAAAGATCTAAAAGTGTATGGTAAGTTTGATTCAACATTACCAAGTGGTTCAATCAAAGTTAGAGCTGCAGCTCACATAATTCATAATGCAATTGCTTCGGGGAATCTAAAAGGAAATCAAACAGTGATTGAAGCTACTTCAGGAAATTTTGGGATAGCACTTGGACAATTATCAAAACTTGGAGTTAATGTGGTTGCACTTGTATCGAGAAAATTACAAGAAGGAGTCTTTAAAGAACTAAGAAATGGAAAAATTCGAATAATGGATTTGGATATGGATATTTGTCCAGCACCTGGAATGGAAAATAAAGCAAATGAGTTAGCTGCAAAAGCAACTGCAGGAAATGTAAGATCACAGTTATCGGAACTTGGATTTAATCCAGAAATTTTTGATATAAATATTGAAGAGATAGAGGCATTATTAGCTAAACAAGATATAATTAATTTGGCAAGATTTCTCGCAAAGATTTACGATTTATTCTGTACGAAACAATACGATAATGAATTGAATATTGATGTTCATAGAACTATCACTGCGCCTGAAATTGACCAACAATTACATGAAAATGGAGAAACATTAGAGGATTATCAAATAGTTTGCTCATTTGGTACTGGTGGGACATCTGGGGGTTTGAGTCAATATATGGATGAAAAATATAATAAAAAATCAATTCGTGTTGTTTTTCCTACCCCAGGTCAAGATGTTGCAGGAATTAGAACAAAAGCCAAAGCTTTTGGATTGAGATTATACAAACCTGAGACATTCGAAGCTGAACATGAAGTAGATTTTGAAAAAGCAAAATTCCTCCTCAAGTTTTTTGTGGAGAAAGGTCATGACATAGGTGAAAGCACAGCTCTAGAATTGTATTCTGCAATGGACTTGGCTATTTCAAAAAAAGCCAAAAAATTTGTAGTGATAGTAGCTGATGGGATTGAAAAATACAAAAAGAATTTTGAGCAAATATCAAAAAATCAAATACCTATGAATATTTCTCTAGAGGAGGCAACATCAATGGTAGATGATTATGATAAAATTATTTGGGTTCATACGCAATATACTCCACGTGAAGAAGGAATAGAGATTATTGCAAAATCATTAGGTGTAGATAAATCAAAAATTTCTGTGCAAAAAGCTGGAACCATTAATAATTTATTAACAAAACAAGAGGTTCCTGAAGAACTTAGTAAGGAATTAGATGGCTCTAAAGGTAAATCATTGTTAGTATGTATGGCTGGAAATACGTCTCTGATGACTGCACAGGTATTAGCCAGTAAAGGAATTATTACTCAGAGTTTGAATGGTGGAATAACCAATTTGCCTGAAGGAAGAGGTAAAAATCCTGGTGAATTCATTAAAGCAGCTACTGAATAATATCTTGAAATGCCTATCAGTATCTCAACCATTTGCTGATTTAATAATTTCAGGAAAGAAAACTATAGAATTAAGAAAATGGAATACAAATTTTCGTGGAGAATTTTTAGTTCATGCTCCAATTAAAATAAAAACAGAGGATTGTAAGAAATTAAAAATAAAGAAAAAATTAGTTACAGGTGCAATTGTTGGAAAAGCAGAATTGTTTGATGTAAAAAAATATAATTCATTAAAGGAGATAAAGATGGATCAAAAACATCATCATGCTACTAAAGATTTGAAAAATAAAAGATATGGATTTATTTTAAAAAATGCAAAATCATTTAGAATCCCAATTCCATGGAAGGGGCATTTGGGTTTTTTTGAAGTTAAATTACCAAAAACTGTTGTAAAAAATACAGATATTGTTAGTGATATTATTGATGAGGAATTTCGTTATCAATGGATTGGACATCATTGAAAATTTTCAAAATTAAAAATAATGACCGATAAATCATTTGAAAAAGAAAAAAAAGATTTTACTCCTGAAAGGGGATTTAATCTAGTTGGAATAGATTATTTTGGAGATCCTGATGGACAACTGTATTTGATTGAACATTTTGATTTGTATCAAGATGCACTTAGTGCAAAAAAAAATCGAAAAAACCCTCAAGAGTATTTTATTTTGTACAAAGGTTCTGGTGGAGAATTTTTATCTCATTAAATTATAAAAAATATGATAACTTTATTTTATTTTACAAACTATTTTATCATAAGGTAAATTGGTTTGTAATTTGTGAAAAACGAAACTAGTGATTTGATAGATACTTTGTATGAGAAGAAATCTATGCCTACAACAGACCTTAAGATGAACCAAATAGGGCGAAAAAGTCCTAAAGCAAAATACCAGATTTTTGACGAGGGAGAATTTACTCGTGGAAGAGAGGTTCTAGGTAATCTAATTGTTCGTGGCATGTTGGCTTCAGGAGGAACTGATATTGATTGGTTAATTGAGCATAATGGAAGTTTTGTTATTCTTGAATTCAAGGGATTTCATAATGATAAAATTAACATTCCTATGGGACAAATGATTGCATATGAAAGATTACATGAGAAATTAAATCAATCTACAAAATGTTATTTGTATTTTATTGGATGTGACGATATTGACTTTTCAAATCCAGATTCAAAGGTATGGCTTTTTGAAATGAAACAATGGAAACTTGGAGGAATACCAAAAACCACTCGAGATATTTATGACTCTCAAGTTAAACAGAATAAATTCATGGTTTATCGTGAATATATGGAAGAAATTAGTGTTGAACAATTAAGAATAGTTATAGATTCTCATTGGAAAGAATTTGAATGATTATCCACTAAATGAAAATGTATTTGTGATCTGTTCTGAATCACTCTCTGCTTTTATCGTAAATGTTCCAGAGGTATCCCAACCAGAACCACCAGCGAAGGTCAGTGTTGAAAATTGCCCATTACTTTTTACATTAACTTGTTCAGCCCATACCAATTTATCATTAGAATTTTCTATTGTCAAGTAAACTTGATTTCCAGAAGAAAGATTAGAATTTCCACTAAGTGAAATAATATCGCCCCTTTGGTAAGAAGACACATCTGTCTGTATTGAGAATGATTTAGAGGTACTAGGTGTTTGAGTGGGATTTGCTATTGTTGGAGATAGATCTGAAATCCCACTTAAGGAAGCTCCAGCAATGACTACTAATGCCAATACTGCAATGCCAACGCCTAAAATAATTTTAGTATTTTTTGAGTTTGATTTTGTAACTTTGGGAGGTGTGGAGAGCATTTGAACCGTTTGATTGTTTGTTACTGGTGAAGGAATTACAACATCTGGAGTTATTGGTTTTGGTACCTCTGAAGGCTTTTCAACAAGAGGTTTTTTCCCTAAGTGTTTTTCTGCTAGTTTTCTTACATAATTTCTTTCAAAATTACTTATTACCTCATTATTTTGGGCAGCTCTTAGAATTTGGTCAAGAATTCTTTTATCTCCAAATTCTTTATCTAATAGAGCTTGAACATCATCCAGAATCGGATCAGACATACTTGTATTATTATTCTATGAGATTGTTTATGAAGTTACCGTGTTTATGATTAGTAAATAAAGAATGGCAAAAAAATAGATTTTCTGTCATAATTACTGCAAAAATTGAGAGTGAACTATACCCGATAAAATATTCATAGAAATTCTAGAAATAAAATCTAATGAGAGTGAATTCTCTTGGCCTGAATAATTACAGTCCTAATGTAGTCTTTTGCAGTAGAATCAGCTACGCCCATTTGTTTTGCTCTAAGATAAAGATCAGTTTCCGTTGGATTGCTCAAATAATATTTCAAAAGATAGTTTAGTCTATGTGATCGTTTTTCATCACTTTTCATAACCAATATTTCATTGCCCAACTAAAAAGGTCAGAGTATAATGAAATAACCATAGTTTAGTGTATCATAAAGTTTCCATTAAAACATATGATCTTTTTTAAATAATAGAGATTTAGGAAGGGAAATGAAGCGAATCGAGGCAACTATACAAGTCGATAAAGCAGGTGCAGTTTCTGATGCAATAAAAGATAAAGTTGGAGGTTACACCATATTAGAAGGAAATGGTCGTGGTTCTGGAAAAAGACAAACTATGAGAGCAGGAAGAGGAACAGGTACTTTTGAAGCTGAATACAACAAGGTATCAACAGTCAGCACAATAGTAGAGGACTCTCAAGTTGAATCAGTAGTCTCTGCAATTGCAGATGCCGCTTTTACCGGAAAAGGTGGAGACGGAATTGTATCAATAACAGCTGTGGAAGATGTTCTAAATATTGCATCAAAACAGAGAGGAAACGAAGCCCTCTAATTATTTTATTTTAAAATAATAAACCATTATTTTTTCAATTGACTTTCTGAAATGATTTGTACATGATTGCAACAAATTATTATTTTAAAAAATATGAAATTTTAAGACGTGAATTTCCAACTTAATTATTAAGGCAGTTCTTTTATGGAGATAGTCTCTACAATTAACTAGATGTTAAACGATGGATAATGGAATTCCTGAAAATTTATTTAAACAAAAATTAGATGAGATTTTTTCTGAAAAAGAGATTAGATTTGCAGGATTTGTAAATATTAAAGGAAATTTGGAAGAGGGTAAATTTCGTGAGGATATTGTGCCGTTTGAAAATGATAAAGAACAACAAAGAATATTCAGAGAATTAGCATTAAGAATTTCCACCAGAAAAAAATTTGATTATTCTATGGGAGCAGTGAAATATTCTGCCTCCAGACGTGAAAAATTAGTAATGATGAGCTTTCCGCTAAAAAATACAATTCTCTTAATTACAGCAGAGCCTAATGTGAATATTGATAGATTAGCTTATAAAATAATTCAGATTCTGGGCAAAGACTGGGGTGAATTTTATGGAGAATAAATTTATTCAAAATTATCCGTTAAATTAAACAAATTTTTGGAATTTACGAAAATGAACTAATAAATGATAATTGATTTATGGTTTTACAAATTAGGTATATTTTTGGTTGTGATCATCCAAAAAGAAACATTTTTTCTAATATTATTTTTGAAAGAAATTTTAAGATTCCCGCACTTTATTGTGAGGATTGCTGTAAAATATGCAGTAAATGTCTTGGACAATAAAATAACTCCTTTATTCTTGCCCTTCTATTCCCATAAGTGTCAATGTAGATCTAATTTTTGGAATTTTCCTAATTTTCCAAGTAATTGTTT
>Ga0209271_10000334_pt1 | contig 16260 bp, 14 predicted proteins | sample tdAd002_FD_187123 | JGI IMG/M metagenome (GOLD analysis project Ga0209271, IMG submission 187123) | Marine sediment microbial communities from the Atlantic coast under amendment with organic carbon and nitrate - tdAd00.2 (SPAdes)... | ecosystem: Environmental > Aquatic > Marine > Coastal >... | reverse complement strand
AGTAATGGTTTTAATTAATAAAAGTTTTGGTATTGATCATATGCCTGCTCCGCCACCACATGATCCTGATTACAGTAATACCAAGGAATTAGGTAGATTGATTTATACCGAATATGTATACGCTTTTGAATTAGCTGCAGTAATTCTGCTGGTAGCGATGGTTGCAGCAATTGCATTAACTTTACGTAGTCGTTCGAATAAAAAATTCTTAGATCCGTCTAAGCAGGTAAAAGTTAAAAAGAAAGACAGAGTACGGATGGTATCAATGCCATCTGAGAAAAAAGAATAATAGTTTGTGGCAATATTTTAATGCTTTTCAAATAAGGGGTAATTCGCTTGATATCGTTGTCCCATTACTTGGTACTTGGTGCTGTTTTGTTTGCCATTGGCATTGTTGGTATTTTTCTTAACAGGAAAAATGTGATTATTTTGTTGATGGCTATTGAGCTTATGTTATTAGCAGTAAATATGAATTTTGTAGCATTTTCTCACTATCTGCAGGATATATCCGGCCAAATATTTGTATTCTTTATTCTAACTGTAGCAGCAGCTGAAGCTGCAATTGGCCTGGCGATATTAGTAGTATTATTTAGGAATCTGCACACTATTAATGTTGATGATCTGGACAAACTAAAGGGGTAAATTTTTGAGGTAGGTAATTGGATAAAATATCTGAAAAATGAATACCAAGCTCTATGATTGAAATTCAAAAACTTTATTTATTGGTTCCGTTGGCCCCACTGGTTGGGTCGCTTATCGCTGGATTGTTAGGGCGTGTAATTGGTACGACATGGAGCCATCGTATTACTATTGGAATGATGTTTGTGTGTTTAGCAGCATCCATCGCAATTTTTATGGATGTTTCAAACGGAAATATCTTTAACGGGAGTGTTTACACTTGGATGACTACAGGTGCAACTCACTTTGAGATTGGATTTCTGATCGATAAACTTTCCGCCACAATGATGGTAGTTGTAAGCTTTGTATCGCTTATGGTTCATATCTATACCATCGGTTATATGAAGGGTGATCCTGGTTATCAGAGATTTTTTAGTTATATATCCCTTTTTACTTTTTCAATGCTGATATTGGTGATGTCCAATAATTTTCTCCAGCTTTTCTTTGGCTGGGAGGCGGTTGGGTTAGTATCATATTTGCTGATTGGGTTCTGGTATACCAGGCCAACAGCTATCTATGCAAATTTGAAAGCTTTTCTGGTGAATCGTGTAGGTGATTTTGGTTTTCTTCTCGGTATTGGTATGGTTTTAATACATTTCGGTTCACTGGATTATGCAACGGTATTTGCTCAGGCACCACAGATTGCATCTCAGACTATTGAAATTATTCCCGGGTCACCGTGGATGTTAATGTCGGCAATATGTATTCTTTTATTTATCGGTGCGATGGGAAAATCCGCACAGTTTCCATTACATGTCTGGCTACCTGATTCCATGGAAGGACCTACGCCAATATCAGCACTGATCCATGCAGCAACAATGGTAACTGCAGGTATCTTCATGGTGGCACGTATGTCTCCATTGTTTGAACTATCTGATACGGCTTTAACAGTGATGTTGGTAGTTGGTAGTATCACTACTTTATTTATGGCGTTGGTGGCGATTGTACAGAATGATATAAAACGTGTGGTAGCGTATTCAACCTTATCTCAGTTGGGATATATGACAGTAGCATTAGGGGTATCAGCTTATTCGGTTGCAATATTTCATCTCATGACGCATGCATTCTTTAAAGCAGTACTGTTTCTGGGAGCAGGATCGGTAATTATTGCAATGCATCACGTGCAAGATATGAGGAAAATGGGTGGCCTTAAAAAATATATGCCTGTTACCTACTGGACAATGTTTATTGCTGCATTAGCGAATGCAGGATTCCCGGGACTTTCTGGTTTTTTCTCAAAAGACTCTATTATTGAAGCAGTACACTTTGCTGATATTCCCGGTGCAAACTTTGCATATTTCTGTGTATTAACAACGGTCTTTGTGACGGCTTTTTATACATTCCGTATGTTATTTATGACTTTTCACGGTAGCCCACGTATGGATCAGCATACTAAGGAGCATTTACATGAATCACCATGGGTGGTTACTTTGCCTCTCATTATCCTGGTAATACCAGCAATTGGCGCAGGTTGGCTAATTGAATCAATGCTCTTTGGTAATTATTTTGGCGATTCCATACAGATCGGATCACAGCATGAGGCAGTTGCTAAAATGGAGACTCAATTTCATGGTATCTGGGCAATGATGTCTCATGCACTTACAACATTACCATTCTGGTTTTTGATGGGTGGGATTTTTACCGCCTGGTATTTTTATATGGTGAAGACTGATATCCCTGGAAAAATCAAGCAGATGTTCGGACCTATTTATACTTTGCTAGACCGAAAATATTATATTGATGAATTTTATTCCTGGTGTTTTGCTGGTGGCGCACGTGCTCTGGGTCGTGTTTTCTGGAAGTTTGGTGATGTAAATATTATTGATGGATTCTTTGTTAACGGTGCTGCACGGGTAGTTGTCTGGGTTGCTACGCTGACACGTCAATTTCAATCAGGATATATCTATCATTACGCCTTTACTATGATTGTGGGTGTATTCGTTCTTCTAAGTTTGTGGCTATATTAGGATATAAGAGTGCAGCATGGTGAAATTGCTATAGTTTTTCAAGCTATGTGCAACTGAAAGTCAATAAATAAAACGGAATAAATATGCTGTTTGGTTTTCCTTTGCTGAGTTTAGTTATCTGGCTACCAATTTTAATTGGTATTTTAGTATTTGCTACTGGTGGCGATCATAACGCACGCTTAGCTAAGTGGGTTGCACTGGTAGGATCAACACTGAGTCTGCTAGTGGCGATCCCGCTATATACCCAGTTTGATCCGGTTATGGTTGGTATGCAATTTGTTGAATATCACACCTGGATTGAGCGTTTTAACGTTCATTATCATCTGGGTGTAGATGGCATATCCATGCCATTGATTTTACTAAACAGCTTTATTACACCATTAGTGGTAATTGCCGGATGGCAGGTAATAAATAACCGGGTGTCCCAGTATATGGGAGCATTTCTTGTTATGTCCGGAATTGTTAATGGTGTATTTTCATCACTTGATGCCATCTTGTTCTATGTGTTCTGGGAAGCATCACTAATTCCAATGTTTCTTATAATTGGTGTTTGGGGAGGCCCTAATCGTGTTTATGCTGCGATCAAATTCTTTCTTTATACCCTTATGGGTTCCTTATTGATGTTGGTCGCATTTATATATCTTTATCATATTTCAGGGGGTAGTTTTTCGATACTTGATTATCACAAATTGTCGCTGCCACTGACTCCGCAAATTCTTATATTCATTGCTTTTCTGATTGCATTTGCTGTCAAGGTGCCAATGTGGCCGGTGCATACCTGGTTACCCGATGCGCACGTTGAAGCGCCTACAGGTGGCTCGATAGTGTTGGCGGCTATACTATTAAAATTAGGTGGTTATGGGTTTTTACGGTATTCCCTGCCAATTGTGCCGGATGCCAGTCAGTATCTTTCGGGCATGATGATAGGGCTCTCATTAATTGCAGTTGTATACATTGGGTTGATTGCCTTAGTACAGGCAGATATGAAGAAGCTCATAGCTTATTCCTCAGTTTCACATATGGGATTTGTTACTTTGGGATTCTTTCTGTTTAATGGCTATGGTATTGAAGGCGCAATGGTACAAATGATTTCACATGGATTTATTTCCGGGGCAATGTTTCTTTGTGTAGGGGTGATGTACGATCGATTACACTCACGTCAGATTTCCGATTATGGTGGCGTAGCGAATAAAATGCCCGTATTTGCTGCATTTTTTATGTTATTTGCAATGGCAAATGCCGGGTTGCCTGGTACCAGTGGTTTCGTTGGAGAATTCATGGTAATCATGGCAGCAATAAAAGTAAACTTCTGGTACGCATTTTGTGCTGCTACAACACTAATTTTTGGGGCAGCTTACACTTTGTGGATGTATAAAAGAGTAGTATTTGGGGCAGTAGCAAATGCTAAAGTGGAAGCATTGACGGATGTTTCTTGCCGGGAGATTTTTATATTGACGATTCTGGCAGTGGCTGTTCTATGGATGGGCGTTTATCCTTTACCACTGACGGAAGTGATGCACGCTACTGTAGATGATTTGCTGGCGCATTTATCGCGCAGTAAATTATAGATAAATAAAATATGAATTTCTATTTGAGGAAGATGGATGAATTTTCTGTTGCCTAACTTAGTTCCTGCCTACCCAGAAATATTTCTTCTAATAATGGTGTGTGTGGCGTTACTGGCTGAACTACTGGTAGGAGATAAACTGCATTATATTTCATATCTGTTGTCCCAGATTGCGCTATTTGGTTGCGCTTTGATTACTTTTGCCACTTCTTCCCCTGACGTTGTCTATACCTTCTCCGGCATGTTTGTGGATGATACTTTAGCCGATATATTAAAAATGATTGTTTATATAACGGTGTCTATATTTCTTGTGTATTCTCATAAGTATGTTGCTATGCGTGGTATGTTTAGTGGTGAATTCTTCAGCTTAGTTTTATTTGCTACGCTTGGAATGATGGTTATGATATCAGCCAGTCACTTTCTTACACTTTACCTCGGGCTGGAGCTTTTGTCGTTGTCACTCTATGCTATGGTTGCTTTACGACGTGATTCAGTAGTTGCTACTGAAGCTGCAATGAAATTCTTCATTCTGGGAGCGCTTGCTTCTGGTTTCCTATTGTATGGGATGTCGCTGGTTTATGGTGCAACTGGCGGTGCCCTGGATATTACTCGTGTTGCAGAAGCGATTCAAAATGGTGTCGCTAGTCCAAAGGTACTGGTAGTAGGACTTGTATTTATTATTGCCGGGATTAGTTTTAAGCTGAGTGTTGTGCCTTTTCATATGTGGGTTCCAGACGTCTATCATGGCGCTCCTACGGCGGTGGTATTGTTTATTGGTTCAGCGCCGAAACTAGCAGCATTTGGTTTTATTATGCGTTTGTTGGTTGAAGGAATGGGGGGGATGGTAGCTGACTGGCAAGGGATGCTCATTATCATAGCGGTGCTGTCAATGGTAGTTGGTAATCTTGCTGCAATTGTGCAAACAAATATTAAACGTATGCTGGCATATTCCACTATCTCGCATATGGGTTTTATGCTCCTTGGCATTATCAGTGCTGATAATAATGGCTATAGCTCCGCAATGTTTTATATAGTTGTATACGTGATAATGACACTGGGTACATTTGGGATGATCATGCTACTTTCACGTGAAGAATATGAGGTAGAAAAACTTGATGATTTCAAGGGTCTTAACAGACGAAGTCCTTGGTACGCTTTCATTACTTTGTTGTTTATGTTTTCACTGGCAGGAATCCCGCCCACAGTTGGATTTTATGCTAAGTTATCAGTGTTGCAGGCAGTTATGGGTGCAGGCTATGTTTGGTTGGCCGTTGTAGCAGTATTATTTTCTCTGGTCGGCGCATTTTATTACTTACGTATTGTTAAGCTAATGTATTTTGATGAGCCCGAATCTGAATCTCCTATCACACCAAACGGTGATGTTGAATTGCTTATAAGTGCAAACGGTATGGCTGTTCTCATTCTCGGCATCTTTCCTCAGACACTTATGACACTTTGTTTTTATGCTTTTTATTAACAAATCAAATACTCAGGATAGTCTTAATATCAGATAATTAATAAAAAGATCTCAGGTATTTCCTAGTGTTGAACAGTCCTATAATTTTATCCGGTATATTGAGCCATAAGGATATGATAATAAAGCTAAAATAGTAATATATAATTTAATATACATGGTAAGTTATATAGTCCCAGAGCTTGAAAAATTCTGATTTGACCCCATAATCCTACTGCATTTTTTCAAGGAGAATTAGTTATGGAAGCCACAGCCGCCAAAGAACATCTTAGTTTTCAGACAGAGGTTAAACAGCTACTAAAGCTTATGATTCATTCCTTGTATAGCAACAAGGAAATATTTCTACGAGAGTTAATTTCTAATTCATCTGATGCTGCTGATAAACTTCGTTTTGAAGGGCTTACAGATGCTGCTTTATACGAGTCTGACTCAGATTTAAAAATTCGTGTGAGTTATGATGTCAGCGCACGTACCATAACTATTTCCGACAATGGTATTGGAATGTCCCGACAAGAGGTAATTGATCATATTGGAACTATTGCTAAATCGGGGACTCAAGAATTCTTTAATACCCTTACAGGCGATCAAACTAAAGATGCCCATCTGATCGGTCAGTTCGGGGTTGGTTTTTATTCGTCTTTTATTGTTGCGGATAAAGTGACTCTTGTTACTCGTCGTGCCGGGTTGACTTCAGAACATGGCATACGCTGGGAGTCTGCTGGTGAGGGTGATTATACGTTGGAAGTAGTTGAGAAAGTTGATCGTGGTACAGATGTTATTTTACATCTGCGAGAGGGTGAGGACGACTTATTAAATGGTTGGCAGCTACGATCCATCATACGTAAATATTCTGACCATATTCCGCTACCTATAGTATTAAAAAAAGAAGAGTGGTCTGAAGAAAAGAATGCAAATATCATTACTGACGAAGATGAAACTATTAATCAGGCAAGCGCATTGTGGGCGCGTCCAAAAAATGAAGTTACATCAGAGCAATATGAAGAATTCTACAAGCATGTGGCGCATGATTCTGAGCCACCATTAGCTTACATTCATACTAAAGTAGAGGGAAGGCAGGAATATACTCAATTACTTTATATACCTTCACATGCGCCATTTGATTTATTTGACAGGGAGCATCGTCATGGAATAAAGCTTTATGTGCAGCGTGTATTTATTATGGACGATGCTGAGCAGCTGCTGCCAAATTATCTTCGATTTGTACGAGGTGTAATTGATTCAAACAATCTTCCTCTGAATGTCTCACGTGAGATTTTGCAGGAATCTAAAGATATCGAGTCAATACGATCGGGTTCAGTAAAAAAAATACTGGGATTGCTTGATAAATTAACAAAAAGTAAAAAAGAAAGTGATAAGGAGAAATACAAAACTTTCTGGAAAGAATTTGGGCAGGTTCTTAAGGAGGGGGTAGGAGAAGACTATGCAAACCGGGAGCAAATTGCCAGGCTGCTACGTTTCGTTTCTACTCATACTGATAGTGATGAGCAGATGGTGTCATTAAGCGATTATATTGGTCGCATGAAGAGCGGGCAGGAAAAAATTTACTTTATTACTGCTGACAGCCTGAAAGCTGCCAGAAGTAGCCCGCATCTGGAGGTTTTTCAGAAGAAAGGCATTGAAGTTATATTGTTATTTGATCGTGTGGACGAATGGCTTGCATCAAATCTGACAGAGTTTGATGGAAAATCACTGCAATCAATTGCAAAAGGTAATCTTGATTTAGGTAATCTTGAGGATGAGGAAGAAAAAAAGGAACAGGAAAAAGAAGCAAATGATTATAAAGATCTTACTGATAAAATCAAAAATGTTCTTAGTGAACAAGTAAAGGATGTACGTATTACTTTGCGCCTAACTGAGTCTCCTGCATGTTTGGTCGCTGATAGCCATGATATGGGTGGTAATTTAGAACGTTTACTAAAGTCGGCAGGGCAGAAAATTAATCATTCTAAGCCAATACTTGAAATTAATCCTCACCATCCAATGGTACAAAAACTAAAATATGAGGAGTCACGTTTTAATGATTGGAGCCATGTTTTGTTTGATCAGGCGTTACTTGCCGAGGGAGGTCAGTTGGAAGATCCGGCTTCATTTGTTAAAAGGCTTAATGAGTTGTTACTACAAACGGTTTAGAGCATGTAGCATGCATCATTCACCGGAGGATTGATTGCCTCAACGTTATTGACGTTGGTGGTACTTCCTGTCTTATACCGTTGGTTTGATGAGAAGCTCATAATAGAAAAAAAGAATCCTAAAGATGATTATTAGTTTCTGTAGTAAATAATCCGCTTATTATGACATGTTGTTCTAAATGAGCGATGGAATATCCAAGATAGTAATTCACAGTGTAAAATAGCTAAAAATTTCCTGAGAGAAGCTATGTCACAACCGTCATCAATATCAAACGATAAAGCCAGGATTCTGGCTGAAGCGCTACCATATATTCAGCGTTTTCATGGAAAAACAATTGTCATTAAATATGGTGGCAATGCTATGACAGAAGAAAACTTGAAACATAGTTTTGCTCAGGACGTGGTTTTATTAAAGTTGGTGGGAATGAATCCTGTAATCGTTCATGGTGGCGGGCCTCAGATAGACGATATGTTAAAACGTGTCGGAAAAAAAGGAGAATTTATTGAGGGCATGCGTGTAACTGATACAGAGACTATGGATGTAGTTGAAATGGTTCTGGGGGGATTGGTTAACAAGAATATAGTTAATCTCATTAACCAACATGGTGGCCATGCAGTGGGTTTGACTGGCAAAGATGGATCCTTTATTCGTGCAAAAAAATTGCAGGTTCAGGATAGAAAAAAAATAGATGAATGGATTGATATAGGTCAGGTAGGTGAGATAGAGAGCATTGATCCGGCCTTGATTGCATTATTAGATACTCGTAATTTTATCCCTGTAATTGCACCAATCGGTGTGGGTAAGAATGGTGAATCCTATAATATTAATGCTGATCTGGTGGCCGGGAAGCTTGCAGAAATTCTGAATTCAGAAAAGCTGATACTTCTTAGTAATATACCTGGCGTTCAGGATAAAAGTGGTAATTTGTTAACAGGATTAACTGCAAAGAAAGTAGATGAATTATTTTTAAATGGGACAATTTCAGGTGGGATGCAGCCCAAAATAGAAGCAACATTAGAAGCTGTAAAAAACGGAGTAAAATCATGTCACATCATTGATGGACGGGTGGAACATGCATTATTACTAGAAGTATTGACAGATCATGGCGTGGGAACCCTTATTACAAATAAATAATTTGAACAATATCCGGATAAAAGTATTAATACATCTAATGTAATTAAATTTAAATTATTTTTGGCTTGTTAATACCACATATAGCACAAGCTGGATCTTTATTCAGCTTAACTGAGCGCCATTCCATAGTAAGACCATCAAGCAACATCAGTCGACCATTTAACGTTCTTCCTATATTAAGTAAGATCTTGATTGCTTCCGCAGCTTGCATGCAACCAATAATCCCAACTAAAGGGGAGAACACGCCCATTATTGCGCAATGCATATCTTTATTGCTGCCATCTTTTGAAAACAGACAATGATAGCAGGGGCTGGCACTGCTACTTAAATCAAATACAGATACCTGTCCATTGAAACGGATAGCGGCACCGGATACAAGAGGTTTTCTGTGAGTTACACAGACCTGGTTTATTGCGTGACGAGTTACAAAATTATCACTTGCATCTATTACTACATCTGCTTTCGTAACTAATTTCTGTAACCTTTCTTCATCTACATATTCCTGGATTGCAACTACACTTATTTCAGGATTTATTTTGGCAATTGCTTTTGTCGCAGACTGGACTTTTGGCATGCCAACAGTTTCGCTATTATGGATGGCCTGTCTCTGTAGATTAGTTAAATCGACGTTGTCATTATCACAAAGAATCAATTCACCAATTCCACTGGCTGCAAGATACATTGCAACCGGGGAGCCCAGGCCACCCAGACCGATAATGAGAGCACGTGATTTAATTAATTTTTCTTGTCCCAGTATGCCAATTTGCGGTAGCAAAATATGGCGGCTATAGCGTAGTAGTTGATCATCATTCATTATTTACTACAGCATTATTTTTTAGTTTTTCACACCTTTAGTTGCTAATTCCCGCAGATCTTTTTTTGGTGTAGTAATGCCTTTAAAATGATTCAGGGCTTGTTTCAATAATAAATCATTGCTGGAACCAAGAACAATTGGCTCTTCATTTTTTTTATCTTTATTGTCATTACCATTAGATTCAGGCGTCTCGTTTTCTTGATTTAATAGCACTCTCGCTTCTTCAATTGCTTTTTTCTCTTCATCTGACCCATTTAGCAGATGGCCCTCTAAATCTGCTTCACGTAACCGTCCAGACTCATCCCTTGCTGATTCGTCGAGAATATCTGGCGTGATACCCTTGGCCTGGATAGATTGACCGTTAGGCGTATAGTAACGGGCAGTGGTGAGTTTAATCGCGGTGCTATTGCCTAATGGCAGTATGGTTTGCACTGATCCTTTGCCAAAGGTTTGAGTGCCCATTACTACAGAGCGCTTATGATCTTGTAATGCTCCTGCAACAATTTCTGAAGCTGAAGCAGATCCGCCATTTACTAACGTCACCATAGGAACCGTTTTAATTTCCGGAGGTAATTTATTCAAGTAATCCGCTTTCATATTACGAAGATAGAATTCAGGGCTGGCCTTAAGTTTCATCTTGGCATCATGGGTGCGCCCGTCTGTATAAACCACAAGTGAATCAGGCTGTAAAAAAGCAGCAGATACTGCCACGGCACCATTAAGTAATCCGCCGGGATCATTCCGTAAATCCAGAACTAATCCTTTCATAGGGACCGGACTCTCATTAAACAATTTATCTATAGCTTTAGCCAGATTTTCTCCGGTTTGTTCTTGAAACTGTGTAATACGAATATATGCATATCCAGGCTCAAGTAATTTTGATTTTACGCTTCGGATCTTGATAATGGCGCGTACTATAGTAAATTTAATCGGTTTTGTTTCGCCTTTGCGCAGCACACTAATAGTAATAGGGGTATTAGGTTTGCCGCGCATAATTTTAATGGCATCACTGAGTGTCATGCCTTTGACTGCTGTATTATCGAGCTTGATAATTAGGTCGCCAGCTTTCATGCCGGCGCGAAATGCAGGAGTATCTTCTATTGGTGAGATTACTTTGACAAATCCACTTTCCATAGTAACTTCAATACCCAGCCCACCAAATTCTCCTTGAGTACCAATTTGCAATTCCTTATAGGCATCTTTATCTAAATATGCGGAGTGAGGATCAAGGCCAGTTAGCATGCCATTAATAGCTTCAGTAATTAGTTTTCCATCCCCCACTGATTCAACGTAATTCATTTTAATTCGGCCAAATACTTCAGTAAATGCACGCAACTCTTCAACCGGAAGAGGGAGCATAATCTTATTGGTTTCTTTATCAGCAACTGCGGAAAAATTAAGGCTGAGCATTACACCTGCAACAGCACCTATAAGAAGCAGGCCAAATTTCTGAAGTTTGTTACGCATTACGTTTTCTCCAAGCTTATCTGTTTCAATAATATGTTTACTTTAATCTAATCCATTTTAATGGGTCAAATGGTTTACCTTTATGACGTAGTTCAAAGTATAAACCGGAATCCAGATTGCCGCCGCTGTTTCCTACAGTTGCAATAATATCACCACCATGAATAGTTTCACCTACATTTTTAGCAAGAATTTTGTTATTACCATATAGGCTCATATAGTCGCTGCCATGATCCACTATTAAAATATTACCAAATCCTCTTAACCAATCCGCAAAAACTACCTGTCCATCTGCAATAGCTTTTACATCTATACCAACAGATGCGCGTATAAATAGACCCTTCCAAGTAACCCCTCCTTTTGATCGCGCGCTACCAAAACTATTTGCGATTTCCCCGTTTACAGGTAAATTTAATTGCCCCTTTAGGTTTTTAAATGCTTTTTTATCTAATGATGCATCAGGTAAATTTTCTTTATTTCTTTTTTCAGAACGGTCTTTGCGATTACCAATCTTATTTACCAGACGCGATAGGCGTCTTTCATCATTTTGGAGTTTACGAATTTTACGTTGTCCTTTCGCAACTTCTTTAGAAATTCTTGCAAGTAATTCTTTGTATTTAATTTCCTCCCGCTCCAGAATTTCTTTTTGTTCGGCCTGTTTTGTCTGGATTGAAATAATTTCTGTAGTTTTGTTATCAGCCACATCAACAATAGTTCGGAGTCTCTCAAGGTTAGCACGTAATATATTGATATCTTCTGCACGTGTACGGGAGATATATCCGTAATAATACAATTCACGTGAAATCTGATTCGGATCCTTTTGTTCTAGTAACAGTCTAATAAATTCATTTTCTCCACCAATATATTGCTGATAAAGTAATTTACTAAGATGGGTTTGTTGATCCAGAATTTTATTTTGGGTTACATCAAGTTCGTCTTGTAATTGGCTGAGCTTATTTTTTACTTTATGTCGTTCTTCTTTAAGGTTATTTAACTTCTGATTAATTCCTTCTATGGCTTGTTCCGATTTATGTAAAGCGTCTGATAACTCTGATTTTGATTCTTCCTTGTCTGCAAGGTCTTTTCGAAGATTTTCAATGCGGTCACGTAGCTGACCCAGGTTTTTTTCATTGCTATCAGGATCTGCATAGAGTGCATTGGGTAGCAATAAACTACTGAGGAAAACTAACCAGGGAGGTATACCTGAGCGCATATTAGCTAAAATTAATAAGGAAAATATTAATTACTTATTTATGTAGAAGAAGTCATGAGCCGACATAATATAAGTATTCTTGTGACACTAACAAGAATATGGAAATGCATCTTTCCCTACATAAATTTAAGCAAACAACTCATTGGCTAGATTGTATCTTTCCTTGGTTTGCTGTTGCCTGCTTTGCTTTTTCAATTTCAGCCTGATCGCCTAAATAATAATGCTGGATAGGCTTCAAATTATCATCAAGCTCATAGACCAATGGAATTCCGGTAGGGATGTTAAGTTTTAAAATATCTTGATCAGACATATTATCAAGATATTTAACAAGTGCCCGTAGTGAATTTCCATGGGCAACAATGATTACGCGTTGTCCTGACTGGATCAGAGGAACAATAGATTCTTTCCAATAAGGAAGAAACCTGTTAACTGTATCCTTGAGGCACTCAGTAAGAGGCACTTCTTGTTTTATTAGGTTCTTATATCTTGGATCCAGACCAGGATAACGGTTGTCATCAGATGTTAAAGCAGGAGGCCGAATATCATAGCTGCGTCGCCAGATTAAGACTTGCTCTTCACCATACTTAGCTGCAGTTTCAGCCTTATTCAAGCCTTGTAATGCACCATAGTGCCGTTCATTAAGTCGCCATGAATGATTGACAGGGATCCACATTTGATCCATTTCATCCAGAGTAATCCATAATGTGCGAATGGCACGTTTCAAAACTGAAGTAAAGGCAACATCAAATACAAAATGTTCTTTTAGTAATAATCTGCCGCAGTTTTTAGCTTCTTCCAAACCTTTTGCTGATAAGTCGACATCTGTCCAGCCAGTAAAGCGATTTTCTTTATTGAAAATACTTTCCCCGTGTCGTAGGAGAACAATTTTTTTCATATTTGCCTGTATAAAATGGACGAGATCTTCTATAGAGAAACTTGAAATACCATGATATTTTAGTATATTTAGACAAATACTGCATGGTATAGATCAGACTGATATAGTTTGTAGGGATATTAATCATTCATTTCGAAGAAAATGATGACATGTAAGAGTTTCGACGTTATTTAGTATTATTGAATTAACCTTTTGTTCCTGTTATTAATTTCTTCAATATCACGTTTGAGATTACCGCAATTAAGAAAGAGAATAATAAAGCTGTCAATAAATATACTGAGATCAAAGTTTAGCCTGAATATGAAGGCACCGGAGTACCGTGGTCTCTGATAAAATCTAGTGTTTTGAAAATGAAAGGGTATTAAATTGGCGTTTGTGCAGAATAATATTTTGTTGGTCATAATTCTCGTGTTGAGTGGGAGTCTTTTATTGTGGGAATTACTTTCGCGGCGTTCTGGCAGAGAAATAAGCACATTATTAGCAGTGCAGCTTATCAACTATAAGGATGCGCTGGTATTAGATGTACGAGAGGAAAGTGAATATGATGCGGGCCATATTCCGAACTCGATACATATACCTGCAGATAAAATTAAAGACCGCATAGAGGAACTGGAAAAATTCAAAGATAAACCTATTGTTGTCATATACCGGAGTGGAGTTCGATCCGGGTCTGCAAGTGCTACATTACATACAAATGGATTTTCTCTTATACATAATCTGAACGGTGGAATAGACACATGGAAGAATGCAGATTTACCGATAGTAAAGAAATAAGAGTAAATTCATGAATAGAATAGTTATGTACTCTACTGGATTTTGTCCATATTGTGTAATGGCAGAAAAACTTTTGCGTTCAAAAGGTGCAGAAGAAATCGAGAAAATACGAGTTGATCTGGAGCCTGATCGGCGTACTGAAATGTTGGAGAAAACAGGGCGGCGGACAGTGCCGCAAATCTATATCGGAGAAACCCATGTTGGGGGATATGATGATTTGGCTATGCTGAATAGAAACAATGAATTGACAAAATTACTGGCAGTTTAGGTTTTTTGCTCATTATGAATGATAGTTACGAGTATATTTAGGGATTAACCCAGATACATCGTAAGTAAATATATTTATTAAATGAGTCTCATATCATATATCTTTGGCCAGTACGTATGGTTTGTATATATATAACTCTAAATAGGATAAAAAATGGAAGAACAACCGCAGCGCATTTTTAACATTGAAAAAATCTACGTCAAAGATTTGTCTTTAGAGATATCTGACGCGCCGTTGGTTTTTCTTGAGTCCGAGGCTCCAAAAGTTGATATGCAACTGCATATTGATGATAAGAATATTAAAGAAAGTATGCATGAGGTGGTACTAACGGTAACCATCACCGCAAAAACCAAGGACAAGACATTGTTTTTGATTGAGGTACAGCAAGCCGGAGTTTTCCAGATAATCAACATAGAAGAAGCAGAGATGCTTCCCATATTGAATATAGTGTGTCCTAACGTGATATTTCCTTATATGCGTGAAACAGTTTCAGACATAGTTACGCGCGCTGGATTTCCACCGGTAATTTTGAGCCCCGTTAATTTCGAGGCACTTTACAATGAGAGCAAACAAAAAGCTATGGCAAACGGATCAGATCAACCTGCAAATACAACAAAGCAGTAGTGTAAGTGCCAATATCATAGGAATTGTATTGATAATGAAATGTAAAATACATAAAGAAATTAGATTCAGAAAATACCAGATCCGAGCAGCATTGTTAGTCGTATTATTGGGCTTTCATTCACATGCTGTTGCTGCTTTAGAATATCTTTCTATGGCTGATAACGCAGTGATTATGTATAACGCTCCTTCAATAAAAGCGGATAAATTGTATGTGGCCAGCCGTTATCTGCCTGTGGAAGCAGTTGTTAGAGTTGAGGGATGGGTAAAGGTTCGTGATAGTAGTGGTACTCTTTCCTGGGTCGAACAGAAAGCAGTAAGTGACAAACGTTTTGTAGTTGTTATTGAGCAGCAGGCTCAGGTGTATCAGGCAGCAGATATCAATTCAACATTGGTATTTCAGGCTCAAAAAGATGTTGTTTTGGAGTGGCTGGAGACCTCTGTAAATGGATGGGTAAAGGTACGGCATCGTGATGGACAGACTGGTTATGTAAAGATTACTCAGGTTTGGGGTTCATGAAAATAGCCATTTTAGGTGCAGGTGCCTGGGGCACCGCCTTGGCTATCAATCTTTTAAAAAATTCCAATTCAAGACACGAGATAACACTGTGGACGAAGGATTCCGGTCATTGTGACGAGCTTTTACAAGAACATACTAACAGGCAATTTTTACCGGGTTTTCCGTTACCTGAATCTCTGCAATTAACCTCTGATCTTAATGTGGCTGTTAAAGCTGATCTGGCACTGATTGTTGTACCTACTGCAGGGTTGAGAGAGACATTACGTGCAATTGTTTCATGTGGAAAAGCCATTCCTGTAATTTGGGGGGGTAAGGGATTTGAAGCTGAATCAGCTAAATTACCATATCAGATAGCACTTGAGGAATATGAGGGGGTAGCTCCTTATGGTGTATTGTCAGGACCTAGTTTCGCTCAAGAGGTTGCTCAGGGGTTACCAGCAGCTTTGACTCTGGCGTCACGTGATGAGGAATTTTCAAAAAATACTGCGGTACTAATACATACTTCCAGATTAAGAGTATATTCAAGCAACGATACTATCGGTGTAGAAACTGGTGGGGCAATTAAAAATGTAATTACTATTGCTGCCGGTATTTCTGATGGTATGGGGTTAGGTCACAATGCCCGCGCCGCGTTAATCACAAGGGGACTTGCTGAAATTAGTCGACTGGGATTAAAACTAGGTGGCAGGATGGAAACTTTCATGGGGTTAACTGGGGTGG
>Ga0209271_10000333_pt1 | contig 16300 bp, 13 predicted proteins | sample tdAd002_FD_187123 | JGI IMG/M metagenome (GOLD analysis project Ga0209271, IMG submission 187123) | Marine sediment microbial communities from the Atlantic coast under amendment with organic carbon and nitrate - tdAd00.2 (SPAdes)... | ecosystem: Environmental > Aquatic > Marine > Coastal >... | reverse complement strand
GGATCATCGCGGGAAAATTCCAGGGGGCGATGCCGGCGAAAACACCAACCGAATGATGATACATCGTCGTATCGTAATCGGTGCTGCAATCCATCAGGGACTCGCCTTTCATGAGGTGCGGCATACCACAGGCAAATTCGACGACTTCAATGACTTTTAGGACGTCTCCCTTTGCTTCTTCCCAGGCCTTTCCCATTTCTCTGGCCAAAAGCTCGGTCAATTCATCGAGGTGTTCCTCAAGTAGAGTTTTTAGCTTAAACAATACCTGAACACGTCTAACCACAGAGGTATTAGACCACCCCGGATAAGCCGCCTTGGCTGCCGCGACTGCTGATTCCACTTCTTTTGCTGTGCATTGTGGGGCCTGAGCAATCACCTCGCCCGTGGACGGGTTGTAGCAGTCCATATAAGTCTCGGTTTTGGATGTGAGCCACTCGCCATTCACACAATATTTCAGTTTTTTGGGTTGCTCCGGCACTGATCTGAGCCGTGCACCATCGGCAGAATCTCTTAACTTCGCTTGTTCTGACATTTTTGACCCCTGATAGAACGTTGTTTCAATTCATCTCGACTGAAATTATAGGTCTTTATGGCAATGATGTGGTCCCCGTATGACTGGAATCTCGATTTCAGTCCGGATCAAACAGCTTGTCCTGGCGGACAACATCACTTTGCTCCATATCGGTTCCCAATTCCCGGGCATAACGATGTCCCGCGTATACGGCAGCGGCGATAATGGCAGGTGCATCGCAATCACCAATTTTGTGCAGTGTCGGGGCAGATTCTGAGGTACCTGATTCTACCTTCCCGGCAATCTCCTTATAGAGGCTATCCACAGGGATTCGCGTAGTGACCAGCACTACGGCGTCTGCCGCAACTACACGGGTTCGCTCGCTATAGACGCAGCTCAAACGGGCGTTGGAACCGTCGAATTCATCCAGGCCATGAGCGGTGATTATCTCGACACCCAGTTCAAGAAGACGTTGTTGGGTCTGATATTGCTCATCAGTCATGACTCCCCATGCGGATACCAGGTTTTCCGGTGTGACGAAACACACTTCAACGCCTTGTGCCACCAGTGCCTCGGCCAGAACGCTGCCCATGTAGTAGTGATCGTCGTCAAATACCAATGCCTTGCCCCGCGGCATGCGGCCCATGAAAATGTCGTCGGGTGTGAAAATCCGTTCAGTGGGGCCCAGATCCGGGCACGGCCTGCTGTGGTAGCGGCCGAAGCCGTCAGCCCGCCATTTGGATCCGGTGGCGACGACAACGTGTTCCGCGCCGATGCTCAGCGCGTCTTCTGCATTCAGATGATTGTCCAGGAAAACATCAACATTCGGCATGGTCTGAATCTGCTGCACCCGATAGTCAGTAACGCGCCCCCATTCAGAAAGACCGGGCAATCGGCATTCCTGGGTGACACGCCCCCCAAGCTCGGTTGCAGCTTCGGCTAGCATAACGTTGTAACCACGCTGACCGAGCGCCCGGGTTGCCTCAAGACCTGCCGGGCCTGCCCCGACCACCAGGACCGTGGCATCGCTGCTCTTGGGCTGGATTCGTTCCGGATGCCATCCCCGGCGCCATTCCTCGCCCATGGTCGGGTTTTGCGTACAACGAATCGGTACACCCAGGCTATCGCCGGAGTAGCAGATATTGCAGCCGATACATTCTCGAATATCCTCGGCACGCCCTTCGTCGATTTTGCGCGGCAAGAACGGGTCAGCAATGGAAGGACGGGCCGCTCCAATGAGATCCACAATGCCCCGGCGTATCTGCGAGACCATGGTATCCGGAGACGTAAAACGCCCCACGGTTACGACAGGTTTGCTGGTCATGGACTTGACGTAGTGCATCGTCTTTTCCAGGGAGGCTTCCTGGACGAAACGTGACACACCCATTTCGTGTTCGTAGTTGTGTATGTTGATGTCCCAGAGATCGGGCAATTCAGCCAGAATTTCGAACATCTGCCGGCGTTCCTCTGAGACCGGCTGCTCGGGCGTGCCGGTGCAATCATCGGCCGCCATACGCACCGCGACCGCACAGGTGTCACCGACCGCATCCTTGGTTTCTTCAATCAGTTCGCGCACCAGGCGAACGCGATTTTCCACCGATCCACCATATTCATCGGTCCGCTGATTATGCATAGGGGAGAGAAACTGGGCGAGGAGATAAAAATGCGTGGCATAGACATAGACGATGTCAAAACCCGCTTCCCGGGCACGCAGTGCTGCCTCCCGATGCCAGCGGCGGAGATTTCGGATGTCCTGCAAATCCATGGCCCGGGTCTGAAATGGACTGCTCTTCTGGTTTGGCATGCTATGGACGCCCAGCGCTACCTCCCGCGTCATCAGATTCGCACTGCCAGCGCCGCCGGCCCATAACTCCACCCCCGCCAGGGCGCCGAATTCGTGCACCTTCTCGGTCATCAATGCATGAGTCTTGATGTCAGCCTGATCCCACAAACTGGCGTAGGGTTGGGGCAAGTCGTCAGAACTGGGGTGAATTGAACAATACTCTGTACACACCACACCCCACCCACCTTCAGCCTTGATGCCGCGCATCTCTGCCACCATGCGGGGACGCAAGAAACCCATACCGTTGCAATGTGGCACCTGGTAGAAACGATTGGGTGCCTGCACGGGCCCAATGCGCACAGGTTCAAATAAGACGTCATAACGCGGATCGCGAGTCATTGCGGGTGGTTCTCCGGAGCGGATCTAAGGACGTTGGCGGATCGCGCAAAGCGAATTATGGGGTCGCCCATCCTAGCAAATGCAACATGTTTGCGTGCTTGTGCGTATAGGGAGCATCAACGTGGTTTCCAGAGTCTGCTAACTTACAGGATGAGGGGCTGAATTCCACTTCATTCTAGAGCAATGACCATGGACAGTTTGCTTAACATTTACTGATAACGGAGAAAAAATGAAGAAGGTAATGATTATCGGTGTCGGTGCCCAGGGAAGCACCATTGCAAAACGCCTTAATGAAGAAGAATCCGTATCTCAAATCATCTGTGCGGATGATGATCTTAAGGCAGCCGGTGAACTTGGTAAAACCCTGGAAAAAGCGACGGCTGTCCAGGTCAATGCCACTGATGTTAAGGATATTATCAATGCGGCCGGCAATGCAGACATCATTGTAAACGGCTTGCCCATCCAGTTTAATCTGAACGTGATGGAAGCCGCCCTTGAAATCGGCGCTTGTTACCAGGACCTTTGCATGACGTATATCGAGGGTAAAACCTTTCAACAGGCAACAAGGTTCATCTTTAACGAGCAGGGTAATCAATTCAAGGAAAAGGGTCTGTTGGCGTTGACCAACACCGGGAGCGCTCCCGGTCTGATCAACGTCATTGTCAGGGAAACCGCGGAAATGACGGATTCATGCGACCGGATCGAGATGAATGTTTACGAAGGAGTATGGTCAAAAAAATTCATCCCGTTCTGGTGGTCGCCGGAGGTTGCATTTGAAGACATGGCCGAAACCCCGACACGGTTTGAAAACGGGAAATTTGTCCGGACATCACAGTTTGCAAATCCTGTCATGCTGACGTTCAAAGGCATTGACAAACCCATTCGCATGGTGGATCACGCGCACGAGGAGCCGATCACCATGGGGATTAATGCAGACCGCTGCCTTAAAGGCGCCAGGAACATTCTCTTCAGGTACGGCGGCCCACATGTTGAACTTTCAGAAGCGCTTTATAACATGGGATTTTTGTCGTCTGAAGAAAAAGAGCATAAGGGGATGACGTATATCCCCTTCGATCTGACCATTGAAAATGCACCGCCGGCGCCCAAGTACTATGAAGAAATCAAGGAGATTATCGATGCAGGCCTTGTTTCAGACGAAGGGGCTATCCAGATACTGGTTGAAGGAAAAAAGGATGGCAAGCCTGTTCGGATAATAAACTATGTCAATGCGCCGGGATTGGTTGAGGCATTTGAAAAATCAGGCTTAAGCCATGAAACCTACCTCACCGGGCAGTGCGCATTTATTTTTACAAAGATGCTGGTCAATGATGTTATTCAACAAAATGGGGCGATAGCCCCTGAAGTACTAAATGCTGCAGAAAGAAAATACTTTTTCGATGAAGCACAAAAACTTGATATCACTTTAGATCAAATCATCGAATAAAGGTTTTTCTGTTTCTTAAAGTGGTTTCCAGAGTCTGCTAACTTATAGAACGAGGGCCTGAATTCCACTTATAATTTGAGCCATCAATATTCCAAATATCAGGAAGGACAAGTCATGAGAACGTACGACAAATTCTATATCAACGGCCAATGGGTAGAGCCGATCGGCAAGGGAACGAGTGAGGTTATCAATCCTGCGACCGGCGAAATATCAGCCCGAGTGCCCTATGGCAATGCCGAAGATGTCGATGCCGCGGTAAGTGCGGCAAAAAATGCGTTTGCCTCCTGGTCGCAAACATCCGCAGCTGAAAGAGCCGAGTTTTTGAGAAAAATTGCGGCTGAAGGCGAAAAAAGAAATACTGATTTGACCCAGACAATTGTCGATGAACTGGGAATGCCGATTCAAAATGCCGCTACGTTCCAGGTGGATCCTTTAGCCATTATTTGCGAGTCTTTTGCGAATAAGGCCGCGCATATGGAGGAGAGCAAAGAAGTCGGCAACTCGGTAGTCGTTAGTGAACCGATCGGGGTTTGTTCAATGATCAACCCCTGGAATTATCCAATTTGGCAGATGATCGGAAAGGTTGCTCCAGCCATTGCAGCGGGTTGCACCATGGTGGTGAAAGCAGCGAGCCAGACTCCGAGCCACCTGTTTATTTTTGCGGAAATATGTGATGCGGTTGGGTTGCCGCCGGGTGTATTTAACATCGTTCATGGCAGTGGCAGGGACATCGGTGAGGCCCTGAGTTCACATCCTGATATCGATATGGTGACATTTACGGGGTCGACTTCAGCCGGAGTACAGGTATCAAATAAGGCGGCACCGGATGTTAAAAGGGTATGCCTTGAATTGGGTGGCAAATCGCCATTCATCATTACCGAAGAGGCGGACCTGGATGCCGCAATGGATTTTGGAATTAATGATGTCATGGTAAACACTGGCCAGACTTGTAATGCGCTGACCAGAATGATTGTGCACGAGTCGAAGTATGACGAGGCAGTCGATCTTGCGAAGTCCAAAGCAGAAGCTCTTGTCGTTGGTGATCCAAACGATCCCGGTGTTTTTGTAGGGCCTATGTCGTCTGCTGGTCAGAAACAAACGGTGCTTGATTATATCAATCAGGCTGTCGCTGACGGGGCACGACTGGTTACAGGCGGGACTGATATGCCAGCAGGATTGACCACTGGCAATTACGTTTCACCTACGGTATTTGCCGATGTCACGAATGATATGACCATAGCCCAGGAAGAAGTCTTTGGACCTGTTTTAGTGATGATCAAGTATTCTGATATTGATCAGGCGATTGAGATTGCAAACGATACGCCCTATGGGCTGGCCTCGGCAGTATGGGCAGGTGATAAGGACAAAGCGACAGCTATAGCCAGAAGAATTCGAGCAGGGCAATGTGCTATTAATGGTGCTGAACCGAATCATGAGGCACCATTTGGTGGTTACAAAGAATCCGGCAATGGCAGAGAATTCGGTATTGAAGGTTTACATGAGTATTGTGAATTGAAAGCGATGCAATACTGATCTGGGTATGCATTTTTTTAAGGCCCTTGATTTATTAAATAGGTCGAGGGCCTTTTTTTATCAGCGTTAGCTATAAATTGAGAAGAACTTATGGAAAGACACCTTGAAGCGCTCAGAGATGCAGCAGTCCGCCCCCTCTGGCACGACCCCGATATCATGCCTGAGCCGCTGGCACCGTTAACTTCGGACGAAAAGTGTGAACTGCTCATCGTAGGCGGCGGCTTCACGGGTCTTTGGGCTGCAATACAGGCAAAAGAACGTAAGCCCGATGTGGATATTATCCTCATCGAGCAAACCTTTATTGGCGATGGTGCTTCCGGGCGTAATGGTGGTTTTTTATCTTCGACGTTGGCCCATACAGAGACAAACACTGAATATCGGTTCGCCGATGAGGCCGAACGCCTGGAGGAGTTGGGCCTCCAGAATATGCAGGAGTTTCTCGAAACTCTCGAGCGTTACAACATCGATGCCCGCTATGAGAAAACGGGTGGGTTGCATGTCGCCCTGGATCCTGAGTCCGCAGAGAGAATGCACGCGGAGTACCAGGAAGCAAAAGCCGAAGGCGACGATGTCGTTTGGTTTGATAAAGATGCTGTGCGTGAACAGGTGAACTCACCAACGTTCTTTGCTGGCATGTGGGAACGTGGTGGTCAGGATGGTGTGATCGACCCCGCCCGTTTGTGTTGGGGCTTGAAAGACGTTCTTGTCAGCCAGCTTGGCGTTCGGATTTTCGAGAATACTAAACTGCTTGGCGTGAAACCGGTCGGCAAAGAAGCAATGCGAGCCAACTGCGAAGGCGGTGTTATTGACAGCGACAAGGTTTTGCTGGCGACGAATGCTTACACGAGCACGATCGGCAGAATTCGCCGTTCGGTTATCCCTGTATGGGATTATCAAATTGCAACTGAGCCGCTGACTGATGAGCAACTGGACCGAATCGCCTGGGGTAAAACATCACGCCACGCCCTGTCTGATTTTGTCAATATGTTCCATTACTTCCGCCTGACAAAAGATAATCGTATTACCTGGGGTGGGGGTGGTGCTGTTCGTTACTACTTTAATAATGGCATAGACAATAAGTACATGAATGCCACTGCCTGTTATGAGCAATTGGCGCTGGAATTTTTTAGGATGTTTCCACAGTTGGACGATGTAAAATTTTCGCATCAGTGGGGAGGAATTATTGCAACGTCGACACGCTTCTGCATGGTGCCTGGTGTGGCATACGATGGCCGTTTAGCCTGGTCGGTTGGCTATACCGGTCACGGTGTTGGTGCGTCGCGTTTTGGTGCTCGTATCGGTATTGAGATGTTGGGTTACGAGCCATCTGATGTGCTTGATATGCAGTTTGTAACCCGAAAATCCCTGCCTTGGGCCCCAGAGCCTTTGCGTTGGATTGGTGTGAAGTTCACTCAAAAGGCATTAATAAAAGCTGACAAAAATGGCGGTAAGCGTGGCCTGTGGCTTAAGTTCCTGGATATGCTGGGTCTGGGCTTTACCTGCTGAGTCAGGGCCCCTTGTTTTTGAGCAGAATGCCGTCACGCTTTGAGGGAATGTAGACGAGAGGCTCGTCCAGATGATTGAATTATGAACGTTGAACTTCGCAGCAATCTTGTCGGACTATTTCGCGATACCGGGCGTGCTCATCACGAAGCATTCGCAGCGACAGGCGGCGACGATCCGGAATGGCCCATCTGGTATGCCGACTATTTGCAAGAGCCGCTCGCGCAACGGCTGGACATGAAGTTTCACAAGAGCCGGCTGATCTATTGCCTGATGGATGCTGATTTCGAGCACCAGGCACGTTCCCCGGACAGTGATTGGCCCGAGTACTACGCGGATCGGCTACTCGAACGTTGTGCACCCGCCGAGACCCCGGCCGAAGACAAGCTAACGCTCTATCACTTCAACGGCTGTCCGTTCTGCGGCATGGTCCGGGCCGGCATCGAACGACTGGGTGTCGACGTCGAGCTCAAAGACATATTCGAGAATCCTGAATACCGTGGTGAACTGGTCGAAGCTCGCGGTCGCGCCACCGTACCCGTGTTACGAATTAGTTCGCCGAATGGCGAGGAGCGGTGGATGCCGGAATCTCACGATATTTTGCGGTACCTCGAGAACACTCAACGCGCTGGCTGATAAGCTCAGCGTTTGCCGATACCTGTGGGGACAGTCATGTCTTGCCGGACAACCATTCTTCTTAGCCTCTTTTTCCTGCCGGTTACGTTAGCCGCGGCGCCCGCAGACCTACAGGCCGATCCCGACCGCATGGAGCAACGCATTAAGGCGCTCTCTGAGTTTGGCGCCAACGCGGACGGTGGTGTCGACCGGATAGCCTACAGCGAGGCTGATCTTGCCGGTCGTGCCTACATCCTGAACCTGATGAGAGAAGCAGGTTTATCAACACGATTGGATACGGCCGGCAATCTCATCGGGCGGCGCGAGGGCAGCGAACCGGATCTACCCCCTATCATGTTCGGCTCGCATATCGACTCCGTACCTGGCGGCGGCAACTACGATGGTGATGTCGGTGTCATCGGTGCGTTAGAAGTCATACAACTGCTTGAGGAAAATGGCATCCGCACGCGGCATCCGCTAGAGGTCGTCAGCTTTACCGATGAAGAAGGCGGCGTCACTGGCAGCCGGGCAATGATTGGTAAGGTCGACTACCGGACTTTGAGCGTCGTCAGCCACAGCGGCATGACTATAGGTGAGGGCATCCGCGCTGTCGGCGGTGATCCGAATCGTCTCGACCTGGCCGTGCGAAAACCCGGAGAGCTCAAGGCATTCATTGAGCTGCACATCGAGCAGGGCGCATTCCTGGATGAAGAAGGTATCGATATCGGCGTCGTCGAAGGCATCGTCGGCATCCGCTGGTGGGATGTCACTATTGAAGGCTTTGCGAATCATGCGGGCACCACGCCGATGAATCGCCGCTGGGATGCGATGATTAGCGCAGCTGAGTACATACTGGCTGTAAACCGGGTGGCGACCAGTATGCCAGGGGCGCAGGTTGCGACGGTCGGCAGAATTCACGCAGAACCAGGCGCGCCAAATGTCATTCCGGGCGAGGTCGTATTGAGTCTCGAAATTCGTGATCTCTCTGCTGGAAAAATGCAACGTGTATTCGACGAGATCAGCGCCGAAAGTGATCGTATCGCCGACGCGCGCTTCACGCCGATTCGCCATGAAGAGATCGATGTCGCTGCACCGCCGGCCCCGACCGACGAAAGAATGCGTCGCATCATCGCGGCGTCAGCCGACGAACTGGGTCTAAGCTTCAAATTCATGCCGAGTGGTGCCGGTCACGACGCACAGGACATGGCGCTCATTGCACCGACCGGCATGATTTTCGTGCCAAGCGTCAAGGGCATCAGTCACTCGCCGAAGGAATTCACGTCGGCACAAGATATGGCGAACGGTGCGAGCGTACTCCTGAAAACTGTGCTCGAGATCGATGGCGGCGCGCTGGAGTGAAGCTTTCAAGCAACTCCGAAGGTGGCGTTGTCTGCGATGTGCATGCCGTTTGTCAGGGTCTTGTGCACCGGGCAGCGTGTTGCGATCTGCGCGATGCGCTCGCGTTGCGCATCGTCGAAGTCGCCTTCGACGTGCACGTTGCTCGTGACGTGATCGATCATGCCTTTGGCATCATCGCCACAGTCTTTGCAGTCGTCCGCGTGTATGCGTTTGAAATTGTACGAGGTGCTGACCGACTTCAGCGCCAGTTTTTTGTGCCGGCAGTACATGGAAATCGTGACGCAGGTGCAGGCCGCCAGAGAACCCAGCAGTAACTCGTAGGGATTGGGGCCCGTATCAGTGCCGCCAACACTCGTTGGTTCGTCGGCGGACCAATCATGGCGTCCGTTGCTAATTTGAACGGCCATGCCGGTTGTAAGGATCGCGGTTATACGTGTCATGTCGGTCTCCATTGCTCGCTGATGCACTGCTTCGATTTCAGTTTACTTGCAATTGCGGTGGTCCAGCTACGGTCATCACGCATATACATCGCATCAGGCCTGCCTTAGGTTTTCCATCGATTAACTACGCTGACACTTTTCAAATATGCCTGTTTCGTTACTTGCCTGGCCCGGCGCCATTGCCATCGGAGTGAGCCTCGGGCTCCTCGGGTCCGGTGGTTCGATCATCACCGTGCCGGTGCTGGTCTACCTTCTGGGTCAGGATGAGAAGGTCGCTATCGCCGGCTCGCTGTTTGTGGTCGGCAGCATCGCGCTCGCCGGCAGCCTGCAGTACATACGGGCCGGGCTCATCGACTGGCGCAACGTGCTGGTGTTCGGCGCCCCGGGCATGGCAGGCACGTATCTCGGTGCGTTGATTGCGGCGTTTGTCTCCGGTGTGCTGCAGCTGGGCCTGTTCGCCCTGGTGATGTTACTAGCGTCCTACCTGATGCTGCGCCCGGTGAATCTCACCGACGCAGACCGTAAGCCGCGTGATACCTGGAAGATCGCACTAGATGGCCTGGCAGTCGGTGTCATAACCGGGCTGGTGGGCGTGGGCGGTGGCTTCCTGATCGTTCCGGCGCTGGTACTGTTGGGCGGCGTCGCGATACACCGGGCGGTTGCAACCAGCCTGGTGATCATCGCGCTGAAGTCCTACAGCGGTTTTTATAAGTACATTGATGTGCTCGACGAGCAAAACCTGCAGCTCGACTGGCCAACCTTGTTGTTTGTTACCGGGCTCGGTATTGCAGGCAGCTTTTTCGGCGCACACATCGCGCGGCGAATGCCGCAACAGAAGCTGAAGAAAGGCTTCGGCTACTTTCTCATCGTCATGGGCATCTATATTCTGGTCAGAACGGCACCAGAGGTGCTGCAGATCTTCGCCGCAATCCAGGGAAACTAATTTCCCTTTTCCCGCGACCGATTTTTGCCTCAATCGCCGTCTAAGGGCTTAAGTGTATGCAATGCAAGTGGCACAGGCGTGTTTGCCTGTGATTGCTCCATTTGCTGGCGCATACGGGGAGGCCCAAAGATGAAACATAACTATTTGATACCAAAAGCAATGTTGGGGATTCTCGCGCTGTTGTTTGCGAATGCAGCAACCGCGGAAGGATTCTCGGTCGGTGTATCAGCGGTTCAAGCACCCGTCAGCCTCGAGGATGCAGATACGAGCATACAGGGCGATTCGACTGGCTGGAGAGTCCACGGCCAATACATGGCCAACGACTATTTTGGCATCGAAGCGGGTTTGAGCAAATACGGTTCGCCGGATGACAGTTCGATGCCTTCGAATATGCATGCCGATACCGAAGCCTATGACGTGTATGCGGTTGCTGTTTATCCGGTGGGAGAAGACGTCAGCTTGATCGCCAAGGCCGGAGTCGTTCACTGGAATACGGAAACCGAGGTGGCCGATACCAATGAAACTCATTTTACGAGCACCGATCTTGCTCTGAGTGTCGGCGGGGAATACAACATCACCGAGCGGTTCGCCCTTCGCGGCGAGTTGGAATGGTTCGACAGCGCCGTATCGGGGGACCTTAAATATACGCTCGGCGGCGTGGTCCGGTTTCAGTAACAACCGGAAAGGCCCGATCTGATGGTTTAACCCCCCGTATCGACCGGCAGGCAGTCCGGTGAAGGCTGCTTGCGGGTCGGTGCAATAAACGGGTCAGGTACGCCAACATGGCTTGCCTGAATTCCGGGCGCGCGTGCCATAACACTTCTAAATCAGGTGCAGCACCATGAATACCAAATTACTCTTAGCGGCAACATTCATCGCCATTCCTGCATTCGCTGACGCGGCGGATGAGGAAGGCTGGCAAGACAGCTTCCCAATTGAAACTTATACGATGACGGCGACGGGAAATAACCGTTTCTGGAGTCTGAAACCCGGCCGGTATGTCGTACTGGGCAATATTGGATCGGACGGCTCCGAACTCGTCGTCATCTCTGTGCTCGATGAAACGGAGATGGTCGACGGCGTCGAAACCCGGGTGATCGAGGAGCGCGAATACGAGGATGGCGAGCTTGCCGAAATATCCCGCAACTTCTTTGCGATGGCCGAGGAGACCGGGGACGTGTTCTATTTCGGTGAGGATGTCGATTACTACGAAGACGGCGAAGTCGTTCGTCACGACGGTGAGTGGCGTGCGGGCACAGACGGTGCGCGGCCAGGCTTGTACATGCCAGACAAACCGGTTGTTGGCATGAAGTACCACATGGAAGTCGCTCCGAACGTTGCGATGGATCGCGCAGAGATCTTCGACACCGATGCTACTGTCGAAACGCCGAAGGGCACATTCGACAACGTCCTGGTCGTTACCGAGTCATCGCCACTGGAACCCGACGATGAGTCGTACAAGCGCTACGCGCCCAAAGTCGGCATGATCTTCGATGACGGCCTGGAGGTTTACAAGCACGATAAGCGCTTAAAGTCCGAGCGATACATCGAGTTCGAGATCACCGAAAAGAAAATGCCGAAGATTGCTCGGGACGTCGTGTATGAGCTGCATCCAACGGGCGTTATCAAAGAGGTGAAAGTCGAAATACGCAAGAAACGTGCTTTCTACGCCATTGAGACTTTCATCGATGACGCGCAATGGGATGTCGAGGTGATGGACGACGGCGAGGTTATTCGCAACAAGCCTGACTAGTTGGTCTGAAAAGGTGTCAGGTTTATTTCATGAAAAGGTGTCTGAAAAGGTGTCAGGTTTATTTTATGATCATCAACAAGATGGAGCAGCCAGAACGAGATAACAAATAAACCTGACACCTTTTCATTTTCAGACACCTTTTCAAGCACCTATTGTCACGGTACTGGTTGCTGTTCTGAGCACTCTTGTGGGTACAGCTGCGTCTGCAGCACCACCCCGGCCGATGTCGCCCGTCGATATGGTGGAGCTGACCCGCCTTAGCCATCCGGAGATCTCACCCGATGGTAACCACATTGTGTACCGTCGAAGTCAGGTCAACTGGAAGGAAAATGTCGAAGTCAATCGATACCGGCTGATTACGCTGCCGCGGGCAACCAGCAGCATAGTGCTGGACGCCGGGGACGCAGATGAAGACTTCAAGCGCGTGGTCTGGCGTCCGAACAGTGAAGGATTTGCCGCTTTCCTCAAGCGCGGTGCCGATCAGCACCAGCAGGCGTACTACTTTCAGCTGTCAGACTCGATGCTGACGCGTCTGACCGAACACCCGGAAGACGTCACCAACGTGACATGGTCACCGGACGGGCAACACATCTTTTTCACGGCAGACGTGCCGCTGGACCCGGCTGAGGAAAAGCTGCTGGAGAAGGAGTGGGTCCTGCGCGAATACGAGACAGTACAGCCGAAAGAGCTATGGACACGCGACGTTGAAAGCGGCGACAGCCGGCGCATAGTCGGTGGTGACTTCAGTGTGCGGCAGTACTCACTGTCGCGCGATGGCAAAAAGCTGGTCTATACGCGTGACCCTTACGGTCTGGAGGATGCTCCGGGCAGCGAGATATATGTTCTTGATATCGACAGCGGGGAATCGGCTCGAGTCACCGAGAATAACTACGCCGAGTTCAAAGCAAATATTTCGCCAGACAACGAAACCATAGCGTTCGTTGCGACGGTCAACCCGGCCGGCGAGCAGTACTACGAAGATAATGTGTTCGTCGTTCGCATTGGGCAGAAAAGCCCCGTGCCGATACTGGCCGAATACAGTATGAAAATGCTCAGCGTTGAGTGGGATGCCAGCGGTGAGGGTCTGTTCATTCTTGGGAACACGGGTGTGCGGACAAACCTGTATCACTATAACCTGGCAAGCTCTGTGCTGAACCAGGTGACGACCGGTGACCAGGTTGTCAGCAACTGGACATACGACGCTGGCCTGGATGTGCACACTTTTCTGTGTCGCACTCAGGACAACCCCGGCGAAATACACACGCTCAAAACGGGCGACACGACCGCGAAGCAGGTGTCGGACGAGTACGAGGAGTTTGCAAAGAGATTCGAGGTTCCGACCCAGACAGTCTTCACGTGGCGCGGTGAAGATGGCCAGGTTCTCGAGGGCTTGCTGGTTTATCCACTCGATCACACGCCGGGCAAGGCATTCCCACTGGTCACCATCACCCATGGAGGGCCACGACAATCGGCCCAGTTCGGATCATGGAATGTGTCGCGCTACGTGCCGGTGCTTGCGGGCCAGGGCTATGGTGTATTTCTACCCAATCATCGTGGTAGTGCGGGCTACGGAGACGATTTTCTGCGTGACATGGTCGGCGGCTACTTCACAAATGCTCACCACGACGTATTGACAGGTGTCGACGCCCTGGTCGAAAAGGGATTAGCGGACCCCGACAGGCTCATCAAGATGGGGTGGAGCGCGGGCGGTCATATGACCAACAAGATGATCACGGTCACGGATCGATTTCAGGCAGCGTCATCCGGCGCTGGCGTGGCCGACTGGGCGTCGTTCTATGGAGAAAGCGATATCAGGCATAACCGTACGCCGTGGTTTGGCACTGCGCCATGGGCGGCAGGGGCGAACCTCGAATCGTTTGCAGAGCAGTCAATCCTCAAAGACCTGTGGAAGGTTAAGACCCCGACCTTGTTTTTCGTGGGAGAGAAAGATGAGCGCGTTCCACCGACGCAGTCGATTCTGATGTATCGCGGTGTAAAAGCGACAGGGACCCCGACAGAGCTGTACGTCGCCCCGGGCCAGCCGCATAACTACAAAGCGCCGTCGTACCGATTGTTCAAAATAAATACCGAGTTGGCATGGTACGCAAAGCACCTGGGATTGCCGCCTTATGAGGCGGTGCTACCGGCGGCTGCGAAGAAGAAGCAACGATGAACCATCGAGAGGTGCCAGGTCTATTTGTCGGTTGAATAAACCTGACACCTTATTGCAGTAGATTCAGGGTATCGAGTAAGTGCCCACGAGCCGGTTCATGGCGATGACACTGGGTTCGATCATGTCGAGCAACTCCCATAGCGTAAGCCCTGGCGGAAGCTCGGGATAGGCGTCGAGCGCGAGCAACCAGAAGAAATAGTGATGCGTACCGTGCCCCTCCGGCGGCATGGGGCCACCGTAACCGGGATTGCCGAAGTCGTTTACACCCTGAACATAGTCCGCTACGCCTTCGGGTAACTCGTTGACCGCTCCCGGAATACCATAAAGGACCCAGTGCACGAAGCCGTAGGTGCCCGGCTTGACGAGCGGCGCATCGGGATCATGGCAGATCAGGGCGAAGGAGCTGGCTCCCTCTGGTGCGCCGGACCAGGCCAGCGCTGGGGATACATCCTCCCCTTGACCCGTAAATTCTGTCGGGATTGGTCCACCGTTACCGAAGGCGGAACTGGTCAAAGTCATGTCGGATAGCGCGAATCCCATGATATCCCCTCCCAGGTTGATACTTGGCAAGTGAGACCCCGGTATAGGCCCTTCCTACGGAAATGGCAATACGACATGGCCGCAATAATAGGGCCTCGCTACTTGCGGTACGGGGTTCGGTCGTCTAAATTTCCTGCCCCCAGAAGAGGATTCAGTTATGACTTGGAAGGTCTATTTGTCCGGAGAAATACATTCGGATTGGCGGCAGCAACTCATCGACGGAGCGTCAGCACATCGTCTGCCTGTATCGTTCACTTCGGCGGTTACCGATCACGAGGCCAGCGATGCTGCGGGGGACGTGCTGGGTGCAGAGCAAAACCCGTTTTGGCGAGATCACAAGTCGTCGAAGGTCAATGCGATTAGAACCAAAACACATATTCAGGACTGCGACATCGCTGTTATTCGGTTTGGTGAAAAATTCAAACAATGGAACGCAGCTTTTGACGCAGGCTACTGCGCGGCCATCGGCAAACCGTACATTACGCTTCACGATGAGGAGATCATTCACGCGCTCAAAGAGGTCGATGCGCCGGCAATGGCATGGGCGACAACGCCCGATCAGGTTGTCGAAATCCTGAAGTACGTTACGCTGAAGAAGTAGCGGGTAGGTTTCCCGACATTCAATTTAGGTCTCGGATCGAACCGCGACGAGTTCCCCGTCGTCAAGCGCTTCGGCGCCGCGTACGGCGACGCGGTCGCCCGACCGTAACGCTCCGCGCACGGCGATGAGATCGCCGCTGGCCTCTCGGACTTCCACAGCGACTCGCTCAGCCTTGGCGTCATCGTTGATGCGCATTACAAACGCACCATCTTCCCTCAGCACTACGGAATCGCGCGGCACTGTAAGCGCGACGTTGGGTGACAACGGCAAGTTGACGCTGACCAGTTGGCCGGCCGCAACCAGACGCGGTGCATCTTCAGGAAGGTCGAGACGCACTTCAAAGGTTTGTGACTGCGAGTTCGCAGCGGGAACGACCTTGCGAATCCGAGCCTCGAGGTGCAGCTCGTTCAGGCGCACTTCCGCGGCCTGGCCGGCGCGCATGCGCGGCAAGTAGCGAATTGGCACTGAGGCGCGGACTTCAAGATTATCCGTGTCGGTCATCGCCGCTAGTACGGTGCTGCGTTCGACGTCTTCGCCTGCGTTGCGCAATCGTTGCGTGACGACGCCCGAGAACGGCGCCCGGACGATACAGCGCGATAGCTGGCTGTCGGTCTCGCGGATTGCGATGTGTGCGATGCGAAGATCGCTGCGTGCGAGATCGCGATCCGCCGCAGTGCGGTCAAGTTGGATCTCCGCGATGACA